>Ga0316198_10002611_pt1 | contig 10866 bp, 10 predicted proteins | sample OudBieAanoxic_MG_FD_204935 | JGI IMG/M metagenome (GOLD analysis project Ga0316198, IMG submission 204935) | Coastal sediment microbial communities from Oude Bieten Haven, Netherlands - site A anoxic | ecosystem: Environmental > Aquatic > Marine > Coastal > Sediment | place: Netherlands... | reverse complement strand
GCGATGTTCGCGATTCGGAGGGCCTGTTTGGGATCACCAGCCCGAATCCATGCACCGACGGCTTCGCTGATCTGGTCGTTCCCAACCAGCCACTCGGCGAGTTCGCGTTCGCACTTCTGCGCCATTTTGGGATCGTTCGCCTGCCGATACGATCGAGCGGCGTCGGACAGACTGCGCCCGCCTGAAAGACGGAAGTACTCACCCGCCTCCGCAAAACGTTTCAAGCGGGTGGCGGTCTCCGCTGCTTTTTGCCATGACCGGCCCTTTTTGAAGTTGGCGAGGGCAGGTTGCAGCTTGCCGTTCTGGAGATAGATCTCGCCTGCCCCCTCGAAATCCCCGCGATGCTTGAGGGATCGAACCAGGCGGTCGACGCGGCTGCCTCCAAAGAGAATACCGAAAACTGCCCAAATAATGAGTGCGCCGGCAACCAGGTTTGCTGCGAACCTGACCATCGGCAGCCGAAGCCACACGAGAAGCTGCATGGCTCCCGGGTCGTTGGCGTGAGGCGCCGACGCGAGCAGGCCGAGATTGAACACGGCGGCGATCACGAGACCGAGTCCCAGCGGCACGAAATAGCGGCGCTGAGAAAAGGGCGTCACTGCGAGGAGAGTCACCATCGCAACGGTCATTGATGCGTCACACGCCATGGCAGCATTCTACCCTGCAACTCCGTCGACGGGAAACTTGAAATTTTATAATGGTTCGCTCATATTTATACCAACAGGGCATTCTCCCGATGCCGGAGAGCGCAGCTGGGTCACCAAAAGGTGATGGAGGCGAGATTGGCGACTGATTATTACAAGACGCTCGTGGTTCCGCGCTCGGCGGACGCCTCGGATATTAAGAAGGCCTACCGAAAACTCGCGCGCAAGTTTCACCCGGATGTCAATCCGGGCAACGACGACGCCGAAAAGAAGTTCAAAGAGATTCAGGAAGCCTACGCGGTGTTGTCGGATGCGGACAAACGGAAGCAGTACGACACCTTCGGTACCGTGGATGGTGATCCGACTGCCGGTTTCGATCCGTTCCGGCGGACGGGTCGGAGAAGCAGCTCTCAGGGGCCCGAAGGTGTCCGCGTCGATTTCGATGGGATGGGTGGTTTCCAGGATCTCGGCGATATTTTCAGTCAGTTCTTTGGTGGAACGCGACCGGGGAGAACTCGACAGGCGCCGCAGCGAGGCGCCGACCAGGAACTCGCGGTGGAGGTGAGCTTCGCGGACGCCGTGCAGGGGACCACCATCAGCCTGCCGGTTCAGCGACAACTGCAGTGTTCGGCCTGCGGCGGGTCGGGGACGACCCAAGGTCACAGCTGTGGGAGCTGTCACGGCGCGGGCGTGGTCATCTCGACCGAAAAACTCAGGGTGAGGGTTCCCGAGGGCGTCGCCGATGGAAATCGGATTCGAGTCGCAGGGAAAGGGGCCGATGGTCGCCAGGGCGGCCCCCCCGGGGATCTGTTCGTGCGAGTCAAGGTTCGGCCGCATACCTTCTTTGAGAGGGATGGTGACAACGTTCACACGACCATCCCGGTCACCTTCTCGGAGGCCTACCTCGGAGGCGAGGTGGAGGTCGGGACCATTCACGGTCCGGTTCGGGCCAAGGTTCCGCCGGGAACCAACTCGGGCCGAACCTTCCGCCTTCGGGGCAAGGGAACCCGAAACACCAAGACCCGCGCCCACGGTGATCATCTCTACACCGTTGAGGTCGTCGTTCCGAAAGTCGTGTCCCCAGCCGGCGAAGAGACCGCACGCAGAGTCGGTGAGCTCTATCAGGGCAATCCACGCGACGCGTTGCCGCGAACGCTCTGAAGAATTTTCAATTCTTAATTCTCAATTTTTAATTGCATCGCAAACGCCTCTGGGATCGATGCGATGTAATTAAGAATTGAGAATTTAAAATTAAGAATTCCGTTACTCGGGCCAGATTCCCGTTTTCTTCATCTTGGCGACTCGTCTGAGGAACATCTTCTTCTTGATTCCGCGTAAGTGGTGAACAAGGAGGCGCCCGTCGAGGTGATCGACTTCGTGACAGATGGCCTGAGCGAGCAGCCCCGACGCCTCGATCTCGAGAGGTTCTCCGTGTTCGTCCTGAGCGGTGATCAGCACTTCGCGGGGGCGAGACAGGGTCGTGAACAACCCCGGAAACGAAAGACAGCCCTCCTCGAGGGAGATTTTCCCTGAGGTCTCGGTGATGGTCGGATTGGCAAGGACGATCTTTTGTGATGGGTCCTTCCCGACCGAAAGGTCGACGGTGGCGAGCCGCAGGTTGGCGCCGATCTGGGGTGCCGCGAGACCGAGGCCGGGGGCATTCCAACCGGTTTCGAAAAGGTCCTCGATGAGGCTCGCGAGGGGAGCGTCAAAGCTCTCCACCGGCAGATTGGGCGCCTCGAGTCGGGCATCGCCGAAAACCAGAATCGGTCGTACGCTCATTCCAGTTCCATCCTCCTGCGGGTCGCCCGCCAGGATTCGTTGATCCTGGTTCGCAGCTCTCCCGGATCGATCGTCGTCAGCAACCCGTCGACCACTACCGGGCGACCGTCCACGATCACGTGGCGAACATCGGCCGCGGATCCACCGTGGACGACCCGAGCGACTGGATCGTCGCCGGGGATCATCGACCAACCGTCGAGAGAAACAACCGTGATGTCGGCGGCCTTCCCCGGCGCGAGGGTGCCGACGACCTCAGCGAGGTGGAGCACCCGTGCGCCCTCGCGAGTGGCCAGAGCCATGGCATCCCACGCCCCCAGGGCGGTGGGGCCGGACCGCAAGCCATGGAGAGTTGCGGCCAGGGACATCTCATAGAACGCCGACAAACGGTTGTTGCACGGTGGTCCGTCGGCGCCGAGACCCACCGGCACGCCGCGTGACCGGAGTCCGGGGATGTCGGCGATTCCCGATGCGAGCTTGAGATTGGCCCCCGGGCAGTGACAGATCCGGGTTCGGGTGTCGGCGAGGATTTGGATCTCTTCCGGATCGAGGTGGACCCCGTGTGCGAGAACCACATCGCGACCGGTCAGACCCACCGAGTTGAGGTACTCGATGTTGCTCATCCCGGTGGCGGCGCGAACAGCGGCAACCTCGTCGGTGTTCTCGGAAGCGTGGGAGTGGAGAAGCCAGCCATGTTCACGCGCCAGGCGGGCGCAGCCTTCGAGCAACCCTCGGGTGCACGACAGGGCGAAGCGTGGAGCCACCGCATACCGGAGTCGGCCACCGGCTTGACCGTGCCAACGACCGCCGATGCCCTCGGCGTCGGCGAGAGAGGCATCGGCGTCTTCGATGAGGGCCGGCGCCGTCTCGCTCCCCATATCCATGTGGGTCCGACCGGATGTCATTCGAATCCCCATGCGTTCGGCGGATTCGAAGACGCGGTCGTGGTCATGGGTCGTCCCGAAATCGAGGACCGTTGTCGTTCCACCGGTGAGAAGTTCGGCGATGCCGAGTTCGGCGGCGGTTGTGACCCCATCGCCGTCGAGGGCCGCCTCGTACGGCAGGGTTCGCCGTTCGAGCCAGTCGAGGAGTTCCATGCCGTCCGCCTGATGACGGAGCAGAGATTGGACGACGTGGACGTGACACTGGATGAAACCCGGGAGCACGACGGCCCCGGAAGCGTCGAGGACCTGCCGGGCTCTGACCTCGCCGGCGCCGCCTGGCCGGATCTCGGCGATTCGGCCATCGCGGACCAACACATCGCCGGTCAACCAGTGTCGATCGCGCTCCATGGGCACGACGGTGCCGTTGCGGACGAGAAGATCGAATTCCACTTCAGAATTGTACAAGGTGTGTGAGGGGTGCCTAGTCCACGGTGGGGAAGAGCGGCAGGGTCGGTTCGAGCTGAGGCAGGAGGAGATCCTCGATGAGCTGGCCCCATCCGTCGCGGTCATCGGGATCGAGCCTGACCGGCAGCAGGGCGCGAGCGGCGATCATGCCTTCGAGGAGCAGTTCGATCTGTTCCTGGAAGCCGGCGTCCACGGCGCGGACCCCGTCATAGGTCGGGCGAACCCACAGTGGGACGTGGATCAGCACATCATAGGTTCGGATCCAATAGTCGAGGAAGCGTTCCCAGATCTTCTGCGTTCCCGCCGCGTGGACCATGTAGCAGTAGTTGTCGAGCACCGATCGATCACAGAGGACGGCATCGTGGTTCGCCGCCGCTTCGATCTCGGCCGTCACCTGGCTGTGGGCGATCCACTCCTGGGCGGCGATGGTGGTCTCCTGGTTGATGGGCAGGGGACAGCGGCGCGCCACCTCGCGCACGATCTCGACATCGACGTTGCGTCGTTTCAGCCGAGCGGCGAGCTCGAAACACAGTGTCGTTTTACCGACGCCGTGGCTACCGATGAGGGCAATCTTCATGGAAGGACCATTGTAGATCGGATCGAGAAAGAGGATGTCGTGCGGGAACGTGAATCCGAGCCGCCTCGGTTTCGAAGCTCTCAGCAATCAGCGATCAGCGATCAGCTCTTTCAGCGCAGACGCTCGACGCGCGGGTGCGACTATGCGATGGGCTGAGTGCTGACGGCTCCCTACCGTTGCGTCGGCTTGCCCGTCGGCTTCAACGAGCCTGGAAGGTTGATGGCGGCGTCGAGCAAAATAGCGTGGATCTCTGCGGCGGACTTCGCCTCGAGCAGCCGTGCCATGCGACCGGGATTGCGGACAATCCAAGCCAGCCGCGAGAGCCAACGTAGGTGGAGCGCGTCGTTTCGCAGCGCGAGGAGGAAAAAGACGTGAGTCTTTCCCATCTCGGGCGAACCGAAAACCAGGCCGTCGGTGGACCGGGCCATGGCGATGAACTGTTTCGGGAACTTGTCGGCGGCGCGGCGACGGGCGTGCAGAAACGCGACACCCTCGGGAACCGCGGTCGGGACGAGTCGCTCGCGTGCGGCGAGAGCGGCCTCGAGCCATGCCTGATCCTGAACCAGGCCGAGATCGGTCACATGCGTCACCATGGAGTGGATGACATCATTGCGATCTTTGGCCGTCAGATCGGGGATGATCTGGTCGACGGTGATGATCTCGTCGAAAAGCGCATCGATGACCTGGTTTGGCGCCGCACCGGACGATCCCACCGACTCTGCGGCGAGGGTGTCGAGGTACTCATCGAGCAGTGCGCGGCGGAAGCGCCACTGGCCGCCGATCTTCACCCCGGGGATTTTTCCTTCGTGAGCCAGACGGACCAGCGTCCGTTCAGCGAGCTTGAGATAGTCAGCTGCCTCTTTTGCGGTCAGATACGCTTCCATAGAACCTCCCCGTCCCAGGCCGATTGCGACGTTAAATGGCTGAGTACTCCTTTTTTGGGACGATGTCAAGGATATTCGGGTGCTTGCACGGGTCGGCGCTGTGTGCTATCACGTATCCTTCAGTCAGTGTCGCGGCCGTGAAGGTAGCGGGAATCGAAGTGAGCGAAGCATGGTTGGGGGAAGCAACACCGGCGTTGTGGCCGGCGTCGCAGCGCCATCGATGCGCGGTCGGATTCTCGTTCCGGGCACTGGGTGTTGAGAGCGAAAAATAGTTGGAAAACTGAATTGACGGAGGAGGGACGCGAAATGAGTATCGAGGCAAAAGTCAGAGAGATTATCGTGCAGCAGCTCGGCGTGGATGCCGAAAAGGTGACTGCGGAGGCGTCGTTTGTCGATGACCTCGGCGCCGACTCCCTCGACGTGGTCGAGCTCGTGATGGCCTTTGAGGAGGAGTTCGGGGTCGAGATCCCGGACGAGGCGGCTGAGAAGATCGCCAACGTCAAAGACGCGGTTGCGTTTCTCGAGACCAACGCGAGCAGTTGATGCCACGACGCGTTGTGGTCACGGGCCTCGGTCTGGTCTCCCCTTTGGGGATCGGGACCCAGGTTACGTGGGATGCTCTTGTCGCAGGGCGCAGCGGGATAGGGCCCATCACAAAATTCGATGCCGAGGGGTTTTCGTCCCGAATCGCAGGTGAGGTCAAAGGATTCGATCCCGGTCAGTGGTTCGAACACAAGGAAATTAAGAAGTTCGACACTTTTGTCCACTACGCGGTTGCGGCGGCGGACATGGCCTTGGAACAGTCGGGGCTCGAAATCAATGACGACAACGCCCACAGAGTCGGGGTCGTCATGGGTTCGGGCATCGGCGGATTTCCCATGATCGAGGAGAACCACACCAGACTGCTGGAGCGTGGTCCGAAAAGGGTCTCGCCCTTTTTCATCCCGGGAAGCATCATCAACATGTGTTCGGGTGTCGTGAGCATCCGCACCGGGGCCAAAGGTCCCAACATGGCCACCTGCACGGCGTGCTCGACTTCCGCGCACGCGATCAGCGATGCCACGCTCTACATCCGCCACGGCTATGCCGACGCCATCATCGCCGGCGGGTCTGAGGCCGTGATCACGCCCATGCCGGTCGCGGGTTTTGCCTCCATGCGGGCCCTCTCGACGCGCAACGACGAACCCGAGCGGGCATCGCGTCCGTGGGACAGGGACCGGGACGGGTTTGTCATCGGTGAGGGTGCGGGCATCGTGGTGCTCGAAGAGTACGAGTCCGCCCGCAAGCGGGGGGCGCCGATCCTTGCCGAAGTCCTGGGCTTCGGAATGTCTTCGGACGCGTATCATATTTCGGCGCCCTCGGAAGATGGAGACGGGGCCATCCGGTGCATGCGGGCTGCGCTTCAAGACGCCAAGCTCAACCCCGAGGACGTCGACTACGTCAACGCCCACGGCACCTCGACCCCCGCAGGCGACAGCGTTGAAACCCTCGCCATCAAGGGGGTCTTTGGCCCTCACGCGGAAAAGATCATGGTCTCTTCCACCAAATCCATGTCCGGTCACCTGCTCGGGGCCGCAGGGGGATTCGAGTTCGGGGTCGCGGTGATGGCGGTGAAAGACGGTGTCATCCCGCCAACAATCAACCTCGACAATCCCGATCCCGAGAATGATCTTGATTTTGTTCCCCATGTCGCCCGCGAGGCGCCTATCAAGATCGCATTGACTAATTCCTTCGGTTTTGGCGGGACCAACGGTTGCCTGCTGGTCGGCGCGACGGACTGAAATCGGATGAACATCCAATCCGCCGGCTCGCCGCCCCCGGCTGCGTTCGGTTGAGCCGGGTCCGGAGAAGCCTGTGGAGCTCCAGAGCCCTCGATTTCTGACCAGTCTGGGTCGGCTTGCCACCCGAATCGACCTTTACAACTTTGGTCGATGGCTCGTTCTGGCGCTCTTGATCGGCGTCGTTGCCGGTCTTGGAGCAGCGGCCCTCACGTGGGGTGTCGAGGGCGTTTCCGGATTGCTTCTCAACCGGGTCGCGGGTTTTGAGGCGCCGGGCCACGGTGTGACCGACGGGGGTGATTGGCACCTTCCGGAACGACCGTGGCGGCTGCTGCTCGTGCTTCCGGGCGCGGGTCTTCTGGTGGGCTGGATCGTGACCAGGTTCGCGCCGGAGGCCGAAGGCCACGGCACCGATGCGGTCATCAACGCCTACCACCAAAAAGGGGCGATCCTGCGCCCTCGCATCATCCCCATCAAGTTGGTGGCGTCGGCGCTGACCATCGGATCGGGAGGTTCGGCGGGCCGTGAGGGCCCGGTGGCCCACATCAGCGCCGGGTTCGCCTCCTATCTTTCACAGTTGCTCCGGCTGCCGACCCTCGATCGCAGGATCCTCGTCATCTGCGGGATGGCGGCCGGTGTTGGCGGAATGTTCCGGGCTCCCCTCGGCGCCGCCCTTTTCGCCATCGAGGTGCTTTACTCGGAGAATGACTACGAGTCCGAGGCGTTGATCCCGGCCATCATGTCCTCCATCGTCGCGTATGTGGTGAATGCATCACTCACCGGTTGGCACCCGATTTTCGAAACCCACATCGAGCAGTTCACCGCGCCGCGGGAGCTGATCGCCTATCTGGTTCTGGGGATTGTCCTCGCCATGGTGGGCTTCCTCTACATCAAGGTTTTCTACGGGATGCGGGATCTTGTTTTTGCCAAGCTCCCGGTGCCATCGATGTTCAAGCCGGCTATCGGTGGGTTGCTCGTCGCGCTGTTGGCGCTGGTGGTGCCCCAGGTCATGTCGGGTGGATACGGGTGGCTCCAGCTCACCATTGACGGCGCGTTGCCGCTCAAGATCCTGCTCCTGCTGCTGCCGGCCAAGATTCTCGCCACCTCATTCACCATTTCCTCGGGCGGATCGGGTGGGGTCTTCGCGCCGTCTCTTGTCATCGGTGGAGTCACCGGGGCCGTCTTCGCCGCTGCTGCCGAACGAATCGCGCCCGGTTTTGCGCCGGCCACGGCGGCGTGCGTCCTGGTCGGGATGGGCGGTTTCTTTGCTGGTGTCGCCAAGGTTCCCATCGCCTCGCTGATCATGGTCGCCGAGATGAGCGGTTCGTACAACTTGCTGGTGCCGCTGATGCTCGTCTGCTCGGTAGTTTTTCTCCTCATGCGCGGCGTGTCCATTTACGAGGCCCAGGTTCCGACGAGGATCGACTCACCCGCTCACATCGGCGAGCTCCAGATGGATGTGCTGGAAAAACTCACCGTTCGCGAGGTCGTGGATCAGGAGCAGGAGCTGATCACCTTCTCTCCGGGGGCTCCATTCGAGAGGATTCTCGAGGTGGTCGCGCCGAGCGAACAGCATGCTTTTCCGGTGGTCGATGCGGAGGGATTGGTCATCGGACTGTTCAGCATGACCGATGTCCGGCGGATGATGGCGAGCCCGGATGTCTGGTCACTCCTGGTGGCTTCGGATCTGTCGGTTGCAGCCAGCACCATGGCCTTCCTCGAACTCGACAACGATCTCCATACCGCCGTGCGGGTGTTCACCGCGTTCAGGCACGAGAACCTTCCGGTGCTCTCCGGACCGCCGCCTTCGCTGGCAGTTGGCATGCTTTCCTACCAGCGGGTCCTCGAGGTCTACGACGAGGAGGTCCACCGGCTGCGGAGCGAGCACGAGCACGTCGACAGCTAACTCCAAGATCCAGGATCCAGGATTCAGGATTCAGGATTCAGGATACGCCAGAGGGCGCTTGGCTATTGTTGCTGCGGGACTGCGATCTCGTTGCATCCTGCATCCTGCATCCTGCTGCGCACTAGCTCGACCTGGCTTTTGCCAGGTCTGAATGCATCATCATCAACGCGCAGATGGCGAGTTCGCCCCAGTTGTGGACATAGCCCAGTTGCCAGTGAGAGATCGCCCCATAGGGGCGGTCCTCGTCGAGAATCTCGAGGCCGCGTTGGAGTTCGCACTGCACTTCGGCGAGACAGCCGGGCAGACCACCGGTCCGTCGATGGTGGTCGCAGATTTCGGCCCAATCGGCGCGGCACTCAACGGGAAAGGCGCCTGTGGTTTTTTCAGGCGGCAGGCCGCGGAGTTCGGCGGTCTCTGGATCCTGCGGCATCCCGGCGAGGCGAATGCGCATGAGCTTCGCCGCCGAGGCGACCAGCCCTGAGACCACATGGGTTGCCTGGATTCCGTCGTAATGGCCCGTTGCGTTTGTCGCGTCGAGCCAGGCGCAGAACTTCCGGGCTTTGAATTCGAAAAACCGGATGTGGGGCTCGTCGCTCACTCTTTGATGATCTCATGGGCTTTGTCCCGCGTCTGCGTCCGATTCCGTAGCCGTGCCCGTGCCCGTACCCGAATCTCCGGCCTTCTGGGCCGCCGTGACGCTTTGGCGTCCCGGCGCCCCAGCGTCGCACGTGCAGCGTGGTCATATGGTGGGGATTGAAAGGATGGTGACCACGCTGCCCGTGCGCCGGCGGCCTCCTGGCGAGCTTGGAGAAATGCTCACAGCGCTGTCGCCGAGGAGTGCCCGGTGTGACAATGTGCGGGTGGCAACGCGTTGTCGGAGAGCTTCTGGGGCACATTGTCAAACCCCGCACTCCCGGTGAGCGTTGTTTTTTCGTGTCCTTGCAGGGCGTAGGTTACGGGCACGGTGTGTAGGGTGGGCCTGGGCCCACCTTCAGACACCTTCCGGTCGAGGAGACGCCACCACGCCAGTCAGAGAGCCTCCAATCGGTGGTCTCCGGCCTTCTGGGCCGCCCATGGCGGCCCAGCGTCGCACGGTCAGCGTGGTCATATGGTGGGGATTGGAAGGGCGGTGACCACGCTGCCCGCGCGCCGGTGGCCTCCTGGCGAGCTTGGAGAAATGCTCACAGCGCTGTCGCCGTGGAGTGCCCGGTATGACAATGTGCGGGCGGCAACGCGTTGTCGGAGAGCTTCTGGGGCACATTGTCAAACCCCGCACTCCCGGTGGGGGGTGTTCTTTGTGTCCTGTTACGGTTTTGGGTGGAGGAGGCGCCAGGTGGGGGCTCAGCCTCTTGAAGAATTCGGATTTCGGAGACAGCGGTTTGCCGTTCATCCGCGAGACCCGGCCGGCGAGGGCGCCGGCCCCACAATGGACCTCTGCCCTTTGTAGCGCCGGCGCCCCCGCCGGCAGCAAGACCACCCACGATGATCTCCCGAACACTCCGGGATTTTGCAAGAGGCTCGACTCTGACTTCGTCGAAGAGTTGGATGGCGATGGTTGCCTGAGTGGCGTCGATGGCTCCTGCTCCGGAAAGAAGACGAAGATGTGTATCGACTTCCTTCGCGGAGCCGTAGGCGATACGCCAGTGGTGGTTTCTGTCGCGGCCAGACCTTCCATGGCCCTCTGAGAGGTTTGCGGGAACGGATGATGCCGAGCGGATGACCTGATCGGCGAGACTCTTCAGTGGAGCCGGTACACGCATGACGAGGGAGATTGCGATACCGGCGGCTTCGAGGGCCTTTCGGTGGGCGATGAGGCCGGATTGTTGGACGGGGTTGCGCATGATCACCTCCTGGTTGTTCATGTATCCCCACCAGCCGAAGGGGTTGCCGGGGTCAAGGGGTCGCCCTCCGAGGGCGATGCATTTCACCCCTTGACCCCGGCAACCCCT
>Ga0316198_10002610_pt1 | contig 10869 bp, 11 predicted proteins | sample OudBieAanoxic_MG_FD_204935 | JGI IMG/M metagenome (GOLD analysis project Ga0316198, IMG submission 204935) | Coastal sediment microbial communities from Oude Bieten Haven, Netherlands - site A anoxic | ecosystem: Environmental > Aquatic > Marine > Coastal > Sediment | place: Netherlands... | reverse complement strand
TTATTTATCTACTTTTTGCCCTAGTTTTGAAGAGACAAATGCTGAAAATTGATGTAATTCATCTATTAGCTTACTTTGACCATAACGCTTAATTTCAGGGGTTAAACCAGACACACTAATCGCATAAGAGACAATGCCATTAATTTCCAAAGGCACACCGATACAAGTAATACCTGATTCATTGCCTTCACCATCTAATGCAAACATACGCTCTTTAATACTATCTAATGCTGCAAAAAATGTAGTTTTATCACTGATAGTCTTATCACTGAAGTGCTGTAATTTACTCAAGTCTTGGCAATGTGAAGCCCAGTATTTCTCTTTATCCTGTAGTGAAAAGTTGGCTAAAATTACTTTACCACAAGCCGCATTAAGGAGAGAAGAAGTTAAGCCCGTATGCGCGTTGGTATGGAAAATAGAAGCGCGTGATTCTTCTTTTTTTAACAAAATGACGTTATCAAAATCACGGCGCTGTAAATTGATTGTAAAGCCAACTCTATTAGCTAGATCTGACATATGAGGCGTAATATCGATCAGCAAGGCATCATTATGTATGACGTTGTAACCTAATGAGATCATTTTAGTCGTTAACTGATATAAGCCACTTGAGCGTTGACTGATATAACCATTTTGGTTTAAACACTTACAAATTCGATGTAGTGTTGGTTTAGGGTAAGGCAATTCCTTCCCTAATTGCTCTAATGTAATACCATTGGAATAATTAGCTATTTTTTCAAGCACTTCAAAAGTTTTATTAACTGATTGCATAGTATATTTGCCCGTTTGCCTGCATTTTTTATTTTAGTTATTTGCTCATCAATCTTTATTGTTACTTTTTGTAGCAATTAAACCAATGTAAGTGGGGATAGTTTACTATTATTGCATACGCTAATCACTCGATACCGTGTAATGGCACCAGCGACAATGTATTAAACTAGGAGAATGCAAAGGTAATAATATAGTAACCCTACCTTATACCCTGATAGATAGTATGTGGCATATTACATCATTGCAGCACAATATACCTGCTGACCTTTAAGCGTATCGTGCCTTTAGTTGAGAATATAAGTACAAGGCTTGAAATGTTAAAGCTTAAAATAAGTGGCATGGCATCAAGGTTTACTGATATGTTCACATCCCTCTAGCATAGCCACTTAAGGTTAACTTAATAGCGAGCTTTCTTTTAACTCAGCTTGCTTAAATAAGCGGTATCGATATCAATCGCATACACTGAAGTTGATGCTGTGATATATAGCGTTTTCTCTGCACTATCAAAGGTGCAATTAGAAACCGTTTCGGTGGTCGCAATTTTACCTAATAATTGCATCTCTTTACTAAGCACTAATATGCCTTCAGAAGAACTTAAATAAAGCGTCCCAAATTGATCAACTGTCATGCCATCCGGTATACCATGCTCTACTTCATACACTAAACGGCCACCCGATAAAGTACTACCATTAACATCAAAGGCTTTTAAATGTTTTAAACCTTGCGTTGGAAAATCTACAATGGACATATCAGCGACATAAAGTATTGATTCATCCGGAGAGAACACAAGACCATTTGGCCTTTGCACATCAGTGGTAGCTATCGTCAATTGCTCCGTTTTAGGATCATAACAATAGACATAACAACCGACTATTTGGCTTTCTGATTTAAACCCCTCATCATCGCTAATAATGCCGTAGGGTGGATCTGTAAACCAAATCGTTTGGTCAGATTTTCGTTCAACTAAGTCATTAGGTGAGTTTAATCGCTTACCATCCAACTTTTCGATAATAACCTTCGCAATAGCTAAATTATCTTTAGACCTTAAAGAGATACACCTTCGTCCATGTTCACAGGAGATCACATCGCCGCTGCTTAAGGTGCAATTACCGTTAGCATAATTAGATTGGTCCGTGACTAACAAAGTTGATTGGGTATCAACATCATAAAGGTGTAACGCCCCTTTTTTAACATCTGAAAACAATAGTTGGTTAGAATGCGGCAACCAAGCCGCACCTTCACACCAAATATGTCCTTCGCTGACTCGTCGTAATGGCGAGACAATTGCTTCAGAAAATGGCATGTTTATCTCCTCTATTTAGCATTCCAAGACGCAGAGTAATAAGCACGGTAATTGTTATCAGGATCATAAAGGTTATCATCCCCACCATTGCTATGAATGTTATCGGCAGTCACCAAATGTACTGGTGTTACGTAACCACTAATAGGTTGATCTTGGAAGATACGATTAAACTCATCAATAACTTGCCAGCCATGTAAACTCAATGGTTCAGCTACTGTTGCTACCTGAAAATCACCATTACGAATTCTTTCAAATGCCGATTCACTACCATCACCCGCAGAGATGTTATAAGGTGCATCACCTTTTTTCTTACCCGCTGATCTTAATGCTGGAGACATATAATCGAAATAGAGATCATTGATCGCTAATGTATAATTATATTTTTCACCGTGTTTTTGCACTAAAGAGTAAGTCAGCTGTGGAATACGTGATGACGTGTTCGCTAGCGGTGTATCTTCATAACCTAATACCGAACAACCTTCACATTTTTCAATGTAAGATTTCATTACATCCGCTTTATGAACAGCAATGCTGTACAGGCCGTCGGTCAATATAACAACGTTAGCTTTCCCCTCTGATTTAGCAATTGCATACATCGCAGATACGCGGGCGACATCATCAGCTGAACTCGTAATATTGGTTTCAATAAATAAATCTTTGATAGGGCCTGGATCAGGCGTTGCATGCCAACTCACTAACTTGATACCTAATTTATTAGCTTTACGTAATGTCGGCACCATAGTATTTGGTGTAAACCCACCTATCACAATCCCATCTGGCTGTAAGGCAAGAGCTTGTTTTACCGCAGATGATTGCGATGGCACACTACCCGCGCCATCCAATACTCTGACATTCCAACCAATCGCTTCTGAAGCTTCCTCAAATCCTTTTACCACGCCTGCAACGCCACTATTTTTTAAGTCCGATGCGATAAAGATAACTGTTTTATCTTTAACTGCTGCAGGTCCTGCAGGCAAAGAAAAAACACTATTAGTTTCACCTGATGCTTCAGCAACCACTTGCTTTGCCATATCAACATATTGTTGGGCACTGCTGGTGTCAGCATTTGCGTAGCTTGCTAGTGATGTGATCACTGCAAAGCTCAAATATTTCATTGTCTTTTTCATTATTTCACCTTTACGTTGTTTTTAGTTGCGGTTTGTTTTCGTTTTTGACTAAAACCAGCCAAGGTAATAGCCACTAGTAAAATTGCGCCGTTAAATAAGGGTTCGACGAAGAAAGGAGTACCCAGTTGTTGTAAACCTGAGATACCAACACTTACCAAGGAGACGCCAATAATGGTGCCCCATACATTCACTCTGCCAGCTCTAAATGTGGTTGACCCTAAAAAAGCCCCCACTAAAGCAGGCAACATAAAATCTTGTCCAACCGAAGAGGAACCAATACCTATATGTGAAGCTAATAACACACTAGCAAAGGCGATCAGGCCATCGGAAACAACATAAGATCCGATATAACAAGCCTTTGTATTAATACCATTTAAGGTTGCTGTATTAGGGTTCGCACCTACCGCATACAACTTTCTGCCCAGCGCTGTATATTCAGTTAACAACCACAAAGCAAAAGTGATTACTGCGAGATAAAACACCACAACAGGCAAGCCAAATATTTCAAAACCACTTAAATTATAAAAACTTTCAGGTAAAGCACCGACGATTTGACGACCATCCGTATGCCAAAGTGAAATAGCATAAATCACTGTGCCGGTTCCTAATGTTGCAACAAATGAATCAATGTCTGCTAATGCCACCAGCATGCCATTTAGCACACCATATAAGCAGCCACATAACACCACGATAACTGCAGCCACTTCCCATGAAAAACCGTAACGTTGTTGTAGTGTAATGACTAAAACATGCCAAAACGTAACACCAAAACCTACATTCAGATTCATTTTACCTGTCACCATAGTGACCATCGCCGCCAGAGCGAGAATGGCGACTACACTCTTTTCACTGAGAATAGCTTGAAGTGTTAACATCGAGAAAAAAGTATCTGTGGTGGCACTAAACAATATAATTAATAAGACGGTTAGTATTAATAAGCCATATCTCATTAATACTTGTGTGACCATGTTTCCTAAACCTAGCTTCATCGTCACTTCTGTTTCTAACGCGGTAGACTTAATATTAGATGTTGACATGTTGTACCTCTTCTACTTTTGAACCTGACGCGTACTTCAATAAATTTGATAAAGTCACATCTTCTTGAATTAACTCTTTCACGACTCGTCCACGGTTAAAGACTAACGCGCGATTTGATATATTGACGACCTCTTCAAAGTCGCTTGAAATAACGATCACAGCGAGACCATTGTTAATCGCTTTTTGCATTATTTTGTATATTTCAGAGCGTGCACCTATATCAACGCCAGCAGTTGGGTTATCTAAAATCATGACTGGTTTATTCATATTGAACCATCTAGCGAGGATAATTTTTTGCTGGTTGCCACCACTCATAGCATTGATAGCAATGTCAGGATCTCTTGGTCTAACCGTATACTCGAGCATCGCTTGTAATGTCGATGACTGCTCTTTTTCCTTGGATAAAAACGATAAATCGTTCTTGCCTAAGTTCTTCGGATTTAAGTTTAAATTTTCCAAAGCACTCATTGATCCGCAAATACTTTCTTTTACGCGGTCTGCTGCGACCATCGCTATACCACTGGCAATACTATTTGCTGGTGAGGAAATATTCGCTGGCTGCCCATTAATCACTACACTGCCACTGTGAATATTTAAGCGACCAAATAACGATTGCCCTATTGCCTCTTGCCCTGCGTTTCTCAACCCAACTAAAGAAATTAGCTCGCCTTTTCGTAGCGTCATATTAAAAGGGTCAAGGTCGCCCACCTGTAGATTTTTTATATCTAAAACAATGTCAGCGGTTGAGTTTAATGGCGTTCTATAACTCATCTCTTTTTTCATACCAACGATTAAGGTCACTAAATCATCTAATGAATAATCTTTAACTAAACCTGAGCCCACCATTTTGCCATCACGTAACACCACCACATCATCACAAATATCATGAATTTCATCTAAACGGTGTGAAACATAAATCATGCCTACACCTTGAGACTTCAAACGTTTAAGTACATCAAACATGCGCCCGACATCACTCGCCACTAAAGATGCTGTTGGTTCATCCAATATCAACACCTCTGCATCAGCTATCAGCGCACGAGCAATCGTTAACAACGCTTTTTCAGCAGCGCTCAAATTAAAAATACGTTCAGAAGCTTTTGCATCTAAGCCTACTAAGTTAAGAACTTCAGTTGCTTTTTTTTCAGCTTCTTTCCAATTAATTAAGCCCCACTTTTTAGGGAAACCTAACGTTAACCCAATATTTTCGGTAACTGTCATCCACTCAATCAATCCCAAATCTTGATGGATAAATGCAATCGGTGATTTACCAGAACGATTCAGAACAGTGGCATCTTCTATCGACTTGTCCTTAAAAAGAATATCACCGCTGGTTTTTTTATTAATGCCAGCCAAGGTTTTGATTAAAGTCGATTTGCCAGCACCATTTTCTCCTAATAAAGCAACGCACCTGCCCGGATGCACATTAAAAGAAGCAGACTCTAACGCTACAAAATTAAAAAACCGTTTCGTCAGGTTATTAATCGAAAGCAAACTACCTTCGGGGGTCTCTACAAATCTCATACAATCCTCTTATATTGTCTTTTTAATATAAGGACTAAATTCCACAATGTGGAATATCATTCCGATAAATTCCACATAATAGTAGTGATAGTCATTATAATAAGATGTGATTCACCTCCTAATTTAAATCTCTTGGCTTACTAATCTCTGTTTAATTGATCTTCATCTCATTAAAATCACTTACTAAAAACAAGGTTTTATAAGTAAAAAATGAACAGATTAAATGCAAAAAATAGCTATGAAAAACTTAGCTATAACGCATTATTTGTTGATATTTTTAGGTAGGTCATTGATCTAATTTGAATTTATTATCAATCTGAAAGAGGTAATAATATTACAACTCAAAGTTGACTTGAGTCACAGTTTTGAGCATAATATGTACGAATTCATTATATAAGTAAGGAAATTACGTATGAATACTACAACTTTAGATAGCTCAGTAAAAAATTTAGACAACGTTTCAGCATTTGCTGATAAAGCATTTTTCTTCGCGAAAATGGCGATTGTGATGAGTGCAATTATTTTAGTAGAAGTGTCAGCTTGGGTTTAATTAATCATTTTTAAATTAAAAATGAATACATATAATTAAAAACGAAAACATAATATAGAAAAAAGTCTCCCTTTTTGGGGTACTAATAGCACTTATTACAAGCACCACAATAAAAAACGCCAGTAATGATCCACTACTGACGCCTCTTGTTTAACAATCATCCATATTCTTATGCTGATACAGGCTTAGTGAACTTCGCCTAGCACAGCAATCAAATGTATTAATCCTGAATAAGATTCATGTGATGCACCCTAATATTATATTTTTCAATAATTTTCTTAGTTGCATTCATACTCTGAATTCTTTGCTCAGAATCTAAAGCCTGTTGCATTAATGCTTTGTTCGCATAACTATGCTGCATGATCAACAATACTTCTTGATGAGCTTCAGACTCAATAAACTCAGGCTTACTTAAAACAACACCTTGATTGTGAGGAAAAGTCTCAATAATAGGCGCAACAACCTGTTGCATATATTGATAAAAATCTTCTTTTTCTTCAGCACTCAAGTTGGCTTCAAAAAATGCCGTTCTTAAAATAGTCATTCAGTACTTCCCTTTATAACCTATTAAACAGTTAAGCAGATCATAATTTAGCTGCGATCATCGCTTCAAGTTTGCCTTGGTCTAGCGCAAAATTTCGAATACCTTCAGCCAGTTTTTCAACCGCCATTGGGTCTTGATTATGCTCCCATAAAAACTCAGCTTCGCTCATTGCTTCAGGACGATCCTGCTGTGTTTGAGCAGGTTGTAATTTAACTTCAACATCACCATCTGACTGTTCTAATTTTTGCAATAAATCAGGGCTAATCGTTAATCTGTCACAACCTGCTAATTCCAGAATTTCACCTACGTTTCTAAAACTAGCTCCCATCACTACGGTTTTGTAATTATGCGCTTTGTAATAATCATAAATTTGGCTAACAGACTGTACACCAGGATCTTCACTAGCTTCAAAGTCTTTCCCTTGCTTGGCTTTATACCAATCCATAATACGACCAACAAAAGGCGAAATTAAAAAGACACCGGCTTCAGCACAAGCACGCGCTTGAGCGAATGAAAATAACAGAGTTAAATTACAGTTAATGCCTTCTTTTTCAAGTTGCTCAGCAGCACGTATGCCTTGCCAAGTAGCTGCCAACTTAATCAAGATACGATCATTCTTAATACCAGCATCGTTATACATTTTGATTAACTGACGTGCTTTAGCAATACTGCCCTCGCAATCATAGGAAAGACATGCATCGACTTCTGTTGAAATACGCCCAGGAACAACGTTTAATATCTCTTTACCAATGCTTACTGCTAACATGTCACAGGCCGCTTGGACTTGTTCTTTACTGTCTTCACTTTGTGTTTTTGCATAGGCAATCGCCTGATCCATTAAAGGAGCATAATCACTTAATTGTGCCGCTTTTAGAATCAAAGAAGGGTTAGTTGTCGCATCCTGAGGGTGATATTTTTGAATCGCTTGAATATCGCCAGTATCAGCAACCACTACAGTTAGTTTTTTAAGCTGTTCTAATTTATTCATTATTACTATTCCACCTCTTATATTTATAGTGCAAAGCCTGCCGCATTAGCAATGGTTTTTAATTTGCTTCTAGCTGCTTTAATATCATCTAACCATTGATCATTTTGCGCCCACATTTCAATGACGAGGGGAGCGCTATAATCAATCTCAGCTAATGTTTTAAAGATCGCTGGGAAGTCCACTTGCCCCTCACCAATAACCAGATCTCTAAATTGACCTTTACAGGTTTCAGAAACACGCAACGTATCTTTTAGATGTATTTGTACAATATGGTCACGCGATAATTTTAACTCTGTACAGACGTCATAATTCCAACCAGTAATGTTACCCACATCAGGATAAGCCATAAAAAATGGAGATGGGATTTCACGCTTTAACACTTCGAACTTACTTAATGAGTTAAGGTATGGTGTATCCATGATCTCGACACCAAGCATGATCCCAGCTCTTTCAGCCATTTTAGTCGCTTGTTGCATGCCATCAATAAAACGCAAATGAGTTTCCTCTGACTGCGGTTCATAAAACACATCGTAACCCGCCATTTGAATACAACGAATACCCAGCTTATAAGCCAGTGCGATTGCTTTTTCCATGATCACTAATGACTCAGTTCTAATCGCATCGTCCATTGAACCAAATGGAAATTTTCTATGCGCACTTAAACACATAGATTGCAAAGGCATTTCATGTTCTTCACATAAACGGCGCAAAGCATATATTTCTTGATCACTCCAATCTAAACGCGCACGACGCTCATCAGTTTCATCCACTGATATTTCTACAAAATCAAATCCCGCTTGTTTAGCATTGATTAAACGCTCTTCCCACGTTAATGAGGTTGGCATCGCTTTTTCATAAATACCCAAACGAAACTTATTCTTTAAATTAAACATACTAGGTCCTTAGTAAAGTTGCTGCTCTATACGTGCAGTAAAGGATTGAATTTTTTGAGCTAAAATGGGGTAACTAATTTGCCTCATTTTAGGGGTTAACGAGGAGACGCTCACCGCGTAAACAGGCTTTTGAAATTTGTCAAAAATCGGTACTGCAACACAGGAAATACCAGCTTCATTTTCTTCATCATCAATGGCATAACCTAATTTTTTTATGTCATCTAAAGCAGTAAAGAACTGACCTTTCTCTAGGATAGTATTCTCGGTTAGCGGTTTCATGGTGCTAGCATTTCGTTGCCAGTAAGCTTCTCTGACCATGTCAGAGCTAAAAGCTAAATAACATTTCCCAGCCGCAGAGCAATACATTGGCGAATGTAAGCCTACGTAAGTACGGGTTCTAAAAGATGCATTTTCAGGCTCAAACTTATCTTTAAAGACAATGTTATCAGCATCAAATGATAAGAAATTAACTGTCTCATTCACTTCACCTAATAACTCAGATAAATAGGGTTTTACTATGCCAGTCACATCGGAGTTCATTGCCGAATGGCCAAGGTGCACCAATTTCATGGTCAATCGGTACTCTTTACCTGAACTGAGTTGAGCAACATATCCCGCTTCTTCAAAGGTTGCCAAAATTCGATGAGTTGAGGATTTATTAAATCCAGTTCCTTCTGCAATTTTTTGTAGAGAAACGCCATTAGGGAACTGCCCTAAAAATTCTAAAACGACTAATGCTTTCGATAAGGATTTAATTTGCTCACTCATAATGTCATTACCAATATTTATTCATTTGACTATGGAAGCTGTTAGCAATTTCAACACCGTTGCTACCCGCTAAAGCGCGACCTGCAATAAATGCTTTGACTGATATGTCCTGAAATAGATGTACGTCTTCAGGCACAATGCCACCGGTTATAGAAAGCCCAATACCAAGGTCTGATAGGCTTTTCATTTTTTTCAAGTCTTCATCTGTCCAACTCACCCCTGCTAATTCAGCGTCACGAGAGCGATGATAAATAGCTTGAGTAATACCCATTTCGACCCAATCTTTAGCATCATCTAATGTCCAATGCCCATAAAGTTCGATTTGTACTTCACCATTAAATTCATCGGTTACTTTTTTAGCAGAACGAATTGTTTCTATATGTGCCGCAGCACTCACGGTTACCCAGTTGGCACCGGCTTGCATAGCTAAACGCGTTAGAATAGCGCTGGCATCGGTAATTTTCATGTCACAAACAATAATATGATCTGGGTATTTATTGCGTAAGACCTGAACACTATCCACACCATGAGCAAAAGCTAAAATCGTCCCTATTTCAATCACATCTAATTTTTCTGAAACATCTGCTACTGAAGCTATTGCCGTTTCTAGATCCGTTGCATCTAGGGCCATTTGTAATAAAGGTTTAGTCATGAATCTGTTCCTCAAATGTTTTAAATAGTTGAACTAATTGCTGATAGTGATGATATTTTTTATCCAAAGCTTGGTGGTTATCAGTATTAGGCTGAATACGTTTGCTTTGACTGACAATATTATCCATGCACTCACGGCTCGATGAATACTCGCCAGCACCAACCATCGCAACAATAGCGGCCCCTAATGAACCAGTTTCATCTATGTCCGTTATCTCTACTTCCATGCCGGTCAAATCCGCTAACATTTGCATCCACGTATCGTTAGAAGTAGGTCCGCCAGTCACTTTTAGTATCTTTGCTTGTGGGAATCTAGCTCTCATTCTTTCTAGGTGTATATTGTGACAAAACAATATGCCTTCCCAGATAGCTTGAATAATATGCGCCTTAGTATGGTGAGCCTGCAAACCATAAAAACCAGATTTAAGGCCTAAACCTTGGTTAGAACCATATAAAAATGGAACAAAATAAACACTACTCGATGCCACTTCCAAGTTAGCCACTAATGACTCATTATGTTGATGCTGTAATTCCCCATCTGCACTTAAATATTCAGCAAACCATTCATAATTTCCCGCCGATGTAGGGCTTGCTTCATGAATAATATATTCACCTTCAACGGCATAATGTCCGTACACAAAATTATGTGTTGCTTGGGTTATTTCACGTGTAATACCTGATGTTACAGCCCACGTTCCCATTACATAGTTTAATG
>Ga0316198_10002609_pt1 | contig 10877 bp, 8 predicted proteins | sample OudBieAanoxic_MG_FD_204935 | JGI IMG/M metagenome (GOLD analysis project Ga0316198, IMG submission 204935) | Coastal sediment microbial communities from Oude Bieten Haven, Netherlands - site A anoxic | ecosystem: Environmental > Aquatic > Marine > Coastal > Sediment | place: Netherlands... | reverse complement strand
TACACCAGATGCCGACAAAGGCAAAGCGTCAACCCATCGTGCTTGACCAGTGTCAAAAACGGTGCTGCAGCGCGACCATGAACGCGAACACGTCGTATTCCTCGGTGTCGTTGCCCAGGGTCAAAAGTTGCCTGTCGGGGTAGGGTGGAATGCCATCCAGGGCCCAGTCATCCGTGCGCATGCTCTCGTAGATGGCGGAAAACTTGACCCGGGTGTTCGACTTCAGGTCGTAGGCTGCCGAAAGCTCGATGTGATGCAGTTCGTTTTCGAGATCGGGATAGGAGTTGCTCGCGAGACCCGGGCTGAGGCCCGTGTAATCGATCTCACCGGTACCCTTGGAATAACGGTAGTTGATACCCAGGTCGAGTTCTTTCCAGACGTTATCGAAATGGGCCCCCAGGCCGAGCGTGTCGATCTTGTCGTCATAGTCGACCTTGTAGAAGGCGTCCGCAGTGGTAAGAGTGGCAAGCCCCAGCTGGCGGGATTCGATGCGCTCGTGACTGTAGAACGCATTCAGCCGAATGTCTTGGGCCGGGAAATAGGAGACATCCAGGTTGTAATTGTGGCTGTCGGCATCGGTCAGACCGAGATCGGAATCCGTGTAATCGTCTTCCATCAGGTCGGCGCTGAAACCGATGTTCAGATTTTGGGCGGGTGCGTAGTTGAGCAACAGGCCGGCCTGGTCGCGGTCGCGGTCTGCCAGGGTGTACTTTCGCAGCAGGGGATTCTGATTTTCCAGTTCTTTCTCGTAGCCCGAGGCATCCCGCGTACTCGTGCCCAGACGCAAAGAGGCGTCGAAATCGTCCCGGGGGCGCCACTTCAACCCGGCCTTGCCGCTGTGCTCGGTGCTCTTTTCCACGTCCGAGTAATCGCGATCGGTGTCCCGGTACTGGTAACCCGCGGAACCGCTCCATTCCGGGGAGAAACGGTAGTTGGCATCCAGGATCAGCTTGTGTTTCTTGTAGCTCAGCGGTTCATTTTCGATTGGTTGCGAGGTAGAGCCCGAATCCATGCGGTCATAGGTGTAGGTTTCCTGCGGCGTGTCATTATCACGCTCGTCATAGCGATACTGGGCCTTGAGGCGCAACGGCTTGACAGGCCGCGCGGTGATGCCTGCGCGTGCCGAATAGAGCCAGACCTCGCCGTCGAGGGAACTGCGCGGTAGTGCTTTGGTCGCAGCGGGCGAGCCATCGATGCCGTAGGGTAGGAAATCCTCGTCCTGCTGCATCAGGCCGACCGACAGTGCGCCGGTGAAGCGGGTGGTGTCGCTCAGCCGCGTCGCGCCGGACAGGCTCAGTTGATAGAACTGGTTGTCGGGTGCCAGCGCCAGCTGGCCCTGGCCAGGCAGGGTGAGGACGCCCCCACCGCCTCCTCCGCCTCCGCCAAAATCCGAGGTATCGAAGCCGGGGTTTTCCCAGCGCAGGCTGTCATAGTCGTTATCGAACAGGGAGGCATGCAGGTTGAGGCGCAACTGGCTCTCCTGGCCGTTGTACTCCAGGCTGGCATCCACCTCGGTGGTAGTCTGGTCGATGGGTTCGGGCAGGATGACCGCGTAGGTCCGACCGTAGCCGCCACCTGTACCGGGACCACCCGTTGTTCCCAGCAGGGCGCCGCCGATCCAGTCGGTGCCGTCCTTCTTCTCGTGACTGAAATCGAGAGTGGTCTTCCAGTCCTTCCTTGGGAAATAGCTGATGCCGCCGCTCAGACGCTTGCGCTTGGTATCCAGCTCGAAGGGTCGCAGTACGGTGGGTGAGCCGCCCGGGGCCACCACCAGGTTGTCGTGGCCCGGGTTCTGGTAGGGCGTCTGTGCCGAGTCCATCTTGAAGCTGGGCAGTTCGCGGTATTGCAGGCGGGTTTCATAATTTCCCTGCTTGCCATACTCGACCGAGAGGCGGCGCGAATCCAGGCCAAGGTCATAGCCCTGAAGATGCAGGTAGTCCGGTCGTCCGGGGCGAAAATGCACGTCGAAGCCGCCGTTGACGAACAGGCCTTCTTCCTCCAGGCCGGTGTAACGGCCGAATCGGTAGGAGTCGTCGGAAACATATCCGGGCCCGTACTCGAAGGTGCCGGTGAGAATGCTTGGCTCATCCTCGCCCTGATCTGCGGACGTGGTGTCCTCCGCCGGGGCCTGACAAGAGAGGCCGGCGGTGAGAAACAGCCCCAGTGCCATACAGCCGCTTGGTTTCATCGTCATGGCATTCCCCTCTGTTTTAGCTCCTGCTAACGCTGCAGCATGGGACCGGATGGATGATTCGAACCATGCACCTGCGAATGGCAGTTGAGGCAGCCCGCACCGAGTATCAAAGCTGTTTTTCTGCCGCCAGCTCCACCGCCACTGCCGCCCCCGGGGCCGCTGCTGCCGGCAGGCCCTCCGCCCCAGGTGCCGGGGCCGCCGCCCCAGTCGAGCTCGCGATTGATGTGATTGGCCAGGCCAACACCGCCGATGACCTGGTGACACTGCTGGCACAACTGCGGTGGGCGCCGGTTCAGCAGCGCCGGGTTGTTGGAGCCGTGCGGACTGTGGCAGGCCATGCAGTCTTCGGTGACCGGCTCGTGTTCCCACAGGAAGGGGCCGCGTTTCTCCGCATGGCACTTGTAGCAGGTCTGGTTGAGGGTCATGGTCTTGAGCGATCGTGGACCGTCCGCCCCGTGTGCTTCGTGGCAGTCGCTGCAGGTCACCAGGCCCTGGCGGATCGGGTGGACCGAGGCCTTGTGCATGTCTGCACGCACCTTCCAGTGGCAGCTGGTGCAGACCTCGCTTTCCTTTTCCTTGCGCAGTATGCCGTCGGGCTGGTGAATCAGGTGGCAACTGCTACAGACCAGATCCGCCGACTCATGGGCGCTGCCCTGCCAATGCATGCGTCCGGTGTTCTGGTGGCAACTCAAGCAGCGTTCGTTCTGATCCTCGACCGGCACACCGGAGTCCTTGCCGTACACGATCAGGCCCGTCAGATCCTCACCTTCGGACATCGAATGAGACTCACCGCGGCCGTGACAGGTCTCGCAGCCCTGCTTGGCAAAGGGGGTGCGCAGGTCGTTCATCTGCGCGTGTCGTGACGGCAGGATCTGTTCGAACTTGTCTTCGTGGCACTCGGAGCAGATATCTGCGCCCACATAGTCGCCACCAGGATGCCCGGGTTCGGCGGCAAGTGCGGCGAACGGCAAAAGCAGAATCAGGCTCAGCGCCACGAAACGAAACATCCAAAACATCAAGAATCCCCCGTAAGGCATCCAACCATTTATAGTTTTGTAACGCCAGGCTGGTTGAGGCAGATCATACATCGAGTGCCATTTGACTGCTATTTGATCTCGATCAGTCGAAACGGGAGTTAGAAGGGAACCAGTGCGGTTAGGCTACCTCTTACTGTCATTTCTGCAACATGCCCGGGAAGTAATCCATGCGTTTGAAAAGAGACATATTCAAGCTGGCGCTGGCCTCTCTACTGACTATCATGACAGGCACAGTCTTGGCCGCGCACGATGGGTCTATGGATGTGGCGAAGCTTGCGTCGGACATCGCGGCGGGTGAGGAAAAGTCGCAGGTCTGTGCTGCCTGTCATGGTGAGCAGGGAATAAGTAAGCAGGACAACTATCCGCATCTTCATGGTCAGCAGCAGACCTACCTGTTGCGCCAGATGCATTATTTCAGGGACGGCGGAGACCGGCGCGACCCGATCATGACGCCGATGCTGGAGAATATGACCGACCAGGACCTGGTCAATCTTGCGGCGTACTACTCGAGTTTCAATGCGGTGCTCGGCGCCCGCAGTCTGGTTGGTGGTGAGGATAAAGCACCCATGCCGACGCCCAAGGTCGTGGACAAACCAAAGGATGCGGATACCCCGGCCAGTGAGGAAGTGCCGGTCACCACGGAGGTCGCGGCGCAGACGCCAGCAGCCGAGCCGGCGGCACCTGCACCGGTCGCCGCGCCGGCGAGTGCGCCACCGGCTGCCGCCACGGCCGGCGATGTGGCCGCCGGGCAGACGAAGTCGGCTGCATGTGCCGCCTGTCACGGTGCTGACGGCCGTGGTACCACGCCCCTGTTTCCCAACCTGAACGGGCAGAAACCGGAGTATCTGATGGTTCAGCTCAAGGCGTTCCGCGACGGCAAGCGCACGGATCCGACGATGGCGCCGATGGCAATGGCACTCAGCGACCAGGATATCGCCGACCTGGCGACCTTCTACGGTGGTTTGAAGTAGGCAGATCCGTCAACGGGTGGCTGTGGTCAACCGCAGCCACCTTTCATGACAACGCGTTTCTGCAGTTTGACCTTGCTCTCGAACTCAAGCGTCTTGATGTGGTGCGTATCCGGGAATGCGGCCGGGTGACGTGACCCCAGGGCCTTCTTCACCGGATAGCGCAGCCTCTCATCCGCTGCGCCCTCGGTCGCGATCTTCCTGCCGTGGTGTCCGGGGGCGAATTCGGCCAGCCAGCGGTTGATCCCTCCAGCGAGGATATAGGTGTTGGGCTGCGAGGCCGTAACCATGACCTGTTTCCAGGCCTCCGTGGCAGTGGCCTCGTCGTTGCTGACGATCACCATCACGCCGTTGCCCGGAAGTTGGGAAAACCTTTTGCGCTGAGCGAACAATCCCTCGACTGGGATGCGTTCGGCACCGCGCAGGTGGAAAAGGTTCCAGTCACGTTCGTTGCGCACGTCGATGATCTGCAGATCGATATAATCGTTGCGCATCAGCTCAGCGAGTTCGGCCGGTTCGATCTGCACCCGGCGTTCTGTCAGCCTCGGTTCCAGCTCGGATCGCATGAATTCCCATTTTTCCGCCGGAACCGGCTGGCCGTACCAGGCCAGTCCCGCCGCGGCCAGCAGGAGCAGCATGGCACCCGGTACATGCAGCGATTCAGTCTTCATCGCTATCACCGTAGATCCGTCGGCGCACGATATCGCCGATCCAGAGGATCAATAATGACATCACAACCAGGCCCAGGACGACTGCACCCGTCGGCAGGCCCAGCCAATCCTGCAGCGTGAATCGCCCGAGAAAACCTGAGTGCCAAAAATCGTTGTAAAACGATACGGTCTCGCCAAAGCTGATGATACCTACCGCGGCCCCGGCGACGAACCAGATTGCATCCACTTTCAGGGTCGCCACCCCGACCAGCGAGGTTCCAGGGCAGAAACCGGCGAAGACGAATCCGACCCCCATGATCAGTCCGCCGACGATGCCGGGCCAGATATAGGTAGGATTCACCCAGACATCGTCGTAATCGAGCCACCCAAGCGCGCTCGACCAGAAGATCAGCACCATGGCCACCAGAATCGCCGTGAACATCACTTGGATGACCCTGATTTCGCGCCAATAGAACTGTGCGGCAAGTAGACGCGCATCAGCGAATCCGGCAGATTCCAGGATGAAACCGAAGGCGAAACCGATCAGCAGGTAGATGGCCCAGGCAACGATATCGCCGAGCTCGGCGGCCAGGTCCCAGGGTGCCATCAGTTGTCTCCCCCGGGTTGCCACAGGCGCCTCAGAAACCAGGCGACCAGATATCCGCCGACGAACACGAAGATGAGGAACATCCAGCTGCCTACCGAGAGCACGGCGCTGCCGCTGAGCGCCTGGCCCGAGGTGCAGCCGCGCGCGAGGCGCGCCCCATAGCCCATCAGCACTCCGCCGATGAAGGCCATGACCCAGCGGGTGCGCGGCGTGATGAGTGGGCCGTGCCGGGTCTCTAGCCGGACCCTGCCACGCAGCCAGCCGGAGAGGAAGCCGCCGAGCAGAATCCCTGCGACCTGCCATACGATCCAGTGATCCAGAGGATTACGCTCGCCGCCAGCCATCGCGGCCAGGTAGGGGGTCGTATCGACATGCCGTGGGACGACCAGGTCTTCGAGCGCAACCAGGAGCCGGTTAACGCCGCCGGAAGATCCCAGGCCGTGGCCGGTCAGAAAGAAGGTCAGAAACAGGAGCAGCCCGAGCAGCACGCCCGCGATATAGGGGTCCCAATAACGATCCGGATTGCGTTTAGCTTGCATGCTCAGGGTTTCTCCTGGACTTTTACCTTGACTGTAGACAGCGGTGCGGGGCGTACCAACTCCAGGCGCCCGTCGGTCGTCTGCCGCCATTGTTCCTTGATCGATTCCGGGATGCCGCGGAACAGGCTTGGCAGCACGCCACCCGGCAGGTGGTCGGCAAGTTCGAACCCACCTTCGCTGCTTGCCTCGTGGCAGCGGGCGCAATCACGATTTGCATCATCCAGCGCGACGCTGTGGTGAATGTGGTGGGCGCGCACCTCGGCCTTTATTACCGGCTCGACCACGCCCTGCGCTACCAGCAGTGAGCGGACCAGCTCCACCTTTTCGTCGCGGTCCAAAGCCAGCTCTGAGTGATCCAGTTTGCCGTTGCTGTCGGCGTCGAAAAGTGCCAGTACCTGCGGGTGGTAGCTCCCACCGTCGAACCAGGCAGCGCGCAGTTTTTCGATATCAATCTCTGTCCCCTTGTCTCCATCGCTCCAGTACCAGCGGCTGACCAGGTTCAGCGGCGTCCACTTGTCGCCACCTTCGTGCGTCGGGGTTTTCATCAGCAGTGGCTGGTATCCGACCGAGAAACCCCTGGCGAGATCGTCCGGTGTGCCTTGCGCGAGGCCCCGATAGCGCAGCAGATGACCGCCTTCGGAAGTGAGTACGGTGGCGTCGACCTGTTTGCGCGCGGGCAGGTAGAGGCGCGGCGCATGACAGGATTCGCAGGCCACCGCCGCGAAGTGTTTTTGCGGCTCGGGCAGCCAGTCATGCCCCTGGATGTCGACATGACAGCTGTCGCAGTCGCGCAACCCCCCGCCCATGTGGGTCTTGTCGGCCTCGACAGTCCCGTCTGCCACGCGCTCGGGTGTTGTCTTGGCATAGTGACAGTCGCGGCATTCCACCAGGCGCTGTGCATGCAGATCCCAGGCCCTGCCCAGCTCATCCTTGCCGCGCAGATTCAGCGCCGAGAGCCGGATGCGTTGGGCCGAAAAAACCTGGCCGGTGGTTTCCGTGCCCCAGTTTTCGTCAGAACCCAGACTGACCATCAGGGGTTTGGTGTCCGTATGCACCAGGCCGTGACAGTTGCCGCAGTGCTCTGGCCGGGGTTGGGCCATGGGTATGACCGCCAGCTCGTCCTCATCCAGCGCATCTGCATTCCACTGGTAACCTGCGTCGCTGCGTTCGAGTATCTCGCTGCCTTTCAGTGTCAGCTTGGTACCGATCAGGGTCGCGGCCACCGCCCATTGCGGTTGGCCCGATTGCGTCGCGCCACGCCATGCGGCGAGATTGGGACGATCGAGATGGCACAGAAAGCAGTTCATCTGCTGTTCGTCGTCGAGCGGTATGCCGGGCCCCTGCTGCATCAGTGCACGGCGTTCGGGATTCAGATCCGCATCGGCCACCTTGGAGTGATATGCATGTGTCTCGAGGAAGGCCTGCTCCTCGATCTCATGGCACTGGCTGCATGTCATCGCTGCCGACAGCGGGCTGCCGGACTCATGCACCATCTCGCCTTCGGCGTCCAGCAGCGGGATTGGCTCATGCGCGAACGCCGGTCGTGTGATCGGGTCGTGGTCGTAACCGAGCCTGCGCCAATGCATGCGGCCGTCCGGGCCATGGCAGTCGGGGCACTGCAGGGCCTTCTCCTTGGGCGGCACCATGTGGTTTTGCGGCAGATACATTTTTGTGGGGGCAAAGTCGTATTGGCCGCTGAACGGCATGCCGGTTGCCTCGGATCCGATGCGCAGCGCCTCGTCCCAGTCGAACTGGGTCCAGAAGCCCTTGTCTCCGTATACGTGAGGCAGGATGAAGTGCTTGTGCTCGGTGTCATAGACCTGCCTGCCGCGGTGGATCTTGAACGGGTGGATCTTGGCCTTGGGGTCCTCGCGGTCACCCAGCGGTGCGGCAATCCTGGTGACTTTGCTGGGGTCGATCTTGTCACCGAGCAGATAACGCTCGCCGGTACCGTCGTACCAGGCGTACTCGGGTTGCGCCCCCTTGACCCAGGTAAACCGGCCCTTGATCTTCAGGTAGAGGTGCTCGTTGGTGATGGGCAGGTCCTGTCCGGCCTGCGACCAGTCCCAGGAAAGCTTGGTCCCGGTCTTTACGGCCATCAGCGGGATATGACAGGTCTGGCAGGCGACGCGATCGGTATGCGCGTCGATTCGCCGGTCGCCATGGATCCCGTCACCCTGGTGACAATCGGTACAGAACAGCCGGTTCTTGTCATCCACGCTGACCGTCAGCAGCCGTCCGGGGGGCAGGTGATCCTCTGCCTGGTGACAGTCGATACAGTGAAACCCCAGTTTGCCCATGTGCACATCGATATCCGGGTTGGGAAACAGCAGGCTCTCATCCAGATCGCCGTGTTTGACCGCATTGCCGCCGCCGCCCACGAAATGACAGGCCCCGCAGTTGCTGCGCGTTGGCAGACCAACGCTCCTGGCGGCGGCGAGCAGGTCGACATCGGGTGCGGGCAGGCCGGCATCGCCGGCTTTTTTACGGTAGGTACCGGTCTGTTCGTGACACACCAGGCAGTCGACCAGGCTCTCGTCTTCGAGATCGAAGGTGTCGTCTTTCCAGCCGAAGCCGATGTGACAGCTGGTGCAGCCCGGCCAGTTGGATTTGATGCCGATACAGAAATTGTTAATCAGGTTGCGCTTGCCGATGCGCACGGGTTCTTCGTGCCCGGGTACCTGGACCTCGTCTCCGACCAGGTTCCAATGGGCCGTTTTCATGATGTCCTTGGCGGCCTTGGGATGGCACTCAAGGCAAGCCCGCGTTACCGAGGGGCCGTCCTTGAACGGCCCTTTGTAGAAGGTGCTGTGGTCGGTGCGGGGGCCATGCTTGTGCACCGACCGCCAAGGGTCCGCGACCTCTGCGAAAACATTCGTAAAGGCCAGAAATATGGCCGGCAAAAGACACAGTACCCGAAGCGACTGCATGGGTTTAACGCTAGCGAGTTCCATTCGTGACTCCAAGCGCTTATTACCAAGTGCTTGCGTCAGGTCAGTTTGAGAATGTGAACGATTCAAAACCGTTGCTAAAAAGACCGGGGCTTCCGCCGCGCTGGGGTTGGTCGCACGGCGCCATGCACGATGGCGCATCCGCTATTGCCTAATGATACATTAATCATTGCTTATATGTTAAATCTTCAGCATGTGCAGTCGGGAAATGTAAAAGGCCGCACCAGTCTGCAATAAGGCCGATATGGTTGGCCGTATTTTGACCCGCATCTTGTGGACCAAGGCTGATGACCGCGCGGGTGGCGCCATGTTTAACCCAGGTCAATGCGAATAATCTATGTTTGTGATCACATCGGACGAAGTAAAAAAATACAAAAGCGATCGCATCTGCGAAAGCCTTGAAATGAAACCAAAGGAAGAACACCCGATCGGAGGATTTCTCTAATGTTTTCAGTATCACGATGGTTCATGGGCGCCTTTTCGACCCTGTATCTGGTTGCGCCGGCGGTTATGGCCGGAGGCTCTGTGCAACATGTCGAGGCCAAGGCCTGTAAACAATGCCACGAAGAGATCTATGCCCAGTGGGAAGGTTCGATGCATGCCAACAGTTCGGCGTTGAAGGACCCGATCCACGGTGCTTTCTACAAGAACGTCATCGGTGATCCCACCAAGGAAGACGTCAAGACCAAGAAGGGCACCTACCCGGTCTGCCTGAAGTGCCACGCCCCGGTCGCGGCGATGGAGAAGAAAACCAAGCTGGATGCCAAGAAGGCCTATGCCGACGGCATCAGCTGCACGACCTGCCATTCATTCAAGAGTTTCAAGGGCACCGACACTGCTGAAGGCAAGCCGCTGTACGGCATCGACGCCTACGAGATGGACCCGAACAGCCTGTACGGGCCGTCCGGCATCAGCTATACCACCGAGCGCACGCCCGAGGACGCCAAGTGGCCGACGCCGGTGCACCACCCGGTGCCGATTGAGGGCAACAAGGCCGACCTGTTCAAGAGCAACGATGCCTGCATGGGCTGCCACGAGAAGCGCAGCAACTTCCACGGCACGCCGCTGTGCCGTACCGGCAATGAGTATCGCGCGGCGAAGAACTTCGTCAGCTGCCAGGCCTGCCACATGTCGATCGTGAGCGTGCCCAAGATCAAGGACGGCAACATCGTACCGGGTGAATTCGTCAGCATCCCCGACCACAGCATGGCCGGTGGCCACGACGGCAAGATGATCACCCGCGGCCTGGCGATGACCATGCAGACCGAGCGCGATGGCGAGGTGTTGCGGACAACACTGACCGTACGCAACCGTCTGCCGCACGCCTACCCGACCGGCGCACCGTTCCGCAACTTCTTCATCCGTCTCGCGACCTACGACAAGGACGGCAAGCAGCTGTGGAAGAACTACGAGAAGCATCCGATCAAGGATGATCCGCAGGCTGCGTTCTGGCTGACCCTGGGTGATAAGGAAGGTAAACCCACGGTTCCGCCCAAGGCGACGCAGATCCTCAGGGATTCGCGCCTTGCCCCGAACGAGGTCCGCACGCTGAAGTACGAGGTCCCGCTTACCGGGGCGACCAGTATCGTACGCGCCGAGGCCCTGTATGACCTGATGCTGCCGCCGATCAAGGCGAAGATGAAGGGCAAGCTGCCGGACGAGCTGCTGCAGCCGAAGCTCGCGGCATCGGCCGAAATCCGCCTGTAACACCGCCATCGATGGTGTAGGCAGGGAGATGGGCATGCTGCCTATCACGCTCGACATGCGTCTGCTGTTCGGTCTGCTGGCCTGCCTGTGGCCGGGTATCCTGCCCGGCCTGGCCGCCGCCAGCGACGACTGGGACTGGGATGCGGTCGAGGCGATGGACGAGGCGCCGGTGACCGGCAAGCCGGCCGCTGCGTCCAGTCCCGCGGCGCCGGTCCCCGGCGAGC
>Ga0316198_10002608_pt1 | contig 10877 bp, 8 predicted proteins | sample OudBieAanoxic_MG_FD_204935 | JGI IMG/M metagenome (GOLD analysis project Ga0316198, IMG submission 204935) | Coastal sediment microbial communities from Oude Bieten Haven, Netherlands - site A anoxic | ecosystem: Environmental > Aquatic > Marine > Coastal > Sediment | place: Netherlands... | reverse complement strand
CTTGGAAGATCAAATTATCTTGCGGTATTTATAGGCTTCAGTCTTCTCGTGTCAACATTCTGGTTAGGTTGGGCTTCCCTTATTCTGCTTCCTGCATTTTTGTTGACGATGTCCAGAACAGGGATAATTCTAATGCTCGTTTTTTTGTTTTTTAGATTTATCCTGGCACGTCAGTACCAGTGGAAGGCGGTATGCACCGCTATAATAATTATGGGCCTGTTCTGCTATTATTGGGATCAGATTTACTATTATTTATATTTTGCACTGGAAGGGGCTCTAAGTACCGAGTCTATCAACATCAGACTTAGGGCGTGGATTGCAACTATCGATATTATTCAAGTCAATCCCCTGTTCGGAATAGCGCGGTCTTCATATAAGGATGCATTAGAGGCTTCTGTGCCCGGTGAGAATCTATGGGATCCCCATAATTCAATCCTTCATTTGTTGGTGAGTTTCGGGTTTGTTGGATTTATATTTTATGCGTCTTATGTCCTAGTTGTATTCCGCGATTTTTACAAGGCATCGTTGTCGGACAGGTATTGGAAGGGAGTGTGTTGGGGATACAGCCTGATTTTAGTCTGGTCATTATTTGAGCCGATACTGTTGACACCAGGTATTGAGATATTGCAGGCCTATTTATTTGTATTGGCGCGGAAATATAACGCGAGCAGGCGTTTCAAGAGTTCGGCATATGGTCAGCATGCGCCAATAGCTACAGACTACGCGGACCAATACCGGCAGAACGGATCTTTTTCATATTAGCGGCGATGGTCCATTAGGATATATTTTAAATTGCCGATGTCTTTTTCTCCTTTAACCGGCAGGTGGCTATGGAAATTAACCCATTGTCGAGGCACTCGGCAAGCCTTGTCGTAAAAGACGTTCAACTTTGGCGCCTATCAAATTATCATTATTATCCGAAAACCATCCATCGTCATGCCTTATTTTCATGTTACTTCCTTCAACGCGCTTCCTGAGTAACCAACAAGGGAAAGAGGCATTATGCGTCTGATATTGCACGCCCCTAATGTTCATGGTGGGGGTGGTTTCGTGTTATTGCGTGAGTTGTTAGACGCTTCCTCCGGACACCTGCGATGGGCTCAGTTGGATGAACGTACCAAAGAGCGTTTAGATTTGCGGCCGGAGCTTCAGGTCCACTATGTCGCACGGACCGCCGTAGCTCGCCTTTTCGCCGAATGGCGATTATGGCGCTCGAGTAAGCCTGATGATCTGGTGCTGTGCTTTCATGGTATGCCCCCGTTGCTACCGGTACGTGGCAGGGTGGTGGTGTTTTTCCAAAACCGACATCTGCTTGGGGTGAATTCGCTTCAACATTTTCCGGCAAAGGTCGCGCTACGCATTGTCTTTGAACGTGCGGTCTGTACGCTGTTCCGGCGCCATGTCGATGAATATGTAGTCCAGACAAAAACGATGGCTGAGGATCTGCGGCGTTGGCACGGTGGGGAGCCCGTTGTCCGGGTATTGCCGTTCGCAGACCTGTTTGACACTGTATGCTCCAGGGATCATGCGGCTGATGGATATGATTTTGTCTACGTGGCGAGCGGTGATGCGCATAAGAATCATGAACGTTTGATCGACGCCTGGTTGCTGTTGGCAAAAGTCGGTCTGTTTCCCTCATTGGCGTTGACGCTGGGTTCGGAAAACCGGAGACTGCTGGACCGGTTGGAGCGTTTGCGTTCCGAAAGTCAGATTCGCGTCTACAACCTGGGCGTGTTGCCACAGGAGCGGGTATTGGAGTTGTACAAGTGCGCAGGCGCGTTGATTTTCCCTTCAACATCTGAGTCTTTCGGTTTGCCATTAGTCGAGGCGGCGGCCTGTGGCCTGCCGGTCGTGGCAGCGGAACTGGATTATGTGCGGGATGTTGTAACACCACTAGAGACCTTTGACCCTGAATCACCTCTGTCGATTGCCCGGGCGGTGCGCCGTTTTCTGGGCTGCCCGGAGACACCGGAGCCGGTAATGACGGCGAGTGAATTTGTGGAGCGAATCCGGCAGCTGTGAAGATTCTGGTTTCGTCCCAGCACTTCTGGCCCGAGAACTTTCGCATCAACGATCTTGTTCAGGCGCTGATCGACCGCGGATTAAAGGTGGACGTCCTGACCGGCAAGCCAAATTATCCAGAGGGCCGGTATTTCCCGGGATACCGAGGCTGGGGTTGTCAACGGGAACAGTGGTCCGGGGCGACCATATTTCGGGTACCACTGGCAGCACGGGGCTCCGGTCGGGCATTACGGCTAGTCATCAATTATCTGTCGTTTATTGGCTCCGGTTTATTGTTTGCGCCCTGGTTGCTGAGGCGGCGCAGTTACAATGTTGTTTTTGTGTATGCTTCCTCCCCGTTGCTTCAGGCGATTCCGGCGATTTTCCTAAGCTGGTTGAAACAATGTCCAGTCGTCGTGTGGATCGAAGATCTGTGGCCGGAGAGCCTGGCCGCCACCGGCTATGTCCGCAATCGCCTTATACTGGCAGGTGTGGGCCGGGTCGTACGTTTTATCTACCGCCATTCCGATCTTTTGCTGGTTCCGTCGCGAGCGTTCGAGCCGTCTGTCGCCGCCGCAGCGCCGGGTAAGCCGATTGTGTATTATCCGAATTCCGTCGAAGCGGTATTTTGCGACCCGGCAATAGGCGAGCAGCCTGACGTACCGGGACTGGATACGGGGTTTCCGGTCGTTTTTGCCGGTAATATCGGTACGGCGCAGGTAGTGGATGTTATTGTGGAGGCGGCCTCATTACTGAGCGCTTATTCTGATATTCGTTTTGTTATGTTGGGTGGAGGCAGCCGGAGGGAGTGGTTGCTCCAGGAGGTTCAGGCACGCGGTTTGACAAACGTCTATATTCCAGGACGATATCCCGTTGAGGAAATGCCGGGTATTCTGAAAAAGGCATCGGCATTATTGGTGACGTTGGCTGATGAACCGATATTTTCGGTAACGGTACCCGGCAGGATACAGACCTATCTGGCAGCCGGAAGGCCGATTCTGGCCAGTTTGAACGGCGAAGGTGCGCGCCTGGTCATTGAGGCGGAAGCCGGCCTGGCTTCGCCAGCCGAGGATCCCCGGGCGCTGGCCGATGCGGTGTTGCAGTTATTCAGGATGGCGCCTGCCGAGCGGGAGAAGATGGGTATGAACGGGCGCCGCTATTTCAGCGAACATTTCGATCGCGAGCTGCTGGTTGACCAGTTGCTGGACCATTTCAGGTCAGTCACTTCGCTGAAAGTGAATAATTGATGAGGATACTTGTGCTGGGCGCGAGCGGCATGCTTGGCAATGCCATGCTTCGCATTCTCGATGAACATGAGGATCTGGACGTTTTTGGTACGGCGCGTTCAAGCAATGTGGAGCGGTTTTTCCCAGCGAAGATAACGACACGTCTGATGAGCGGCATCGATGTTGAGAATCAGGATGCGTTGATGAATGTCTTTTGTCAGGTCCGTCCAACGGTCGTTATTAATTGTATTGGGCTGATCAAACAGTTGGCGGAATCCAACGACCCTTTGCGGTCGATTCCCGTTAATGCTTTGCTGCCACACCGCCTGGCCCGGCTTTGCGATGTTTCCGGTGCCCGCCTGGTCCATATAAGCACGGATTGTGTTTTTTCCGGGGAGAAAGGTAACTATACAGAAACGGATCTTTCGGATGCCAGGGATTTGTATGGTGTATCAAAATATCTGGGAGAGGTGAATTACCCGGGTTCGATTACCCTGCGTACCTCGGCTATCGGGCACGCACTAGAAGGTTCCAATGGGTTGATCGACTGGTTTCTCGGGCAACAGGGGCAGTGCAGGGGCTTTACCCGAGCAGTATTTTCCGGATTGCCGACCGTAGCGCTGGCGCAGATCGTGCGCGATGTAATAATACCTGATTCTGAGTTGCATGGGCTGTATCATATTGCCGCAGAGCCGATCGCCAAGTTTGATCTGCTGAAACTGGTTGGCGAGGTGTACGGTAAGTCGATCGAAATCATTCCGGACGATTCGCTGCACATCGATCGGTCGCTGAACGCGGGACGCTTCCGGGCGGCGACGGGTTATGTTGTTCCAAAATGGCCGGAACTTGTCAGGATTATGCATTCATATTATTCAAAAGTTGTGAATTGATATCATGTTTAAAGACAGTGTGCTGATGATTACCGGGGGTACCGGATCTTTTGGAAAAGCTGTGTTGGAACGCTTCCTGTCAATAGATGTCAGCGAGATTCGTATTTTCAGTCGCGACGAGAAGAAGCAGGAAGAGATGCGCATTGCAATGAATAATGACAAGCTGAAGTTCTACATTGGTGATGTGCGCAATTACGACAGCATCCACCAGGCCATGAAGGGTGTGGATTCTGTATTTCACGCGGCCGGTCTCAAGCAGGTGCCGTCCTGCGAGTTTTACCCCATGGAAGCGGTACGCACCAATGTGATCGGTGCCGAGAACGTGATGTCTGCCGCCATTGCTAACGGTGTCAGGCGCGTGGTGGTGTTGAGTACCGACAAAGCCGTCTATCCGATCAACGCCATGGGTTTGTCGAAGGCGATGATGGAGAAGCTGATGGTCGCCAGGGCGCGTATGCAGAATGATGGGGAAACGGTGTTTTGTGCGACCCGCTACGGGAACGTCATAGGTTCCCGTGGTTCGGTGATTCCACTGTTTATCTCTCAGCTAAAAGAGGGGAGTCCGCTGACTATCACGGATCCGAACATGACGCGTTTCTTTATGTCGCTGGAGGAATCGGTAGACCTGGTGTTGCATGCTTATGAGCACGGAAAGCAGGGTGACATTTTTGTGCAAAAGGCGCCCGCTTCCAGTGTGGCGGATCTGGCGCAGGCACTCAGAGAACTGTTCGGCGCAGACAACCCGATTAAAATCATAGGTACCCGGCACGGAGAGAAGTTATATGAAACGCTGGTGTCCCGCGAGGAGATGGCGCGCGCCGAGGACATAGGGCGCTACTACCGTATCCCCGCTGATAACAGGGACTTGAATTACAACATGTACCTTACTGATGGTGAGATTGAAATATCCCGGCTAGATGACTATACCTCACACACTACCGAACGGCTCGATGTTAGCCAGTTAAAGAATTTGTTGATGGATCTCGATTTTATTCAAAAGCAACTTCATGCTTGTAGTGATGTCCATCGTCGGCACACGGACCGAATTCTGATTACGAACTGAACCGGAAGGTTCAGGATCACCGTGTCGGAGCAGGTGTTCAGGGTGGTCATGAGCTACGTTGATTATGTTAACCGGACTGCGTGGTCGAAACCCATTTGAGCGGCCGGCAGTAACCTGCATCAGCGCTGGAGTATATTGAGCGCTGAACTGAGCGTATTATGCCCAGGAAGCAGGGGTGCCATATTCTTTCAACGAATTAATTATACAGTCCGGGAATCGTTGTAGGGCTAGGGGTATTGTCAGAATGAGAATCAATTCGTGTCGGTCACTCCGTTATTTTTCAGCAGCTATTTTGCTCGCGAGTGTTCTGACCGCTTGCGGTAGCGGTGGTGGCAGCGGAGATTCAAGTTCTAATGTGTCACCGACCATCAGCGGTACACCGGTCACCTCGGTGGCGGAGGACGATTTTTACAGTTTTACGCCGACGGCTGAGGATGCGGATGGCAATACGCTGACCTTCGGTATCCAGAACCCGCCTGCCTGGGCAGGTTTCGATCCAGCCACGGGCGCATTGACGGGTACACCGACCAACGCTGACGTGGGTACCACCAGCGGGATTCTGATCTCGGTGAATGATGGTAACAACCCCGAGGTGTTCCTGCCGGCATTCGATCTGACAGTTAACAATGTCAATGATGCGCCGACCATCGGTGGAACGCCGGTGACCACCACGGTGGATTTCGCCCCTTACAGCTTCACCCCGACGGCTGAGGACGTGGACGGCGATACACTGACTTTCAGCATCCAGAATCCGCCGGCCTGGGCGGGTTTCGATTCGGCCACGGGGGCGTTGACGGGTACACCGGGCAACACTGATGTGGGTGTCACGAGTGGGATTGTGATCTCGGTAAGCGACGGTATCGCTGCTCCGGTGGCGCTGGCGGCGTTCGACCTCAGGGTGACGGAGGGTTTCAATGAAGCTTTGTTCGCTGAACCACGCGTTTCATCGTCGGCCAACGTCAGGCGCCGCTTTCAGGCCAACGATGGTATCGATACAGACCTGAGCAATGGCTGGGTTGCTGATAGCGGTGATACTACGCCAGAGCCGTGGATTCAACTGGATCTCGATGCTACCAAAACAATTTACCGCGTGACCCTGTCAGACCTGATGGCGCCTGATGACCAGGTTGAGGAATGGCGCATAGAGTTCATCAATGCGGGTCAGCTTGTGAGTTCGTTCACGAGTACCGAGCCCTTGCCGAATGATGGTACTCCCCGGGACATTTCTCTTGGAACGCCCGTACAGATCGACTCGATCAAAGTTATACTGGTAAAAACCAGGGGAATTCCCGGGTTGGCTGAGATCGCTGCCTATTCCGCTCTGGACCCTGATCAGCACAAGCAGACGGAAGATCTGTTCAATGACGGTGATGCTGCGGGATGGTCTGTGGTAAACGAGTGTCTCAGCGGGTTCTTCGATTGGGGTGTCGGTATCGATTCAATCGGCGTCAGTCCGGACGACTATACTCCTCTGGCCTATCAGCAGACAGGAGATTGCCGCGGCTTCACCACGGAGGGTGTCGAGATCGGCACTTACTCGTTGCTGTTCGGCGTTCCGATCGCATCCGCGGGCATGGATCTTCGGCTGCGCGTACTGGCAGACGACACCGGCAACCCTGACGACTGGGTAAACGGCGCGATTGGTGTCATGTTCGGTTTCGTCAACAATGACAACTACTACCGCCTGGATATCAGTGGCCTGGAGGGACACCGTAAGCTCTGGAAGAGGGAGGCGGGGATCTTCACCGAGCTGAATACCAGTCCGCAAAGCTATACACTGGGCAAGTGGTTCAACCTGCGCATTGTTCATCAGAATGGTGTGCTGCTGGTCTACGTCGATGGCGAGAAGATTATGACAGTCGAGGACACCAGCTTCAGCGGGGGACGGATAGCCCTGTTCTGTGCACGCAATGAATCCTGCAACTTTGATAATGTATTTATACTCGACCCGCCCAGTACCCCAATCGTAGGTGGGAATATCGCCGACGGCATCGGGCACAAGTCAGGCGAATACTTTGTCACCGGGGGCGGAACCCTGGATGTATCCGCCTTAGTTACCAATGACACTGATATCGGCGGCGTTGAATTCGTGGTGGATGAAGGTTCAGCCACTCCATTGTCGGAGACGGCTATTGCGCCGCCCTACAATGCGCAGTTTAACTTTTCACTCGCAGACAACCATGATGTCCGTGCCTATCTGTTGGACAGCTCTCTGCAGCGGCTGCCGGACGACGAAGCCATGGACGAGTTGCCCCAGGTGGGCGTCAACGGCTTCCACCTGGTCTGCCTGGGAGACGATATCACCGCCGGCTTGCGGGATGACAAGCCAAGCGACGATATCTCTTTGGACGGTCGCAATACCGGTGGTGGCTACCAGAGTGTGTTGAACGATCTACTCACGGCTGGCAACCTGAAGCCGGTGACAGTGCTGGATGAAGGCAATTCCGGCGAGTCGTCGTTCGGGGGAGCGGCGCGCATCGATCAGGTGTTGGCACGTACGCCGGCTGCCCAGGGCTACCTGGTGTTCTACGGAGTCAACGATGCTATCGCAGGGGTGACAAAGGATGCCTTCAAGGCGAATGTGCAACAGATAATCACCGCAGTCAGGAATGCCGGGAAGGCGATTTTCCTGGCCATGGCGCCACCGGACCTGACTGACGCCGGGCGCGATGCAACAATCGAGACATACAACGATGCGATTGCTGAACTGGTGAACGTTCCAGCTAACGGGTTTGTAGGCTATGCGCCACCGGATTTCCATGGCTACTTTTCGGATCCTTCAAACGGGCCGGATCCCTCAACCGTAAATGATTTGATGCCCGCCGGCTCGCTCCATCCCAATGGCGAAGGCTACCGATCAATGGCGACATTGTGGTGCAGGGCACTGAGGGGCCAGCTGGGTATGCCCTTTAACATGGCCTGTCCCTGAGCAGACGCTGGGTATGGATTCCCGGCTGCCTGGCCGACTGGAAACATGGCGACAGGTAAAGTGGTAGTGCCGAAGGCGAAAAAAATACGGGTTGGCGTTACAGGATCCGGGGGTTTGATCGGTTGGCATGTGCGGTGTCGGCTTTCAGTTGAAGCGGACCTCAATGTCAGTACAGCTGACCGCACTACCTTTTTTACACCTGAAGTGATGAATGCTTTTGTCAGGGATTGTGATGTCATCGTACACCTGGCAGGACGGAATCGCGGTAGTGATGTAGAGATAGAAGAAACCAATCCTGCGCTGGCAAAGGAGCTGGTAGAGGCCTTGGTTCGAACAGACAACCGGCCACAGGTGTTTTTCGCTTCTTCAATTCATATTGCCAGGGATACAGCCTATGGACGGTCCAAGCGAAAGGCGACCGATATCCTATCCCGCTGGGCAAGGCAGATGGGGGCAAGGTTCTGCAATCTGGTACTGCCGCATGTCTATGGTGAGCATGGCCGGCCATTTTATAACTCGGTTGTGTCCACATTCTGCTACCAGCTCGCTACCGGGGATGAACCAAGAATACACGTTGATGGACAATTGGAGCTGCTTCATGCACAGGATGTGGCAGAACTTATTCTGGCTGCAATCAGGGCTGGAGCCTCCGGTGAATTGAATCCGGATGGTGTGCCTATAGGGTTAAGCCAGCTACTGGCAAGACTGCGCGGGTTGTCCGATAAGTATCGTGAAGGTGTGATCCCCGAGTTCAATGAACCGCTGGACCTGCGCCTGTTCAATACGTTCCGGTCCTATTTGTTTCCGGAGCACTATCCAGTGTTTCTTAAGCTTTTCCCTGATGACAGGGGGGCGTCGTTCGAGGCCGTAAAGACAGAGCATGGGGGGCAGGCGTTTTTATCAACAACCCGTCCGGGGGTGACGCGGGGTAACCATTTTCACTTTAACAAAGTTGAGCGTTTCCTTGTCGTCAAGGGGGAGGCGGAAATTCGTTTGAGACGATGTTTCCACGACACGGTAACGACATTCCACGTTAGTGGAGAAAAACCCTGTTTTATCGATATACCTACACTGCACACCCATAACATTGGCAATGTAGGCAAGGATGAACTGTTGACCTTTTTCTGGTCGCACGAAATATGCGACTCCGAGTATCCGGATACCTATCCGGAGCCAGTGGATTTTAAATAAAGACAGGTCGATTCATGAGTAACATAAAGGTAATGACGATTTTGGGTACCAGGCCCGAAATTATCAGGCTGGCCCGGGTTATGGTGACTCTGGATCTATATACAGAACATGTCCTTGTACATACCGGTCAAAACTATGATTACGAATTGAATGAAAAAATATTTAATGATCTGGAGCTCCGCAAGCCCGATGTTTTTCTGAATGCAGACCCATCTTCTTTGGGCAGCATGCTGGGAGGGATTCTGATAGGTGTCGAGAAGGTGTTGGCGGAACATCGTCCGGATGCCGTGCTTATACTGGGGGACACAAACAGTTCGATTGCTGGAATCATGGCAAAACGGATGAAAGTACCTATCTACCACATGGAGGCCGGCAACCGGTCTTTCGATCCCAATGTTCCTGAAGAGGTGAACCGAAAGCTTATAGACCGCATCAGCGATTTCAATTTGGTATATACAGAACATGCACGGCGTCATCTGCTGGCGGAAGGGATGCCGCACCGCCGCATCTACCTGACCGGTTCACCAATGAAAGAGGTGCTCGACTACTACCGCCCGGCAATAGAAAAGTCGGATGTTTTGGACAGGCTGGGGTTTTCCAGGGGTGGCTACCTCCTGGTCAGTATGCATAGGGAAGAGAATGTGGATAGCCAGAAAAATCTTCAAGGCCTGTTAAATGCCATTATGAAGGTACACGAACGATTCAGGCTGCCCGTATTATTTTCCACTCACCCACGCACACGAAAAAGGCTCGAATCCCTGGGCAAGTCATATGAGCAGGATGCATTCACCTTTTCGAAGCCGTTCGGATTTCTTGATTACAATAAACTCCAGCAGAATGCGTTTTGTGTGCTATCCGACAGCGGGACGATTACAGAAGAGTCTGCACTGCTTGGTTTTCCGGCAGTGACAATTCGCAATTCAATGGAGAGGCCGGAAGGTATTGATACAGGTAGTATCGTGTTAACGGGTTTTGATATGGACATCATTGTTCAATCGGTAGCGACCGTTACAGATTACAGGAAAAAGGGTAAGGTGCCCCTCATACCGGTTGACTACCTGAACGAAAATGTTTCTCAACGTGTAGTAAACCTGATTATAGGAACGGCGCGACTAAGTAATGAGTGGGACGGTCTGCGCAAGCTCGATTACAACTAGCGCAGGCAATTAAATTCAGCAATACCCTGATTACCGCTTGAGTTTTCGCTTGGCCCAGACCCAGGTAGGCATCAGCTGCCTGGGGCCATTAAAGCGGTTGATATTGCCCAACCGGACAGGCTGCTTAGAAACGTTTGCCCGGCGTATGAGAAAAACAGATCTGTTTTTCAACATTTTTACACTCTGAGCGGCAATGCGCATGGATTTTTCGCTTTTATTTGGTTATAGTTTCCCAAACAAAGACGAATAAAAAGCGCGTGCATAGTTGATGGGGCCCGGCGCTTCAGACGGGGGTATTTTCCATGCTCAGTTTCAAATATCGCTTGGTACTGTTGACCGCCATTTTTTCAGCTGTCGGGCTTCTGTTCGTTGCCTGTGGCGGAGGTGGCGGGGGCAGTGGCAGTTCCAGCTTCGTATCTG
>Ga0316198_10002607_pt1 | contig 10878 bp, 7 predicted proteins | sample OudBieAanoxic_MG_FD_204935 | JGI IMG/M metagenome (GOLD analysis project Ga0316198, IMG submission 204935) | Coastal sediment microbial communities from Oude Bieten Haven, Netherlands - site A anoxic | ecosystem: Environmental > Aquatic > Marine > Coastal > Sediment | place: Netherlands... | reverse complement strand
GGGTCAGGCATGCCTAAATACTTCTTAGCTGTTTCGTTAATGAGTACACCCAAAGAGTCAGAAGCAAACTCCCTCGAGAAATCCCTTCCTTCTACAATTTTAAGATTAAGTGACTTCGCATATTCGGGCGAAACCTCGGTCCATGCCAAATCTTCCTGAAAACCTTCAGGTTTCCCTTCCCAGTTAAATCCACTCCTGTTAGACCATATTCGGGTAGTGGGGCTGCTTGATGATGACATTTCCACAATTGCATTGGAAGCTAAGAATTCACTCCTCATCAAATCATATTTTCCCTCAAAATCCTGGCTAAAGGTGGGAATCTGTATCAGGCCTTCCTTATCGTAACCGACTGGCCTGTTTTTTGCGAAGTTGATTTGCTGCATAACGATAACAGTACCAATAATAAAAGCCACCGAAACAGCAAACTGCATCACAACCAATATCTTTCTGGGAAGACCTGCATATCTGCCTACATTAAAGGTTCCCTTTAAAACATCAACAGGTTTGAAAGATGAAAGATACAGTGCGGGATAACTGCCGGATAACAGTGAAGTAAAAATTATGAAACCAATCGAAGTCATCCAGAATTGGATATTGTCCCATGGAAACTCGATTTCTTTTCGAGCCAATTCGTTAAAACCGTTTAATGACAAGAATACGATTCCCAGGGCTACAATAAAGGCAAAGACAACAACAAGAAATGATTCGCTTAAAAACTGATAGACCAACTGTCCTTTTTGCGACCCAAGGGTCTTTCTTATACCAACCTCTTTTGACCTCTTTTCTGAACGTGCCGTACTTAGGTTCATAAAATTAATACAGGCCAAAAGCAACACAAAAGCACCAATAATCCCGAAGAGCCAAACATATTTAATACGCCCTCCAACCTGCTTTCCATTTTCGAAATTGCTCCTTAAATGCCAATCTGCCATTGGAAAAAGGAATAATTGCGGATTAAATTCAGCAGTATCTTCGTTTAAGTCTTTTTTTACATTCTGAATCTTAGTCGAAACTTCGCTCATATTTGAATTATCAGCAAGTTGAACAAACAATTGAAAAGAATTGTTTCCCCAATGGTCCTCGGCATTTTTGATCCATTCACTTAAAGTAATATACTTATCCCAGGGGATAATGTAATCTGTATCGTTGAAAGTGTTGTTGAAAGGAATATCCTTATAAACACCGGTAACCATTAAATCATACTGATTACTTGCCTTCACGATCTTTCCAATAGGGTCTTCTTTACCAAAAAGAGCCTGGGCAGTAGATGCCGAGAGCATGATGGAGTTAATCTCCCGAAGACCGTCCTTTTCTCCTTTTATAATTTGCAGGTCTAGTAGTTCCGGTGCCTCTCGCTGCATGTAATTCCCCGGCCTGGAAAGATTGGTCTCACCATATTTTAAATACAGATCGTTGGTCCACGAAGACATGATCAAATACTCAAAATTATCCCCATATCCATCTCTTAAAGCTATTTCCAAAGGTCTTGGGATAGCCGGCCCTGTTCCTGTCTCACCATTAAAAGTCTGCGACTGAAAGACCTGTGCAATTCTATCCTTATCGGTAAAATAATCGTTATGGGATAGCTCGTCTTTCATCCAAAGACCAATGATCAAGGCAACCCCCATCCCCAATGAGAGTCCCCCAATATTTATCATGGAATAGGCCTTGTTTTTAATCAGGTTTCTCCAGGCAATCTTAAGATAATTCTTTAACATGATTTGTATTTTGATGATGAATAAACTCGGGCAAAAAGGAATAAAACTATATCAAGGCACCAACCGCCCTGTTCTTACTTTCAGTAACAATCTGACCATCAAAAAGATTTACGATGCGATGTGCAAAGTGGGAATCATGGTCTGAATGCGTTACCATAACAATGGTAGTACCTTCCTGATTGAGTTCTGTAAGCAGGTTCATTACCTCCAGGCCATTCTTGGAATCGAGATTACCTGTTGGTTCATCGGCCAGAATAAGTTTTGGATTTGTTACAACTGCTCTTGAAATTGCCACCCTTTGTTGTTGCCCGCCCGATAATTGTTGTGGAAAATGTTTTGCCCTATGGGCAATTTTCATTCGTTCCAACACTGCCATAACCTTTTCACGCCGTTCACTTTTACTCATCTTAAGATAAATAAGGGGTAACTCCACATTCTCAAAAACCGTTAACTCATCAATAAGGTTAAAGCTCTGAAATACAAATCCAAGGTTGCCTTTGCGCAATTGTGTACGTTGTCTTTCCTTTAGACCGGCAACTTCGTGGCCGGCAAACTGATACCTGCCTTCCGTTGGGTTGTCTAACATGCCTACAATATTCAGCAAGGTGGATTTTCCGCAACCTGAAGGTCCCATAATTGCCACGAATTCACCTTCTTCTACATTAATGTTTACATTGTTCAAAGCAAGGGTTTCTACTTCTTCGGTTCTAAAACTCTTTTTTAAATTCTGGATCTGTATCATTTTTTGATTGTTTTTCTTTTTTTAATAAACATTGGGTTATTCTTCTTTACTATTCTGAAACAATTAAATTTCATTTGATATTGTTTTGAACAGAAAGTCTTTTTTTTAAAGACTTCCCCAGAGTTCTTATGTTACATTTATTATCAATTTGATAAATTATTTTAGTACTACACGTTCTGCATCCCCGAAATTGTCATAATTACTGGTTATTACACTTTCTCCATTTTGCAGTCCCTCCAGGACTTCATAGTACCTTGAGTTCTGCTTCCCTATACGTATATCCCTTTTGATAGCTTCTCCCCCATCAGGATTCACTACAAAAATCCATTGTCCTCCGGTGCTTTGAAAAAAGCTGCCCTTGGGCAGGAGTAGTGCATCTGAGGATTCCCCCAGTTGTAATTTTATGTTATAACTCTGGCCTGTTCTTATCGTTTCCGGCTTCTCTCCACTGAAAACAAGGTCCACCTTGAATTTTCCATTGCGTACTTCGGGATATACTTTTCGCAATCTCAATGGGTATTCATTTGCATTCCGCTCCAGAAGTGCTGTTAAATCCCTTATGACCCGGTCTATATAATGTTCATCTATGGTAGCCTCAATTTTATAATCGGTTAGTACATTAATCTGACCAATACGTTCTCCCTGGGCAATGCTTTGACCTATTTCTGCATCGAGAAACCCTAATTGACCATCAGCAGGGGCACGCACATTTAATTGGTCTATACGCTCATATACCATAGACAAAGTTTTTTGCATACGTGCCAAATCGGTGTCCAGCCCGGATAAAGAAGTTATTCGCAATTCATCATCCTGCTGCGTTTGTAATTTGATAATATCATACTGCCTTATTGAAAGCTCGTAATTTTCCTTAGAGGTAAGGTATTCCTCCTTTGATATCAATTCATCCTTGTACAAAGCCTCATTCTGTTCAAAATTTCTCTTTAAGCGACGCAACTCATATTCTGCCGTGGCCAAAGATTTTTTTCCTTCCACCTGTCTTGAGTCGAAAGCCAGTTTTGTAGAACGCAGGTCATTTTGTTTTAAAGCCAGATTACTTTCGCTGGCTAATATTTGTTCATACAATCCTCTGTTCTCCAACTTTAAAATAATATCTCCCTTTTTTACCATAGCGCCTTCCTCAATCAACTTTTCAGTCACACGACCTCCCTCATAGGCATCCATATAAATAGTTGCAATTGGCGCCACGTTACCATTAATGGTGATATAGTCGTCAAATTTGCCCTGCGTCACCTCAGCTATGGATAATTTTTCCTTATCGGTTCTAAAGGTGGATACCTGATTACTGAATATCAATTTCCATCCGGTAAAAAGCAATAGCAGGCCTAACGCAATGTAGCCATAGTGTTTGGGCCGCAATCCTTTTTTCTTCTCCAGTTTTATGTCCATCTTATTCTAATTATTTTGATTGATATTAAATACAGGTAACCCATTATAGAAATCCAAAGTGCTTTTGTTTAAATAAAAGCGAAGTAAAACCTGCAAATTTTCATTCTGGGCGGTAGCAAAAAGATTCTTCGCCTGTGTAAGGTCAAGAACGCTAACCAGTCCTCTGTCATATCTTTTCTGAGCAATTGTAAATGCTAATTCCTGTGCCTGTACTTTTTTTGCGCTTTGAGCGATCTCCACTTGAAGCGAATTATAATCCTGTATGAGCTCTTGAATTGTCAGGTACAACTGCTGTTCCTGAAGGTCCAGATTGTTGTCGGCCCTGAGCAATTCTATTTTTTGTTGTTTTACTTTGGAGCGGGCAGACCACCCATTGAGTATGGGAATATTAAGTGAGAATCCAATATATTTTGATGCATTATTTTTAAGTTGTTCCCTGTATGGAATCACAATTCCGGCATCATTGATAAATGTCTCAAAATAGCCTGTGCCGTAACCCGCGGCTAAAGACAACCTTGGGTAATAGAGACCCCTTGCAGCGGATAACTGTTTTTTTGCAGCTGCAGCCCTTAGTTGTTGTGCCTTAATTAGGGGGATGAAACTCATGGCATTGTTAAAAATAGAATCTTGTTGGACTACCGTCACTCCCCGTTCTGTTAATTGCTTGTCCCTAATAAATGGTTCAAGAAGAATAGAAGATTCTCCAATAAAATTCATTTCTTGTATTAGTTGTAGTTGTGCTTTTTGAAAATTATTCTGGCTTTGTGTAAGGGCCAGTTCATCGGTCAATAAAAGAGATTCTGCCTCGTATAAATCTGCGCCCGCCTTTAATCCTAACTCTACTTGTCTTTTGACCAGATCAAAATTATTTTGTGAGATTTGTAGCTGCTCTTGTGATATGACCAATAAGCCCTCAAAGAACTTGATGTCGTAATAGGCCTTCATCACCCTGAATGCCAATAAGAATTTTTGCTGTTCTACATCTTCAAGGGACGCGCCATAAATCAATTTTGATGCCCTGATGGTATTTATTTTCTGAAAACCCTGAAATAAATCTATAGTTGCGGTAAGGGAATAGTTGTTGGCAAAAAAATCAGAATTAACAAAAATGTTGCTGTTAGGATCCGCGGCACGCCCAAAACTTTGAAAATAATCTGTGTAGCCATTAACAGAAGGTAACAAGTCCCTGATAGACTGTTTATAGGTCTCTTCATCTGAAAGCTCTGTATACTCAAAATCGTTAAGGGATAGGTTATGCTCAATGGCATAAGAAACACATTCATCCAAAGACCATGCTTCCTGAGCAAAAGCTGAAAATGAAAAAGCAGATAAAAATAAAACTAGTATGTTAAACTTAAAGTTCATATAGTATTGGTATGCCGAACTTATAGCTACAGTTGTGCCATAAATGTATTGTATTGATCTTCAATATTTTAAAAGTTATTCCCTTGAAAACATATTTATAATGCGTAAAATATTTGTACAGTATTTGTCAAATTTTTGGACATTCTCTATTTCGTTTAAATTCGATGCCGTAGCTTTAGCTTATCGATTTAAAAAATTACAATCTGTGCTAGACGGAAAAATTTTGGTTATAGATGATAACAAAAGCGTTTTGAGTGCTTTGGAAATCTTATTGCAGTTTGAATTCAAAACTGTGGACAGCATATCCAACCCAAACCAAATTTCAACATATCCCAAGCTAAAGGATTATGATATTATTCTCCTGGACATGAACTTCTCTGCCGGGGTAAATAGTGGTAATGAAGGTTTGTATTGGCTAAAAGAAGTCAAGAAAATGGCACCTGCTATTTCAGTAATTATGATGACGGCATATGGCGCCATAGATTTAGCCGTAAAAGCTCTTAAAGAGGGGGCTGTCGATTTTATCCTTAAACCCTGGAACAATGACAGGTTAATAACCACTTTAAAATCGGCCTATTCTTTACGTAAATCCCAGAAAGAAGTCAAAGAGCTTAAAGAAAAGGAGAGTAACTTAAAACAGGTCATCAATCAAAATAAAAATTATATCATTGGCAATTCCACTGCCCTGAACTTTGTTTTGAATTTGGCCCGCAAAGTAGCCAAAACGGATGTAAACATATTAATCACGGGGGAAAATGGGACCGGCAAAGAATTAATTGCACGCGAATTACATCGTATTTCTTCAAGGAAAAATGAAGTTTTTATTGCAGTGGATATGGGATCTATTTCCGAATCACTCTTTGAGAGTGAGCTCTTTGGCCATATAAAAGGTTCTTTTACAGATGCCAAAGAAGATAGAATAGGTAAATTTGAAGCTGCTAATGGAGGCACACTTTTTTTAGATGAAATTGGAAATTTATCGCTGCAAACACAAGCCAAACTTTTATCGGCTATTCAAAACAAGATTGTTGTTCGGGTAGGATCCAATAAACCTGTTTCTGTAGACATTAGATTGATATGCGCCACGAACTGCGACCTGGATAAAATGGTTGCCGATGGTCTCTTTAGAGAAGATTTATTATACCGGATTAATACTATCCGTATGGAAATCCCTCCGTTGAGGGAAAGGGACAATGATGTTTTAATCCTGGCCGATTTTTACCTTAAAAGATTTGCGGCCAAATATGGCAAACAGGGGTTGCGAATAAACCAGGCTGCCTATGATAATTTTTTATCCCACAGCTGGCCTGGCAATATTCGTGAGCTGGTACATGCCGTAGAAAGAGCGGTAATTTTAGCTGATGGAAATGTGCTAAAGCCCGCTGATTTTCTGCTGAATGAAAAAAACGTAATATCTCTTGAAACAGGGCCGGACACTTTGGAAGAAATGGAACGGCTGATGATCAACAAGGCACTGAATCAAAACAATGGAAATTATAGTGCGGCAGCAGAACAGCTGGGAATTTCACGGCAAACCCTGTATAACAAGCTAAAAAAAAGTAATACGTAATGGTAAGCAGGAATATTTATTTGCAGTTGGTGGTACGGATCTGCTTATTATGCTTTACCGCATTACTTGTAGCCTTTCTGTTTTTTTCGGATCACATTATACTATCTGTTTTAATACTCTTGCTCCTGGTAGCTCAGACAGTTTCCTTGATTAATTATACAAACCATACCAATCGCAAAATTGCTTATTTTTTTGATGCCATAAAAAATGAGGATTTCACCTTGCGATTTCCTGAAAAGTTGAGTTTAAAGTCGCTGGAAGAACTAAACCACAGCCTTAACATGCTGAATACCATGATACAGGATATTCATATTAAAAAGCAAATACAGGAGCAGTATTATCAGGAAATAATCAAGCAGTCAGACATTGGCATTATGACTATAAATAAAAAAGGACATATCCTTTTTGCCAACAAGAAAATCGAGGAACTTTTATCCTACAGGCCACTAAACCATATTAAACAATTAAACCAGGTAGATCCCGATCTTTATGAGCTGTTTTCCAAATTAATGCCTTTTGAGCGTAAACTGGTGCAATTAAGCAATGAAAGGGAGAAAAAACAACTGGCCTTAAAATCTACTGCCCTGGCACTAAATAAAGAAGAGCTCCTTTTGGTTGTGGCGCAGGATATACATCAGGAACTGGATGAAAAAGAAACAGATTCCTGGGTACGCTTAATCAGGGTACTTACCCATGAGATCATGAATACCATTACCCCTATCACTTCAATATCCGAGTCTATCTTGAAATACTATAAGTCTGAAAATGAGCCCGTAAGTCTGCAAGATTTTAATAAAGATCATATTAAAAACACTGTCAGGGGACTTGAAGTCATCAAAGAGCAGGGAGGCGACTTAATGCTATTTGTCGAATCTTATAGAAGTTTTCTCAATTTGCCGCCGCCAGACAAAGCTCTGGTGCCGGCCCAAAAAATAATGAATAAAGTGAAAGTCTTGCTGGAACAGGAAAGTAAAAATGGCAGCATAACCATAGAGACTATTATAAATCCGGAGGAGATAGAACTCTTTGTTGATGAAAAACAAATTTCACAAGTGTTGGTTAATTTGGGTAAAAACGCGGCACAGTCTCTTGGGGAACAAGAAAACGGACTTATTAAAATAACAACAGGGACCAATTCAAAAGGAGTAAAATACATAGAAGTGTGGGACAATGGCCCCGGCATATCTCCTGAATTAATAGATGAAATATTTGTTCCTTTCTTTACTACCAAAAAATCAGGGACTGGCATTGGTCTGAGCCTATCCAAACAAATTATGCATTTACATGGAGGGAGCTTAATAGCGCATTCCGTGCAGCCTGAATATACCTCTTTTGTCTTATCTTTTTGACTGCTGTTATTTCTGCATATTATCACTTTTCCGCACATAGAAATCTCCTCCAAAGTATGAATCTGTATGAGATGAAAATTCTTTTATATATTTAGGGGGTTCAGAGATAAAACCGTTATGACCAAACGAATAGGAATTCTTATTATCTGTTGCCTTTATTTGAGTGCCTGTCAAATGAAAAAAACCGACTTAAGTGAGGCTTCGGTGATCAGAGATTTTGATGAAATTGTGGCAGACGGTAAACTTAAAGTGTTGATTGCCTATAGCGCTACAAGTTATTTTTTGTATCGCGGTCAAACCATGGGCTATGAGTATGATTTACTAAAACGTCTTGCCAAAGAATTGAACCTGGAATTGGAATTAAAAGTGTCCAGGAATCTCGATGAGATGTTGGATGAGCTAAAAAATGGCAACGTAGACCTTGTGGCACACGGCCTGGCTGTTACACAAGAGAGAAAGAAGGTGGTGGCTTTTAGCAATTATTTATACCTCACCAAACAGGTATTGGTACAAAGAAAACCTGATAACTGGCGTAAACTTACTGTCGATGATATAAAGGAAGCCATGATACAGGATCCCATTGAGCTAATAGGTGACACCGTTAGCGTTAGAAAGAATTCTTCTTATTTAAAACGGCTTTTAAATTTGTCAAAGGAAATTGGAGGTAATATTTATATAGACTCCCTTGAAGGTTCTCTTTCTACAGATGAAATCATTAAACAGGTAGTAGATAAAAAAATAAAGTATACAGTGGCCGACGGGAATCTGGCAAGGATTAATGCCTCACACAACCCTATTTTAGATGTGAGCATCCCGGTAAGTTTTTCACAACGCATTTCGTGGGCCGTCAGAAAAAATTCTCCTGTATTACTTGAAGCCATAAACACGTGGATTGAAGAAGAAAAGAAAAGCTCTGATTATTATGTTATATACAACAAGTATTTTGAAAATAAAAGAAGTTTTAGGCGGCGAGCTAAAAGTAAGTTTTACAGCCTTAATAAAAATCAGATAAGCCCTTATGACAAACTAATAAAAGAACATGCCAAAGAATTGGGATGGGATTGGCGACTATTGGCTTCGCTAGTGTATCAGGAATCTCAGTTTCAACCAAATGACACTTCCTGGGCAGGAGCAAAGGGCCTGATGCAGATGATGCCATCAACGGCAAAGGCGCTTGGAGTTAAGGACAGGGAGAATCCGGAGGAAAGTTTACGAGGGGGAGCAGCCTATCTGGAACAATTATATGGTAATTTTGATCAGGTAAAGGATTCAGTACAGCGGATAAAGTTTGCCATGGCTTCCTATAATTGTGGATACCAACATGTAAGAGATGCCCAAAACCTCGCAGAAGTTCGTGGCCTTGACAAATACACCTGGGATAGCAATGTAGATAAAATGATCCTGGGGCTAAGTGATCCGAAAAACTATAACCATGACATTGTACAGTATGGTTACGTAAGAGGTGTAGAAACCTATGATTATGTTACAGAGATTTTTAACCGTTATACACTGTACAGTACATTGGTAAACTAGGTTTGCATCAGTATGGGCGACTTCGCTTGAGGTGATTTTGAACTACAATCTATTCCTCGTATTGATACAAATCGGCCAATTTGTAGATCAGAAAATTAATTATGTCCTCATCACTTTCTCCATTGAGGTACATGTTGAACGCGGAACCGGCCTGCTCCTCTTTAAAAAATTCCAAATCATCAGAGCCGTATTCGCTAAATGCATTCCAGGACTTAAGCCCTTCCAGTATCTCCCTGTGGGCAATATATCTCCTCCTTGCAAGCTCCAGATTATTCCGGAAGCTCTTATTATTGCGATTACCAATCTCGTCCTTTTGAGAATTTAATTTTAGATATTCTTGTTGAATACGAGTATCTGCTGCTTCTGCCTCCGATATTATCTTAAAATATGCCCGGGAAATTAAAGAATTGTACTTTCTCTCAAAAGAAGCGTAGTTAACGTTTTCCAAAAAACTATCTCCCTCCAGAACTCCCGGATCTTCAGTGCTTGAATAATACTCTTTAGTGTCATTCGACGCCAAAAAATCATCTTTCTCCAAAGATCGGTTCCAGGCTTCAGATTTTATGGTCTCCTTCCAAATCTTACGGTATTCTCGTTTAAAGTTTCTCTGTGATGAGGTGCAACCTTCAATTAAAAAAACTAAAAGAAGAAAACTAAAAACCTGAACATATCTATAATATCCTGCTTTACTCATGATAAGAAAAATCTTATTTAAGCATGAGCAGATTTTTAAGAATGCATGATATGGAAAAGGGGAAGGCTAAAAACCTTTGGCAATATAAGAAAGAATTCCCATCTCTCATATCAAAATTATGTCGAGAAGACATATAAAATCGATTACTTATCAAATGCCTTGAATGATACCTGTATTTCATTAAGTATGCGACTATTCAAAACGACTAAAATTCTAGGCAGAGTAACTAGTTTTGTCAGGCTGTTTGGAGTTTTGGCTCAATTACATAATACATTTTCATCATTCCCTTATTTTTAACTCTGATTTTGCCTCTATATTCGCATTCAAATTCATCCTTTATCAATTCATAGGTGTTTTCAGAGATATTTATTCTACCTGTCTCTGAATTAGTCTCCATCCGGGCGGCAACATTTACAGTATCTCCCCAAATATCATAAGCAAATTTTTGAGTGCCTACTACTCCTGCCACCACAGGGCCCGTATTAATCCCAATGCGGATC
>Ga0316198_10002605_pt1 | contig 10883 bp, 7 predicted proteins | sample OudBieAanoxic_MG_FD_204935 | JGI IMG/M metagenome (GOLD analysis project Ga0316198, IMG submission 204935) | Coastal sediment microbial communities from Oude Bieten Haven, Netherlands - site A anoxic | ecosystem: Environmental > Aquatic > Marine > Coastal > Sediment | place: Netherlands... | reverse complement strand
GCACGGCGCGAGCGACGTGCCCCGCGACGGCAGCCACGCGTCGCCGTTCTTCGTCGCCAAAGCGGCGACCGGCCCGGTCGTACAGGGTCAGTGCGCCGATGCAGCGTCCGCCGAAGACCAGCGGAGAGGCAAGGGCACTACGCAGCACCGCGTTCAGCGGCGAGTCGGCCAGCACGTCCAGATCCCATTCGCCGGGATCGTAGGGCATGCGGGCCCGCCCGCCGCGACCCGTCGTCGATCGCTGCTCGGTGAAGGCCGTGCCGGATGGACTGGCCTGGGAGGAAATGCCAACACCATCGACCGCCGACGCACCGATGCCTCTCACGAACCGGGCGCGCAGCCCACCCTCGTCCGGGTCCTCGAGGAAGACGACCGCACTGGAGTGCGGTACGAGCGACTCCAGCTTGTCCAGGATCAGCGTGAGATTCTCGTCCAGGTCGAGACGGTAGTTCACTGCCCGACCGATCTCGTACAGCGCGTACAACTCGCGCTGGACGGCAGGAAGCCGGGTGCTCTCCGGCGCGTCGCCGCCGGCCACGGCAGCTGCGGAATCGGATCGGTCGGTCTCACCGTCCGGTTCTTGCCCACCACAGGTTTCGCGCAGATGGCCGGCGAGGGATTCGATCGCTCGAGGATCAAAAATGCGTCCGGCTTCGTCGCGCAGTTCGGCCAACGCACGGTGGGGCGCCAGCGGCGGTCGGTCGATGCCTCCGACGGTCATCGACACGTAACTGCCGGCCACGGCGAGTATCCGCGCCCCGCGAGGGATCTGCGCGCCGGCGAGACCGTCGGGGACGCCGGCACCGTCCCAGCGTTCGTGACGATGGGTCAGAGACTGACGCACCGAGTTCGGCAAGGCGATCGCGTCGAGGACGGCCGTCTCGTCCACGTCGATTTCCGGTTCGCGTCGAAACTTCCGTGCTGCCGGTCGGTTCGCGCACGGCGGAGGAACTTCGAGCCGGTCGATGTCGAACAGCCAGGCTGCGGTCTCGAGGCCGTCGAGCTCTGATTCATCCATGCCCATGCGGTGGCCCAGACTCAGGGCCAGTGCCCGCCGCTGGCCGGCGGTCCCGTCCGGCTCGCGGCCCGGACAGAGCGCGTCGGCGAGCGCTCGCGCGATCGAGCGGCTGATCGGAGAGAGATGAGTGGAGGGCGGACGTTCTTCGTCGGCACCGCTGGAGTGCAGGTACGACACGAATCCGACCGAAGGCAGGATCCACAGCCAGGGCTGGGTGACGGGCGAGAGATAGGCCGCGGTCACGACCAGCGCGGCCGTTGTACCACCCGTGGTCAGCAAACCTCGGTACAGCCACCCTCGCCGCTCGTCCGGCCTGGCCGGAATTCGCGTTGTCTGGACGCGCAATGCATCGGCCAGACGATCGGAGACGACGTGCATGAGCACGAAGGCGTACAACGGGACGAGGATGGCGCCGGTCACCTCGGTAACCTGGGCGCCTCCGGCGGCGAGGTAGGCCAGCGACGCGAGGACCGTGACCAGCGTTCCGGAAGCCAGATCGTAGAGCGTTCCCAGGACGAAGCCGGCGGACCGGCGCTCGTCTCGCCCGAGAACGGCCGCCAGCGATCCTACGAGATAAGCCAGTACCGCCGCTCCCACACCGAACAGCACCAGGGCGCTGACGACGAACGGTAGGCGCCACGTCACGGCACCGAAAGCGGGCAGTCGCGGTTGCCACGGGCAGACCAGCATGCCGGCCGCCAGGAAGACCCAGAACGAGAGGTCGGCGACGGCCGGTGAGGTGGACAAGGTCCACGCCGCGGTTGCGACTCCCAGGCCGGAGAGGGCGCCCAGGGTCGAATCGTTGCGCGTCGTGTGGCGACGGTCGCTCACCTTCCCTCCGTGATGGTCGCAGCGATGGTGGGCGCGAAGCCGGGCACACTGGGCGAGCCGGTCGTGCTCCGCACCACCATGGGAATCTAGGTTCGCCGTCGAGGCCAGGCAACGCAGCCAGAACCGAAAAGGCCCGTAATCCAGCCGGTTTTGCTGGTTCGGCATGCAAATATCGAATGCTGTATGTGCGCCGGTAGAATTGATTAGCAGCAGGAATTTACGGATCCCAGGAGCGGGTATCTCGGGATTCCGTGCTCCGGAGTGGCCTTTCGGTTGAGACGAACTATGCCCGATCGTATACTCAACCCATTCGAAACCAACTAGACGACTTCGTGGAGAGTGGGGATGTACACCAGCAACCTTGACATTTCGAGGCGTGTCTATCGGGCACTGAAGACCCCATCGGACGACAATCCTCGAACCGACCCGATCCTGGCCTTTCACTACGAAGGCAAGGACGATTACATCATGATGCGCTGCAACAAAACCCCCGAGGTTTCGATCAAGGGCAAGGGGCAGGATCCTGGCGAGGTGAAGTTTTTCGCCTATAGTGATTTCTCGGACTACGGCGAAGAGGACGTACTTTTCAAGCTAAAGGACGAGGTCAAGCTGATCGAGCTGTACCGAAACGGCGCGATCGAGGCGAGAACCTTTACGAATTGGCCCGAATTCATCAAGTGGCTCGAGGGTCTGGACGAGAACGGGGTGCAAATCTCGTTGAAGCTGCCCTATCTCGTCTACCGGGCCGTCCGGGGCCAGAGTCCTTCGATGCAGAACTTCATCGTCGAGGCCATCAAGTCCGCGCTGCGCGACGAGGCGGAGTGATCTACCGTCTCGTTCCGCTTCCGGTCCTTTTCCTGCTGATCGCCGCCGTCGTCGGCACGGGTGCGACGGCCGCTGTCGAGATCGCCCCCGAGCCCTCCGTGGGCGACCGCGGAGTCATGCACACCGCGGTCGAGGGAAACCGGATCGATGAGATCCCCGTCTCCTACGTCGGCGTCCAGCGCGATCTCATCGGGCCTGGCTACGACGTCCACCTGATTCAACTCGAAGGTCCGATCGCCGATCGCGTGGGTGTGGCCGCAGGTATGAGCGGCAGCCCGGTCTATTTCGACGGCAAGCTCCTGGGAGCGATGGCCTACAGCTTCGGCGCTCTACCGACCGAGCCGATCGCCGGCGTGACGCCGATCCAGGACATCCTCCGGGCGTCTCGCGGCGCGACGACGACGGCCACCCCGAAAAGTTCGCTCGTCAAGCCGATCGGAACGCCGATGCAGATCAGTGGGTTGACGCCGGTGGTCAGGAACTGGGCCGCCCCGCAACTCGAACAGCTGGGGTTCCGCCTGGTCGCAGGCGGGGGAACCGAAGACAAGTCCGTACCCCCTACCGAACTGACCGCGGGCTCACCGGTGGGTGTCGCGCTCGTTCGCGGTGACATGTCGCTCGCCGCGACCGGCACCGTGACGCTCGTCGACGGCGACACGGTTTACGCCTTCGGGCATCCGTTTCTCGGAAGTGGACCGGTCGAGATGCCTATGGTCTCGGCGTCGGTCGTACACACGTTGGCCGACCTTGCCGGCTCGGTGAAGATGGCGAGCGTCGGCGCGGAAATCGGCGCCATACTCGAAGATCGCCTGACTGCCATCGTCGGTCGAAAGGGCCACCGAGCGCAGTTGATTCCGCTCGACGTCGAGGTGAAAGGCGCCGACTACGGCGAGCAGCAATTCCATTTCGAGGTGGCGCGAAACTCGATGCTGTCGCCACTGCTCTCCGCCATCTCGGTGGCCAACTCATTGTCCTCGAACGTCGGCTACGCGCAGGAAGTCACGATGCTCACCCGCGGCTTGATTCGGGTCAAGGGCCTCCCGCCGATTCCGCTCGAAGCGGCGGGGACCAGTGTCGGTGGCGGGGACCCGGCGATCGGTGTCGCGGTGATGGTGCAACAGATGCTGAGTAGCCTGTGGATCAACCCGTTCGACGAGGTCCAGCTCGAAGGCGTCGAGATCAGCGTTCAAGTCGAACCCGAGGTTCGGCGATACGAAGTCCAGGAATTGCATTACGACCGTGGGCCGCTGCGCCGGGGCCAGACCCTGACCGTGGATTGCGTGCTGCGTCCTTATCGAGGAGCCAGCGTCACGCGACGTTTCGACCTGACCATTCCGGAAGATCTACCTCCGAACGCCAGGCTGGCGCTGGCCGTGGGCTCGCCCGATCAGGTCGATCGCGCGCTGGGGCAACCGCTGGCGCGACGATACCGCAGCGCCGGTGACCTTGCCGCGGTCGTCGATGTCCTCGGTGACCTGCGGGCCGCCAACCGGTTGACCGCGGTCATCTACCACCGGGCTTCCGGTGTGGTGTCGAGGGGTGTGGCCTACTCGGACCTGCCGCCGAGCGCGCAGAAGCTGCTCTCGGCTCGCCCCCGATCGGGAGGGATGACCACGACCCGCGTGGCCGACCTCGTGCGGGTCGATCTCGTGCTGGACGGCCCTGTTGACGGCGGGGTCGTCGTTTCACTGCGGGTCGATTCCGGTCTCGAGAACGGAGACGATTGAGATGAGAACCCCGATCCGTTGGTTGTTGCTGCTCTGCGTGCTTGCCGCAACGGTCCAATCCGTCTCGGCGGTCTCCGCCCGGTTGTGGTCGGCATCGAGCGACGACGAGTTCGCCGCGGGCACGCTTGACGGCACGGCGATCGACAAGGAAGGGCGCGTCGGTCTGGCACCCGAGTTGACCACGCTGTGGGGGCCGGAGCAGGGCGTCGTGTGGGCCGTTCAGTCCGCGGGCCGGGAGGGAGCGTTCGTCGCGCTGTCGGGTCCAGGGCGCGTCCTGCGTGTCGAGGCCGGCCGCGAGCCCGAGGTCTGGTTCGAGGCGACCGAGGAGAGCCTGGTCACGTCGATGGTGGCCGACGGCTCGGGAGGCGTACTGTTCGGTCTTTCCCCCGAAGGAACCGTGATGGCCGCGCGACGCGAGGGCGGTGAGGTTCGCGTCGAGACGCTGGCCGAGACCGGTGCACTGTTCGTCTGGTCTCTCGTGCGTCTCGACGACGGGAGCCTCTGGGCCGGGACCGGTGTGCCAGGCAAGTTGATGCGTCTGTCTCGAGGTGAAGACCCCGTGACCGTCTTCGATGCCGGAGACGATCCCGTTCGATCGCTGGCCGCGCTTCCGGGCGGTGGCCTGGTCATCGGTACGGGTGGTCGTGGCCGGGTGATACGGATCGGAGAGGACGACAAGGCTTTCGTGTTGCTGGATGCCGAAGAAGACGAGATCGTCTCCGTCGCGGCTGCCGCCGACGGTACGATCTACGCGGTCGGTACCAAGGCCGCCAAGCAGCCCAGCGCGCGCTCCAGCACTCCTGTGGCTGTCACGCCGACGGGCGGGGCGGCTCACGTCGTGGTGACGGCCAACGGCGGCAACGGTGAAGCCGACGAAGACGAGTCGGAGCCAGCGCCGGCCCCCAGCCAGCCCCGGCCCCCTCAGACGTTCAAGGCCCAGCCGGGCGGTTCGCTTTACCGCATCGACCCGGACGGGACGACCCGGAAACTGTGGGAGACCGCCAACGAGATGCCCTTCGGCGTGCTCGCCGACGCCGACGGTACCCTGTACGTCGGTACCGGAGACGGTGGGCGTGTTCACGCGCTCGATCGCGATGGCCGTTCGTCGAGTTTGTTGCGCATCGCCTCAAACCAGGTCAGCGCGATCGCCGGGGACGGCTCGGGACGCATCTGGCTCGGTGGAACGACCGACGCCCGAGTCGAGCTACTCGGTCCCGGGGTGCGCAAGGAAGGCAGCTACCTCAGTCCGGCCGTGGACGCGGGGAGTCTGGCCGACTGGGGCCGAGTGGTGTGGGATGCCGACGTACCGAAGGGCGCCGAGCTTCAGGTTCAAGCGCGCGCCGGCAACACCGCCGAGCCGGACGACACCTGGTCTTCGTGGGCCGATCTCGACCGGAGCGGCAACGGTAAGACCGCGAAAACTCGACTGCCTGCGGCGCGATGGTTCCAGGCCCGCTTTTCGTTCAAGGGCGGCCGGGCCGCCTCGCCACTGCTCCGTAGTGTCGAGATCGCCTACCAGCCACGCAACCGCCCGCCCGAGGTGGCCGACGTGACCGTCGAGGTGCCGGGAGTGGTCTGGATGCGTGGCCCGGTGCAGAGTTCTTTTCGCGTCGGCCCGACGGTCGCCGATGATCCGATCGCGCGTGAGGTCGCCCGCTCGCTGCAGCGCGGAGGACGGTCAGTCCGGGGCGTCGCCCCGATCCGCAAGGCTTACGAGGCGGGTGCCCGGACGTTCTCATGGGCCACGGCCGATCCGGACGGAGACCGGTTACTCTATGCGCTGGCCATCCGGAGCGAGGGCAGCGAAGAGTGGTTCCCTCTCGCTCGAGAGCTCACCGAGCAGTTCCATAGCTGGGACGCGCGGGCCATGCCCGACGGCGTCTACCGCGTGAGGTTGACCGTCGACGACTCGCTCGACAATCCGAACGGCACGCACCGGCGATCCGAACGGGTCAGCGAAGCCTTTCGCGTGGACAACACGCGTCCCTCGGTCGGCGACTTCGAGGTGGAGCCGTCGTCGAAGGGCTACGAGGTTCGCTTCCAGGCTCGAGATGCGGGCGGAAGCGTCGCAGCGCTCGAGGTCGCGATCGACGGTGGTCGCTGGATGCCGCTCAGCCCGCTCGACGGCGTAGCGGACTCGGAGCTGGAACAGTATTCGTTGATCGTCGAAGCCGACACCACGCGCGCCGACGCTCCACGGTCGATGATCGTGCGCGTCACGGACTCGTCGGGGAATCTCGGCGGGGCGATGTGGCGCATCGACTGACGCCGCGCGAGGATCAGCCGGCGACCCGTTCGACCCAGATCTTCAGCCGCTCGAGACATGATTCGATGTTTCGCTGCCGTGCCGCGTCGGGATGTTCGTCGAGCATGCGCTCGAGCCTCGAGAACAGTTCCTCGTAGGCCTGTTGCGGGCTGAGTCGGCCCAGGCTGTCGCCGTCCGGTCCCACCCATTCGATCGGCTCCGAGTCGAGCAGTCGTTGACCGTCCTCGGACTGCGGATCGACGACACGCACCAGGCGACGCCCGATCCGCTCTTCGATCGGACCGGGACAGCCGTCACCGTTCAGGACGATGCGGAAGCGACGGGAAGGGGTGGTGCGGCCAGGGGACATCGTGGCCCCATCGTACCAGAATCCGGTGGGGTCATCGCCGCCGACTCAGGCGTCGTCCTCGTCGGAGGAGGAGCGGTCCTCGAACTGTTCCCAGTCGGGCGCGCGCGGAGGAGAGTCGGGTTCGGCAAACAGGAACCCCTGGGCACAGCGCACGCCGGTGTCCGCCAGCGAGACCAGTTCGGCTTCCGATTCGACACCCTCGGCCACGATCGCGATCCCGGTGCTCTCGGAGAAACGAAGGATCGTCGAGATCAACTCGCGTTTGATCGGGGCGAGGTGCAGGTCGCGGACGAGACTCATGTCGATCTTCAGGAAGTCGGGGCGGATCTCGGCGATCGTCTGCAGGCCGGCGTAGCCCGAACCGACGTCGTCCATCGCCAGTCTGAATCCCACGGCGCGAATCTCTCCCAGCACGCGCCTGAGCGAGGCGAAGTCGCGCACGGCGGCGTGCTCGGTCACCTCGAAGACCACGCGGCTCGGTGCCAGACCGGCGGTTTCCATCTGCTCGAGAAAGGCGGTGTCACGCAGTTGAGGGTCGAACATCGAATCGGGCTCGATGTTGAGAAACAGCAACTGATCGGGCTCGAGCGGCGGCAGGGTCTCCAGGGCCCGGCGCCGGCACAGGCGTTCCAGGGTCCACAGCGCACCGCTCTCATGAGCCGCGCGAAACAACTGGTCCGGGGTGCGAAATTCTTCGCGCCGCATCCGTGTCAGCGCCTCGTAGCCGATCACACGACGATCGACGAGGTCGACGACCGGTTGATAGACCGCGTGGACGTGGCCACCGCGCAGGATGCGTCGCAGATAGACCGTTCGCTGGCGCTCTTCGCGATCTCGCTGGAGCATCGCGTCGGCGATCGCCTCTTCCACCCCACGGTAGATGATGCGCCGGCCGTCGATCGAAGAGTCGTGGCGCACGAGGGCGGCGCCGACGTAGGTCTGGAATCGCTCGAGCGCCGGCCTGGGCATGCAACGTGACAGGTGACCGTTGAGGTCGCGTAACAGGCGGTTGCGGACGGCAGCCAGGTCCGTGCGGTTCAACGACCGGTCGTCTCGAGGTGGCGTCAGCAGCACGACGAAACTGTTGCCGGAGATGACCGGTTCGAGCAGGCGGTCGCTTCGCCGAAGCGCGCGACGGCTGAAGTCGGGAAGAAAATCGGAGATCTCGTCGAGGAGCGTCTGGTAGTGACTCCAGGCATCGTCGGTGTCGCCGTCCTGTCGGCCCAGCAGCGTCACGGACAACATGCCGATCTTGCCGTCGGATGCGAGGTAGCGTTCGATCTGTTCCAGGTGAAGACCCAGGACCGGCAATTCGTCTCGCACGTCGGACGTGTCGGAAGTCCCGCTGGCCTTCGAGCTCATGAAATCTCCGCCGCGCGTACGGTCATTCGTCAGTGACCGAGATCAGATCGAATCCGCTCACGTCTCCCGCGTCGCCGATGTCGACCCCCTGGTACATCGTCACGCAGTTCCTGCCGCGCCGCTTCGATTCGTACAACGCACTGTCGGCATGTCGGGTCAGGTCCGCCACGCTGTTTCCGTCGTGCGGGAACGCCGCCACACCGCCACTGATGGTGACGTTTCGGTTGGGCTGTTTCTCCTGGTGTGGGAACACGTAGTCCTGAATCGCCTTCCGGATACGTTCCGCCCCCTTGTAGGCTTCCTCGCGGCTCGTGTCGGGCATGACGATCACGAATTCCTCACCGCCGTAGCGGCAGCAATGGTCGCCGGGGCGCAACTGGGCCCGGAGCAGATCTCCCAGCGAGCGGAGGAGATCGTCCCCCGCGGGGTGACCGTTGGTGTCGTTGTAATTCTTGAAGTGATCGAGGTCGAAAATGAACAGGCCTAACGGTTGCGCCTCTCGCTCGGCAGCAACGATCATGCGGGCCACCAGCTCTTCCATGAAGTAACGCTTGGCGAGCAGGCCCGTCAGGCCATCCGTGTTGACCCGTTCACGCAGGCGGGTCATCAGGTTGGCGTTGACCAGCGCCAGCGAGCCGAGGTTGGTGATCAGCTGGAACATCAGCTTCTCGTCCCGCGGACGGGTGCCCGGCGAGCCGATGCTGATCACACCCAGGACCTGCTCGCCGTCCATCGAGTGATGGACCAGCGGGCCGACGACCTCGGCACGGAGGGCCGGATGATTGTCCTCGATCTTGCGGCCATCGGTGCGTGCCGGGTTGAGCCAGTCCTCGGTCAGCATGTCGATCCGGTGTGCGGCGACCCATCCCAGTTTGCCCTTCCCGAAGGGCACCCGCTTCAGGACGTCGGGCACGTCGCCGAAGCCGAAGTGATGCACCAGGCGCAACTCGGCCGGGCGGGATCCGTCCTTGGCTCCGGCGCGGGCGGCGTAGAACAGCACCTGCCCCGGCTGGAAGATCGACTCGACCAGGTTCATGATCAGTCCCGGGACGCGGCGCGGGTCCATGTCCGTCCGGTTCAGTTCCTGGACCACGGTCGGCAGGGAGAGGGCCAGGCTGGCCACCGAGCCTTTCTCGGCGCGCAATCGGGAGATCATCCGGCTCTGTTCCTTCGTCTGCGCTTCGGATCGCGTGAGTTGCTTTTGAACCCGCGCCAGTTCGACCCGCGTCCGACGGACCCGGAGCAGGTTCATCAGCAGCAGCACTACGAGCAGCGCCAGCGCGCCTGCCATCGTCAGGAATTGAGGACTGTTGAAGTCGTCCAAGACGTCGTTTCCTCGATCTAAGCGCCCCGAAGCCCGGCAAGCGAGGGTGGCCACAGGGATGGATTCCCCGGAGCCTCACTCGCTGGCTTGTTCTCCGAGTACGAAGGTGCCGAGGTGTAAAATGGGTTCCGTGAGCCTCGTCGTCAACGAGATCTTCTTTTCCATTCAGGGAGAGTCCACCCACATCGGGCGCCCGTGCGTTTTCGTGCGTCTGACGGGCTGCAACCTGAGGTGCGTCTGGTGTGACACAGCCTACGCCTTCCACGAGGGGGCGTCGGCCTCGGTGGACGAGGTGCTGGACCGGGTCCGGGCCCACCCGTGCAGGCTGGTCGAGGTCACCGGGGGCGAGCCGCTGCTCCAGCCCGCCGTGCTGCCGCTGATGGAGCGCCTGGTCGCCGAGGGCTACGAGGTGCTGCTCGAAACCGGGGGCAGCCTGTCCATCGAGCACGTCCCCACGGGGGTCAAACGCATCGTGGACGTGAAATGTCCCGGGAGCGGGGAGGTCGGGCGGAACCACTGGGACAACCTGAGGCACCTGCGGGAAGGGGACGAACTGAAGTTCGTGCTGGCCGACCGCGACGACTACGAGTGGGCCCGCGAACAGATCGGCCGGCGCGGGCTGGACCGGCTGGCAACGGTCCTCTTCTCGGCGGTCCACGAGACCCTGGACCCTGCCGAAATGGCGCGTTGGACACTCGAGGACGGCCTTGCAGTTCGGGTCCAGGTCCAGTTGCACAAGGTGCTGTGGCCGGCCGCCACGCGAGGGGTGTGATGGAATCGAGGCCGAGACCTTCGGCTCGCAGGGCCGTCGTGTTGTTGTCAGGGGGGCTCGATTCGGCGACGACGCTCGCCCTGGCCATCGAGCAGGGCTTCGAGAGCTACGCCCTGACCGTCCGCTACGGACAGCGGCACGCGGTCGAGGTGGACAGGGCGGTGGCCCAGGCCCAGGCGCTCGGGGCCCGCGCCCATCGCGTGGTCGACCTGGATCTGGGCTTCGTCGGCGGGTCGGCCCTGACCGACCCGGGTATCGACGTTCCGAAGGGGCGCACGGACGAGCAGGTCGAATCGGGTATCCCGCCGACCTACGTGCCGGCCCGGAACACCGTCTTCCTCTCGCTGGCCCTGGCGTGGGCCGAGGGCCTCGGCGCGTGCGATCTCTTCCTGGGCGTTAATGCCGTGGA
>Ga0316198_10002604_pt1 | contig 10887 bp, 8 predicted proteins | sample OudBieAanoxic_MG_FD_204935 | JGI IMG/M metagenome (GOLD analysis project Ga0316198, IMG submission 204935) | Coastal sediment microbial communities from Oude Bieten Haven, Netherlands - site A anoxic | ecosystem: Environmental > Aquatic > Marine > Coastal > Sediment | place: Netherlands... | reverse complement strand
TGGCTGCCCGGGCGCACCAATGCGGCCACATCGGCAACGTGCACCCACAGGCGGTCGCCGTCGACACTGATGGCATCATCCGGATCCTGGTTGCCGGCATCGTCGATCGCCCAGGACGCCAGCTGAGTCAGGTCGCGGCGCGGCTCGTCGGGCAGGTCCGGTACGCCGATCTCGGGCAGTTCCAGGCGGACCCCGGCACGCACTGGCCAGGGATTCTCGTGTTCGTCCCAGTAACCGCAGCGAACCAGGAAACGGTGCGCAGATTCCGGCGTTTCGGGCAGTTCGAAACTGGTCAGGATGCGGCTGTGCTCGGAGGATCCCAAGGCGACCCGCTCGACCTCCGCCAGGCGTTTACGGTCTTCCTCCTCGAGCCGCGCGGCATCCACGCGTTCGAGGAACTGCGCCCACTCGCGTTCCGCATTTGCCCTGCTCTCACGGGCCTCACGCTCCGCCTGCACCTCCTGCCCGCTGCGCCGGCGGATCTGTTCCGGTCGGCCGTCGAAGTACAGACCGTCCTGCAAAATCTGCCAGGCGCCCCAGGCCGCCGCAGGCGAAAACTCGCCGTACAGAAACTCAGCCAGATCGGCCAGCCCCACTTCTTCGCCCTCGAGCAGTTCCCAGGCCTCCTCGATCGCCCCCTCACCGGCGTTCAGCGCGCCCAGACTGTTCAGCGGGCCGGGGTGGAGCAGGGTCACGTCCTTGTCGCGCACCCGCTTGGATTTGCCGCCGGCGAGCTGTATCTCGATCTTGTCGGAAACGCTGCTGACGATCGCGGGGTGAATCTTGTACAGCACGAGGCTGCCTGGGCGCAGAGAGGCTGGGGGCACTGAAAATCCTTAAGCGAAGCGCATCTTTCGGCGGGACAGATTGTTTATGATACCGCCATTGACCCGCCGAATCGGCACCCAAACCAACAGAGCAGCCTCGAACCATGAATAACTGGCAGGAAGTCGTCGCCCCCAACACCCCGCTGCAGCCGGTATTCCCCGGGTGCTCGGTCACCGATCTCTCGCATTTCAGCCTGATCCGGGCAAGCGGACCGGACGTGCGCCCCTTCCTGCAGGGGCAACTGACCAACGATATCAACCTGGTCACGCCGCAGGTCGCCCAGCTCAGCAGCTATTGCAGCCCCAAGGGGCGCATGCTGGGCAGCTTCTGGATCTTTCAGCGCGGGGAAGAACTCTATCTGCAGCTGCCGGCGGATCGTCTCGAGGCGATCCTGAAGCGCCTGCGCATGTTCGTGCTGCGCTCGCAGGTCACGCTGGAAGATGCTGGTGACGAACTGGCGCGTTTCGGCCTCGCCGGGGACTGCGCGGCGGACCTGCTCCCGTTCGTGCCCGCCGACGAAAAGGGCTGTCTGACGCGTGACGGCCTGACGGTGATCCGCCTGCCGGGCGACCGGCCGCGGTTCGAGGTACTCGGGCCGCCATCCGCGCTGACCGGACTTTGGACAGAGATGGCGGGTCGGGCCGAACAGGCAGGCCCGGACTTCTGGGGCCTGATGGACATCCGGGCCGGCATCCCGAACGTCCATGAGGACACCGTCGAGGCGTTCGTGCCGCAGATGGCCAATCTGCAGATTATCGGCGGTGTCAGCTTCACCAAGGGCTGTTACACGGGCCAGGAAGTGGTGGCGCGGATGCAGTACCTGGGCAAGCTCAAACGCCGCATGTACCGGGCGCACATCGACAGCCCGGAACGCCCGCTGCCAGGCACCGAGGCCTACTCGGCGAGCAGCGAGTCGGGCCAGGGCGCGGGTCGGATCGTGGATGCGGTGCCGGCGCCGGAAGGCGGTTTCGAGGCGCTCGTGGTGCTGCAGATCAGCGTTGCCGATGCGGGCGACATCCGCCTGCACGATAGCGACGGACCCGTGCTCGAACTGCTCGATCTACCGTACGCGTTCCCGACGATCGAGGACTGACCTTCCGCTCAAGTTTTGCAGGCCTGATCCGCAGTAAGAGGGTATCGCCCACCCCTCACATGGAACCGACATGCTCAACGCCGTGAAGAGCGCCGACCTGGCGCAGGAGATCCGGGACGAGATCGAGAACAACAAGATCCAGCTTCCTACCCTCCCGGAGGTCGCGCTGCAGGTGCGCGACGAGGTGGAGAGTGACAACGCCAATGCCGCGACCATCGCCCGTATGGTGGCAAACGACGCCGCCCTGTCGGCGCGTCTGCTGCAGGTCGCCAACAGTCCGCTGTATCGCGGCAGGAACGAGATAGACTCGATTCAACAGGCGGTGACCCGGCTCGGGCTCAAGATGGTCCGCAGCCTGGTGGTGAGCCTGGCGATGAAACAGATATTCCAGGCAACCTCCGATGCGCTGGACAGGCAGTTCCGGTCAATCTGGGACGACAGCCTGCAGGTCGCCGCGATCAGCCGCGTGCTGGCCCACAATGTCCCGGAACTGGAAAAAGAGCAGGCCATGCTCGGCGGTCTGATACACAATATCGGCGCACTGCCCATCCTTACCAAGGTCGACGAGCACTGCGGCTTCAATGCGAACGAGGGCACGATCGTCCGGTTGATCGACGAGCTCGCACCCACCATCGGTGCGCGCATCCTCAAGCACTGGAACTTCGCCGAGTCGCTCGCCAATATCCCTATGGCATGCCAGGACCTGGGCTACGATCCCGGCCCAAAGGCAACCTATGCGGATATCGTACTGGTCGCACGGCTGCAGAACCTTTTCGCCAAGCGCGGCCCCGATGCCAGCGGCGACTGGGCAGGGGTGACAGCGTTTGCCAAGGTCGGGATGGACCCGGAGATGGTCATCGTCGATATGGAAGGGCCGGCCGAAGAAATAGCGGAAGTCCGGAGCATGCTGGAGGGATAGCCCGACCAGCAGCACTTTCGCCCGTCTTGCGCGCCTGCGATAATTCGGCATCAAGCGCCATCGTGCAGCACAGAGGTTACTGCCTTGCCGCCCGCCGCAGCCCGCGACGCCCCCACCCCGCTGATCGTTCACGTCATCTACCGCCTGCAGGTCGGCGGGCTCGAGAACGGTGTCGTCAACCTGGTCAACCACATGCCGTCGGATCGCTACCGTCATGCGATCGTCTGCCTGAGCGATGCTACGGACTTCCGGCAGCGCATCCAGCGCGACGATGTCGCCATCTACGAGATGCATAAACGGCCCGGACAGGACCTCGCGAGTTGGTGGCGCCTTTTTCTTCTGTTCCGGGAACTGCATCCGTCTGTGGTTCACACGCGCAACATCGGCTGTCTTGAGGCGCAAATACCGGCGTGGCTGGCGGGTGTCCGCTGCCGTGTGCATGGTGAGCATGGTTGGGATGTCAGCGACCCTGACGGCAACAACCGTAAGTATCGATGGCTGCGCCGCCTGCACTCCCCGCTGGTGCATCGCTTCATAGCGCTGTCGCGCGAACTCGAGGAGTACCTGGTGCAGCGCGTCGGCATCGCCCGGGACAAGGTCAGCCGGATCTACAACGGGGTCGATAGCGTGCGCTTCCGTCCCGGCCAAGGCGACGCCCTGCCGGCCGGCTTCGCCACGGCCGACAGCGTGGTGTTCGGGACCGTCGGTCGCATGCACGGTGTCAAGGATCAGGGTAACCTTTGCCGGGCCTTCGTTCTTCTATGCCGGCAGCACCCGGAGATAGCGGATCGCATGCGCCTGGTCCTGGTCGGCGATGGCCCGCTGCGCGAAACCTGCAACGCGATGCTGGCCGAGGCGCGCCTCGAAGGTCAGGCCTGGCTGCCCGGCAACCAGACCGAGGTCCCCGATCTGATGCGCGCCTTTGACGTGTTCGTGCTGCCCTCTCAGGCCGAAGGCATCTCCAACACCGTGCTCGAGGCCATGGCCAGCGGCCTCCCGGTGATCGCGACCGATGTCGGCGGCAATGGCGAACTGGTCCAAGACGGTACCAGCGGTTCACTGGTGCCGGCCAACAACCCGCAGGCGCTGGCCGATCAGATGGCCCGCTATGCCGCCAGTCCCGCACTGCGCCACCAGCATGGCGAGGCAGGTTGCCAACGAATTGCAGCCGATTTCAGCATGACGCGCATGCTGTCCGCCTACGGCAGCGTCTACGATCAACTCATGGAGAAGCGCGGCATCGCGCAGTGAAACAGCATGTGTGGCATTGCCGGAATCTTTGATACACGCAGTGATGAAACCCCGCCGGCGGAACTGATACGCCGCATGACCGATGCGATCTTGCACCGCGGGCCGGACGAATCCGGCATCCACTGCGAACCCGGCCTGGCGCTCGGGCACCGCCGCCTGTCGATCATCGATATTGCGAGTGGACAACAGCCCCTGTTCAACGAAGAACGCTCGGCCGCCATTGTGTTCAATGGTGAAGTCTACAACTTCGGCGAACTGAGACCCGAACTGGAGGCGCTGGGTTTCCGCTTCCAGACCCATTCGGACACCGAGGTGATCCTGCGTGCCTGGGAGGCCTGGGGGCCTGACTGCGTGCAGCGTCTGCGCGGCATGTTTGCGTTCGCGATATGGGATCAGAAGCGGCGCCACCTGTTCGTTGCGCGCGACCGACTCGGGATCAAGCCGCTCTACTACGCCCTGCTGCCCAACGGACACTTCGTGTTCGGCTCGGAGCTGAAGGCCCTCCTGCCCCATCCACAGTTGCCGCGCGCACGCGACCCGCAGGCGATCGAGGAATACTTCGCCTACGGCTATATTCCGGAGCCCCGGACGATCTTCAGTGGCGTGCGCAAGCTGGCACCGGGCCACACGCTGTTGATCGAAAAGGGACAGACCCAGCTGCCGCGCACGAACCAGTATTGGGACATCCCGTTCGGCGACAACGGCGTCACCTCGCAGGATACCGCCGAGCAGGAACTGATCGAACGGCTGCGCGAAGCGGTCGATATTCGACTGGTGGCCGAGGTCCCGCTTGGCGCCTTTCTGTCCGGCGGTGTGGATTCGAGTGCCATCGTCGCGCTGATGGCCGGCCTGATGGATCAGCCGGTCAAGACCTGCGCGATCGGTTTCGACGTCGCCGAATTCGACGAAACCGGCTACGCCCGACAGGTCGCCGAGCGCTACCATACCGACCACCAGACCGACACCGTCGAGGCCGACGACTTCGGCCTGATCGACAAACTGGGCTGCTTGTATGACGAGCCCTTTGCCGACAGCTCGGCGATGCCGACTTATCGTGTCTGCGAAGCGGCACGGAAACGCGTCACGGTGGCGCTTTCCGGCGACGGTGGCGATGAGAACCTCGCGGGTTACCGGCGCTACCGCATGCACCTGGCGGAGGAGCGCCTGCGCAGTCGCCTGCCGCTGACGCTGCGCCGCTCGCTGTTCGGGACGCTCGGCGCACTCTACCCGAAGGCGGATTGGGCACCACGCGTGCTGCGCGCCAAGACGACCTTCCAGTCACTGGCACGCGATTCGGTGGGTGCGTGGTTTCATAGCGTGTCGCGTATGACGGACGCCCAGCGACTGGCGCTGTTCAGCCCCGCGTTGCGCACAGACCTCGCCGGCTACAACGCCGTAGAGGTCCTGCGCGGACATGCCGCCAAGGCGCCGACCGATCATCCGCTGTCGCTGGTGCAATACCTGGACCTCAAGACATTCCTGGTCAGCATCCTGCACAAGGTCGACCGCGCCAGCATGGCGCATTCGCTCGAGGTCCGGGTGCCGCTGCTCGATCACAAGCTGGTCGAGTGGATGTCCGGCCTGCGGCCCGAATGGAAGCTGGTCGGTGGGGACGGCAAGCACCTGTTCAAGCGTGCATTGAAACCCTATCTGCCCGACGATGTCATGTACCGGCCGAAACAGGGGTTTTCGGTACCCCTGGCCAAGTGGTTCCGCGGACCCTTGGGCGCAAAATACCGCGACGAGGTGCTGAGCGATGCAATGACCGACAGCGGGGTGTTCAATGCCGATTATCTGCGCCTGCTGCAACAGCAGCACGACAGCGGACGCCGCGACAACAGCGTCGCGATGTGGGCCCTGCTGATGTTCGCATTGAGCAATCGGCACCTCGCCACGAATTGACGCTATCGTTCAGACACGCATCAGCGACATGACTTCATCGACACTGGCCGCCTCGAAGCTCGACTGGTCGGCACAGATCCCGAGAATCCGGTCGGAATTCTTCTGCGAAATACGGCCACGCAGGTAGCGCTCGAACTTCTCCTTTAGCAGCGGGATGATCACGTCTCTCATCGTCCGCGACGCCTCACCAAGCGCCAGACGGGAGCATGACTGGTAGTCGGCCAGCGCCAGAATCGCACCGAGATTGTCCGAGCGATGACCCCACTCGGCGGCCAGCCAGGCGTCATTGTAGTCCAGCCGTCGCACCGATGTTCCAGGCCGCACACACCGGATCCAGCGCATACGACATACCGGGCACGCGCGCACCGCCGGGCATCTTGGTGCAGGCCGGGTACTTCAGCGCATACAGCCCGCTAGATCACCTTGTCGAAATCGGGACGTATCGCCTGAATGAGGGCGGCAGACCCCTACACTGCCAACCGCCATTCTCCCATTCGCATAGCTTGCGGGTTCAACACACGATGCAACGAATCAACGCTGGTCGATGGGTACGAACTCCCGATGATCGGGCCCGGTGTAGTTGGCGGACGGACGGATGATCTTGCCGTCTTCACGCTGCTCGATCACATGCGCGCCCCAACCGGTCACACGTGCGATCACGAACAAGGGGGTGAACATGTCCGTCGGCACGTGCATCTGGTTGTACGACACGGCGGAGAACCAATCGAGGTTGGGGAACATCTTCTTGACTTCCCACATGACAGATTCCAGCCGTTCGGCGATCTCGTACATCTTCATGTCGGTGTTTTCTTCCGCCAGGCCCTTGGCCACGCGCTTGATAACGTCATTGCGTGGATCACCGATAGTGTAGACCGGATGACCGAAGCCGATCACGATCTCTTTGCGCGAGACACGCTCGCGAATATTCGCCTCGGCCTCGTCCGCGGTGTGGTATCGGCTCTGGATATGAAACGCCTCCTCGTTGGCGCCGCCATGTTTGGGACCACGCAGCGCGCCAATCGCCCCCGTTATGGCCGAATACATGTCGGAGCCGGTACCGGCGATCACCCGTGCGGTGAAGGTGGAGGCGTTGAACTCATGCTCGGCATACAAGTTCAACGAGGTGTGCATCGCACGAACCCAGGATTCGGGCGGCTTCTCGCCATGCAGCAGGTGCAGGAAATGCCCGCCGACAGAATCATCGTCGGTCTCCACGTCGATGCGTTTCCCGTTCACCGAAAAGTGGTACCAGTACAGCAACATCGAACCGAAGCTCGCCATCAGGCGATCGATGATGTTGCGTGCCTCGGGCTCGGAATGATCACTCTTCTCCGGCAGGCAGGTTCCCAGTACCGAGCAACCGGTGCGCATGACATCCATCGGATGAGTCGACGGCGGCAGCGCCTCGAGGGCCTGCTTGACCGCCACGGGGAGACCACGCAAGGATTTGAGCCTGCGCTTGTAGTAATCGAGTTCAGAACGGTTGGGCAGTTTCCCATAGATCAGGAGGTAGGCGATCTCCTCGAACTCACACACCTCCGCGATATCGAGAATATTGTAGCCACGGTAGTGCAGGTCATTGCCGGTGCGACCGACCGTGCAGATCGCGGTATTGCCGGCGGCAGTCCCGGAAAGGGCCACCGATTTCTTTGCCTTTGGCAGGGTTTGAGCGCTCATAGAGAAAGCCTCGTGTCAGTATGGATTGTCATTGGCCACCAGGGCGACAAAGTCCACAAGGTGCATGATGCCTCTCGTTTACGCACCTTGTTTCGTTCGAATCCTTTGCGGTCCTGCGGTTCTATTCGGCTTCCGATGCAAACAGTCGGTCCAGCTTCTGCTCGAATTCGTGATAACCGAGGTAATCGTACAGATCCATGCGGCTCTGCATGGTGTCGATGACATTCTGCTGCGTGCCCTCGCCGCGCAGTGTCTGGTAGACCTTCAAGGCCGCCGCATTGGCGGCACGGAATGCCGACAGCGGGTACAGTGCAATACTGACGCCGGCATCCCCGAGCTGCTCGGTCGTGAACAGCGGGGTCGCACCGAACTCGGTGATGTTCGCAAGCACCGGCACCCCGACGGCATCGACGAATTCGCGATACTGTGCCAGCTCGTTGATAGCCTCCGGAAATATCATATCGGCACCGGCCTCGACACAGGCACAGGCCCGATCGATCGCCGACTGCATTCCCTCGACGGCCAGTGAATCGGTGCGTGCCATGATCACGAAGTCGGGATCGGTTTTCGCATCGACCGCCGCCTTGATGCGATCGACCATCTCCGCCTGCGGGACGATCGCCTTGTTCGGTCGGTGACCGCAACGTTTCTGCTGAACCTGGTCCTCGATGTGCACCGCCGCCGCACCGCATCTGATCATCGAGCGCACCGTGCGCGCAATGTTGAAGGCGCCACCCCAGCCGGTATCCACGTCGACCAGGACCGGGAGGCTGGTGACGTCGGTGATCCGCTTCAGGTCGGTCAGCACGTCTTCCATCGTGGTGATTCCCAGATCCGGAATGCCACAGGAGCCCGCCGCTACACCACCACCCGAGATATACAGCGAAGCGAAGCCCGAGGCCTCGGCCAGGCGGGCATGATAGGCGTTGATCGCACCCACACATTGCAGCGGCCGTTCCGACGCTACCGCATCCCTGAATTTCTTGCCTGCAGATTCAATCGTCATTGTCTTCACCTGATGTGATCCGGTCCCCATAAAGAGGCCCGCGATAACGCGCCGGGCTGTGCCCGACAATATCCGGCAGGCTTAGCCTGCCCTGTCGTTCATTGCGTGCCCTGCGTATCGACGTCGCCCGACGCTGTCCGGGAGGGCCCTTAGGTCGGTCCGACCCCGCGTACCTTTGCCTTCGCTTCGCCTCAGCAGGGGGCATTATTCATTGGCACCCGGCAAGCAGGCGCTCGACGTTCTCGCGCGATGCCCTGATGTGGGAACGCATCATCAGTTCAGCCATCTCCGGGTCGCGCCTTTCGATCGCGTCGGCGATGTGACTGTGCTCCACGAAGGCCTGCGGGCCCCGCTTGCTCGGCATGCCGAACTGGTAGCGGTACAGGCGGACCAGGTGGTAGAGGTCGTTGCAGAGCAGCTCGATCATGCGGCTGTTGTGGCTGCCCTTGACGATCCGATAGTGGAAATCCAGGTCACCCTCGCGCTGAAAGTACGCATGCCCGGCATCCCGCTCGATCTGTTCCCCGTGTTGTCCGAGCAGCTGCCTCAGGTCGGTGATTTCTTCCAGCGTCATATTGAGCGCCGCCAGGCGTGCCGCCATACCTTCGAGCGCCTCGCGAACGTGGAAGATCTCCAGCAACTGCGTGCTGCTGAGCGTGACCACGCGTGCGCCCACGTTCGGTCGTCTGACCACCAGGCCGCAGGCCTCCAGCCGGCCGATGGCCTCACGCAGGGGGCCACGGCTGATACCATAGGCGCGTGCCAGTTCCGGTTCGCTGATCTTGCTACCGGCCGCGATACCCCCTTCGACGATCGCCTCCGTCAGCAGGGAAAAGATCCGATCCGGGATCGTGCCGCTGACCATCGGAGCGGCACGATCCTCTGCTGGCAATGCCCCCAGCTCAGGACTTCGCATAACCGAGCCCACGCAAGGCCTCGGCAATCTCATCGAGGATCGCGGGGTCATCGATGGTCGCCGGCATCTTGTACTGCTCGTTGTCGGCGATCTTGACCATGGTTCCGCGCAGAATCTTGCCCGAACGCGTCTTCGGCAAACGCTTCACCACAGCGACCAGCTTGAATGCCGCCACCGGCCCAATCTGTTCACGCACGCGCTTTATCAGTTCGCCAACCATCTCCTGATGGTCGCGATCGGCGCCCGCTTTCAACACGACCAGCCCCAGCGGCATCTGGCCCTTCAGCGTATCAGTCACGCCGATCACGGCGCATTCAGCCACGTCCGGGTGTCCGGCCAGCACCTCTTCCATACCGCCGGTCGACAGTCGATGTCCGGCCACATTGATCACGTCGTCGGTGCGGCTCATGATCCAGAGATAACCGTCTGCATCGCGGAATCCCGCATCGCCGCTCAGGTAGTAACCTGGATACTTGCGCAGGTACGAGTCGATGAACCGTTGGTCGGCGCCCCACAAGGACGGCAGGCATGCCGGCGGCATGGGTAGCTTGATTACGAGGTTACCCATCTCGCCATCGGGCATCTCGTCACCGTCCTCGGACAGCACGCGCACGTCGTAGCCCGGCATCGCCACGGTCGGCGAACCCGGCTTGATCTCCATCGGCTCGATACCCATCGGGTTGGCAGCAATCGCCCAGCCGGTCTCAGTCTGCCACCAGTGGTCGATGACCGGCTTTTGCAGCTTGTCGCGCGCCCAAAACAGCGTGTCCGGATCGCAGCGTTCACCGGCGAGAAAGAGCGCCTGCATGCAGGAGAGATCGTACTTCTCCAGGAACTCGCCGTTCGGATCCTCTTTCTTGATCGCGCGGAATGCCGTCGGGGCGGTGAACAGCACCTTGACCCCATATTCATTGATCACGCGCCAGAAGGCGCCCGGGTCCGGGGTACCGACCGGCTTGCCCTCGTACATGATCGTCGTGCAGCCGGCGAGCAGCGGCGCATAGACGATATAACTGTGCCCTACCACCCAACCGACGTCCGAGGCGGCCCAGTACACGTCACCGGCGTCGACATCGTAGATGTTCTTCATCGTCCAGTGCATCGCCACTGCATGGCCGCCGTTGTCGCGCACCACGCCCTTGGGCTGGCCGGTGGTCCCGGAGGTGTAGAGGATGTACAGCGGATCCGTGGCCTCGACAGCGACGCAGGCGGCCGGCTCCGCCTCAGCCACGGCCCCGTCCCAGTCCTGGTCGCGCCCAGCGATCAGCGGGGCCTCAGCCTGCGGACGGGCCTTG
>Ga0316198_10002603_pt1 | contig 10889 bp, 11 predicted proteins | sample OudBieAanoxic_MG_FD_204935 | JGI IMG/M metagenome (GOLD analysis project Ga0316198, IMG submission 204935) | Coastal sediment microbial communities from Oude Bieten Haven, Netherlands - site A anoxic | ecosystem: Environmental > Aquatic > Marine > Coastal > Sediment | place: Netherlands... | reverse complement strand
TGCTTCATTTCATCCTCACGCATGCGCCGAACCACCGATAGGACCAGGATGTCGGGGTTGGTGCGCGCGACGCTCCAGATGATGTCTTCGGTGGGGAGGTCCGGCCCCAAGTAGAGCACATCGAAGCCGGCTTCTTTTGCCAGGACCGAGCCCGCGAGAATGCCGAACTCGTGAAGCTGGCCGGCTGGCGTCGTGAACAACAGACGCCGTGCCCCGGGCGCAGTGTCGATCTGCTCGAGGCGACTGGTCATCAGGTTTTTGAGCTGTGCCCTCACAAGATGCTCAGGCGCGGTGCCCATGGTCCCCTCGCTCCAGCGCCGGCCGACCTCCCACATGATGGGGATGGCCACGCCCAGGATCAGCTGCAGATTGCCGAGCTCATCGCTCATTTCCTTCAGCTTCGCGAGAGCCGCGCCCACATCCAGTTCTTCAATCGAATCCAAGTAGGCCTGCTGATCGGACGACAAAGGAGGCTGAGTCGGCTGCGGGGTTTGGATCGTCGGCTTCTGGCTGTGCCGCATCGCCATCAGCTCCCTCGTCGGTAGCTCGGCCAGCGTCTGCAGTCCGTAGCCTCGTTCCCGCAACTCCTTGAGACAAATCAGTCGAGTTACGTCTTCCTCGCTGAACTGCCTGGTGCCGCCGTCGCTGCGAGCAGGCTCGATCGCTCGATATCGCCGCTCCCAAGCCCGTATCGTGTCCGGGTTCAGGCCGGTGAGGGTCACCACGGCGCGGATCGGCAACATCCCCGGTTTGGCAACGTCAGACACGACAACCCCTACATGCGTAGAAAGTAACGTGGTCGCAACCCCTGTCGCTCATCGGCCAGACGACCCCTCTTGGACTAGTCGTTGAGCGGGGAGACGGTGCGCTCTTCGACGATCTCGCCCGGTCTCCAGGTTTTCGCGAACCAGGTTTGCAAGGGGCCGTACAGCCTCAAGATCGTGAACCAGCCTTTGCCGGCCACGGTCTGGATCCAATTTGGTTTCGTGGCCGTCGGGTGCCCTGGGCCCGAAGTGGATCGTCGTCGAGCCGTCCATCACCAGTTGCAGCTTCGTGTCGAGGCGGCTGCTCGGCGGATAAGCAAAAAAACCGGCCGTGTGGCGAGCCGTTGCCAAGGGGTGCAGCCGCTCGACGGCGCTCGGGAGCGACTGCTTGTATGTCCAGGTGATATCCATCGCCGGCGATCCGGGGGTTAAAGCCGGCCTGGTGAAAAAAGTGGCGCTCCGATATTGACGGTCCATACTTGCGCCGTTGAGAAGCGCGCGATACCTAGTTATGCCTTAGAAAGGTCGGAGGAGAATCCATGAGAAGTAGCAAAAGTTTTTGGTTGGCCATCGTAGCGGCAGCTGCCCTGGCGGCGATGGGGTGCAAAGATGACGCACCTGGGGAACCGGCGACGGCTGAGGTGACTGTGGTTCATCTGGCGCCATTCGTCCCGGGGCCACTGAACGATGAGGCTGACACGGCAGTCGATATCCTCGTTAACGGCGAGGTTGCCGCTACCATTTCGTACGGTGACTCCACCGGGCGTGTGGAGCTCGAAGCCGGAGACTATGTCTTTGGTGTTGCTCCCGCTGGCTCGGGCATGTCGGTCGAGGACCTGTCCGTAACTCTGACAGGCGGAGAAGACCTCACCGTCGTGGCATATCGCTCCGGCGCTGACAGCGGCGCAGGCGGCGCAGGCGGCAACGGCGGCACAGGCGGCGGCGTCCCGGAAGCTAGTCCAGTTGGCCTCTTTGTCTTCAGCAACAGCGCTCCTGGACTCGCGTCCGGGAGCGGCCGCGTTCTCGTTGGCCATGGCGCCGACCCGATCGACGGACCGCTGGACCCCGTTGATGTCGTGGCGGTAACCCTTGACGGCACAGGCGGCAACGGCGGCGCAGGCGGCAACGGCGGTGCAGGCGGCAACGGCGGCACAGGCGGCAACGGCGGTGCAGGCGGCAGCGCTGGTCCCTGTGCGGTTCTCGTTGACGACTTGGCATTCGGGGAACAAACCCCGCGCGCGGGCGAAACCGCTCTCGACGTGCCTGAAGGCACAGTCAACGTGGCCTTCAGCTTGAAGGACCCGGGAACATGCCCGCCGTTCGCACCCGATACTACGATTGCGGTGCCAGTGTTTCCTGACGTGGTGAGCATTCTCATCGCTGTCGATGAGGACATCACCCCCGAGGGGGTCGACTTGGAGCTTTGGGCGATCGTCGATGCGTCCGATACTCCACTTCCTCTCGTTCCCGTTCCCTAGGTCGCTCGCAAACACAAGCTGCGCATCAGCGCAAGGGCCGCCCCTTTCAGTGGGGCGGCCCTTTTTTTGCGGGATGCCGCGCTGCGCGCCGTCTGAAGACCACCTCCCCCAAGCGACTACGACTCAGGGATGAGTATCGGCGCCAACCAGCTTTGATCGGGGCGGTACCGATGTCGCTAGAGCAGGTTTGCCGCCCGTTGCGCATGCCATGCGCCGCTGGGTGGAGATTCCCAGAACTTGCGCCTCAGAGTTCTGCAGAGACGCATTCGTGCTTTCAGTGAGGGGCGGCAAGCTCAAGTTCACCCTTCCCAGACCAGGCCTCTACCAGGCCTCTCCCAGTCGGACTCACAGAGCACTCTGGCCGAGATGCAGTGGCTATTCGTCGGCGTTGTGTACGACGGCACAGACCTGAAGTTGTTCATCGATGGCACGCAGGATGCATCCGGCACCTTTGCCGCCGCCCAGGTCGACTCGGACCAGCCCGTGAGAATCGGCTTTGAGCTAATCATCAGTGGCGACCCGGGCTACCTTAGCGGGCTCGTAGACGATGTGCGCATCTACAAGCGCGCGTTGTCGGACGGGGAGATACAGCAGCTGTATCAGCCCTGAGTTGGTGGGAAGAACAAACACCCGGTCCGCGCCCGAGCCACGCGACACAACGATTAGTTCGGCGCCATTGGGCTCAGAACATGAGCCTATGGGGTAAGAGAGCGCGCCGCCGTGCGGACGAGTCGGTTCTTTTGGGACAGAATCTGGGACAAATCGAGGGCCAGCGGGAAGTACACTGGAACGCCGCCCGCGCTAACCCCGCGCAATCACACCAGTGCGAGGAACAGGACTCGAACCTGCACGCCCTAAGGACACTGGAACCTAAACGTAGGCAAGACCCCCCACTTCCCGCGAATTTATTGAGGAAAGATGCGTCAGCAGACGTCCTGAGAGGTAGTGAAAAGACGCATTCGGGACAGGATGTCCCAGTAGCAAGCGACGTCGAGACGATGTCTGAGGTGCGTGCGTGCGCGAGGGCGCTCGCGCAACGGGTTGCCGAAGGTGGGGAGATCCCGATCGCGTCGTTGCGCGAGCTTGCCGAGGTCGCGCTGCGTTCGGAGTTGGTTGCCGTCAGCCAACAGCTACTCGAAGGGCCGCCCGAGTTTGCGCTCCGGCGGGCGATGGAGCTTGCGGGTTTGGTCTTGGCGGTAGTTGCTACCGATGAGCGCGAGGAAGAAAGGGAGGCGGCCAAGTGATGCGGAACGAGGCAAGGAAGCCGAAGTCCCGCATGATCACGTTTCGGGTCGATGAGGACTACCTCAGTCGGCTCGATGCTCTGGCGCAGCAAACCAGCTATTCGCGCGCAGAGGTGCTTCGTCGATGCCTCGTCGGGGCTCCGCTCAAGAGCACCGTCGATGCACAGGCGCTCACCGAGGTTGCACGGGTGCACGCCGACCTCAACCGCATCGGTGGCCTCCTCAAGCTCGCCATCCGAGAGGGCGTTTCTGATCCGTCCAGCCACAACAGGCTGAACCTCGAGCTTCTCGACTCCATCCTTCAAGTCCGTCGGGCGGTGGAGCGTCTAGCGGGCCGTCGGTGATTGTCCGGCACCAACGTGCATCGGCAAGCAACAAGGGCTTTCGTCAGCTCGCGCGCTACATTCGGGGTCGAAGCGACAAGCCGCCGGCGACTTGGTTCCTGGCCGCCAATCTTCCTGGCGTGACCGGGCCCCGCGACCTCGAGCTCGCATGCCGACTCGTCGAGGCCGTGCACGCACAGAACACCCGCGCGGGCAACAAGCGCACGTATCACATGGTCATCTCCCTTCACCCGGAGGACCGAAGCCTCCACGGGAACGAGCTCAGGCGTGTTGTGGAAAACCTGGTGGAGACGTTGGGGTTCTCCGGTCACCAGTACATCGCCGCGCGTCACAACGACAAAGACCACGAGCACGTTCACGTGGCCATCAACAAGATCCACCCGGAGACCTTTCGGATTCACTCGCCGGCGTGGGATCACCAGAAGCTCTTCACCGCGGGCCGTGCGCTCGAACTAGAGCTCGGACTCACGCCGCTTCAGTCCAGGGTGCGCGATCGTGAGAAAGTCCCGCAGAGGGCGGCGGACCACGAAGCTCAGCACGGGATCGACAGCTTTGCTCGCTGGGCCCGGAAGGAGCTTGGTCCCGCAGTTCGAGCCGGGCAGGTGCGGAGCTGGGACGATGTGCACGACGTGTGCGCCCGTCTTGGTGTGGTGCTTCGGCCCCATGGCAACGGCCTCGTCTTCGAGGATGTCGAGCAGGGCGTGCGCCTGAAGGCGTCATTCGTCGGCCGCGAGCTCAGCAAGCCGCGCCTGTGCCAACGGTTCAGAGCCTTCGAGCCAGCGCCCGCGCATCAGCTGGAAGCTGCAAGAACTGCGACCCGGAGGTACTCCCCCGCCCCTCCCATCGCGCCGCAGGGCCTGTGGAAGGAATACGAGCAGAGCCTGATCCAAGCTCGTACGCAGCGCCAAGAGGCATGGGACAGCTACCGGCATGCTGCCGCGCGCGAGCGCCAGGAGCTCAAGCAGAAGTATCGCCGTCAGCGGAACGTCATCAACGCCTTACCCGTGTCAGCCCGCGATCGAGGCCAGCTTGTGCGACAACTCGCGCTTCGGCAGACCATGGAAACTCGAGCTCTGAGGCGAAAACTCGCGATCCAACGGAAAGCCATCCAGAAGACCTGGCATCCCGGCACCATTTCGTCGCGCGCCGCGCCACCGGACGCGACGCTCGTGCGATTCGACTTCTACGGCGAGAAGAGCGAGAACGAGGCCGCTGCAACGAAGAAAGGGAGTTGTGAGATGGAGGGAAACGCAGTGGAGATGCACATAGGCGATCCAAACGCGGTCCAGAGTGCGCCGCAAGTCGACATAACAAGCTAGTTCTGCGAAATTCGGCTCTCAGCATGAGCCCCATGGGCTAAGAGAGCGATGCGTGCATGAAGCCCGGGATAGGCACTAGACTGCATAGTCGATGGGATGGGGTCACATGCGAGCGGTCGGCTGGATCGGGCTGATCTTGATTGGAGCCGGCTGCGGCTCGAAGCAGTCCCAGGGGACGACCGCGGTCAGCAGCGGCGGCGCAGACCTGCACGACGAGCCGCCAGTCACCGAGGTGGCTTCCGACGAGGAGGTCGACCCGGAGCTCTGGGATCCCGAGTTACCCGTCGAAGACGAAAAGTCGTCGAACAAAAGGCCGCCGCGTCGCGATATCAAGATGATGTCCTATGAAGAAGCGATGGCACTTCCGGTCGAGCTCGGCGACGCCACCGCCGGCGGAGGTGAAGGGCAGCTTACCGGGGACGAGATCGCCCGCTTCATGGACGACCATCTCGACGAGATGTATGACGAGTGCATCAAAAAAGAGCTCCAACGCGGGAACGAGCTTGGCACCGTCACGATCGACCTCGCGATCCGCGGAAAAGACGGAATGGTCGTAGGTACTACGATCGAGCCCGGCCGTCACCGCTTCAAGAACTGCCTCGAGGACTATCTAGAGGACGTGCGCTTTCCTCCCTTCGCGTCCGCACGAATGGGCGCCCGCTACCGCTTTCTCACCGACTGAGTGCGCGGCGGGTCGTCCTTCCAGACTTTCCTTCTGACGCCTACTCGCCCTCGGGCATCTTCGTCGGGTCGTCCAGCCCGAAGAGCTCCCGCGCTATCCACTCGTCCAAGACCCGCTTGAACAGGGCAGGTTGCACGTCTAGCGGCGGCCCGGTCATGGCGTCCTGAACGGCGTTCAGCCAGGCGTCTTTCGTTGTTTCGATTCGCGCGTCGCTCGCCAAAACCTGCTCTCGTACTACGGCCAACGCCCGCCTAATCTGCGGAATTCGGCCTTGCATCACGTACGCCGCGCGATGCACCTCGTCTGCGAGACCGCCCCGCGGTGAAAACGAGGGCGGCAAACTTGAAAGTGCTCCTTGAGTCATCTCTTCACCCCTTCATGGCGGAACCGCGCTCGACTGAGTCGGTTTCCGCGTCCCCTAAACCCCAAAGTAACAAGCCGAAATTGCGTTCGCCACTTAAACAGGGACACTCTCCCCCCTCGTAACGTTCCGAATTCAAGGACTTCCTGCGGCAAAGATCGCAGCGGCCCATTACGCGGGAAGTGCGTTTCCTGCCGTGGCAGCGTCACGCTATGGAGCGCGGAGCGTGCGTCCGTTAGCTGAGACTCGGAGCAGGCGTTGCGGCTCTGCTGACCTACGCCTCTGCGGCAGGTGAGTTCGACGCTGCATCGTACTAAGCGCTCGAGTCGGGCTCACGGTGGACCTAAGATGTCGAGAGACGATTGACCATTGCGTCGGGAGCCGGGGTAGCGGAACGTCATTTGACCGGCTCGAACGAGGAAGTGATCATCGGTCCATCTCCGCTTTCCAATGTGGGGTCCACCGTCTACAAGGTCCGGAGCCGAATTCAGTTCGGTGAAGTCGATTCCGAGCCGATCATCGACTAGAGCTTCACGACACATCTCTCGGCGCACAAGAAGGGCATCCTCCTCCACGGTGTCGATTGGACCGCTAAGCGCCCGTGGTCCTTGTCTCGCTCTGCTTGACAGGATCCGACCCAGGCCTACGACCTCCCCATGTCAGAGCCCGTTAGCTCGGACCTCGTTTGGAAAGAAGTCGAGAAGCGCTCGTTCGCCGTCCTTTCCTACGTGAACCCCAAGAGCCAGGCGCGTTCTGCAGGCATCGTCTATGTGGTGATCGACCGGGTTCTGTACGTCCGGGCGGCGAGGGCTTCGTGGAAGGCAAAGCACATCCTGCTCAACCCCCACGTCGCGCTCAATGTGACGATCTCAAAACGCGTTCCGTTCATGCCCTGGATCAAGATCCCCGACGCGACGATCGCCTTCAGCGGCACTGCGCGCGTGCTCCCGATGAGCGAGCTCGATCCGAAGCTCCTCGAAACCCTCATGGGACGAATGATCGACGACCACGGGACCCTTGCCGAAAACTGCATGCTCGTGATTCGTCCAACCGGTCACTTTGTCACGTACGGCGTCGGCGTATCTCTCTTAGACATGCGCCACCCGCAAAAGGCGCGGGGTCGCGTGCCTGTCGGCTGAGCGGCCTCGAGGAGCTCGCAGGGCGGACAGGGATTTTGCAACAGGTCCTCCACTCGAACTAGCCTGTATGTTTGCCAGGGTGCTTGCCTTGGCAGCTTTCGGAAACAGGGAACGACTCTTGCTGTTGAAAACACGTCTTGCGATGGTCGTTGTTGTCGCATCGTGCGCTTCGCCACAGCGCGGACCGACCACGGTCGAGGATCGGAGACCGCGCGGTGCGGCCACGGATTCAACCGAGCAGCTGTCCGAGGGAATGGTCCGGTTTTCGACCTCGGTAATCCAGGCGTTGAACGACGACGCGAGGAAGCCGCCTGCGAGCAACAGCTATAGTCACCAGAGATTGCTAGGCCCAACAAAGCGCTTGGGCGAGCCGCAGGTTCAACTGGAGTCCACCGATGCACACTCTGCACTCGCGTCGACCGACTGCTCCGGCTGGCTCAGCTTCGTGCTCAACACGGTCTCGCCTCTCCATGCTGCCGTGCTGCATTCGCAGCAGCGCCTGGATGAGCACAACCGCGTCTATTCCGAGGACTTCGCGCTGCGGGAAAGCCGGCGACCATGGCCGCGAGCGTTCGTGGTGACGCAGTACCTTCGCAGTGACCACGTAGAGGCGACCGGCTTCGACCCGGTGACGAACTTCGAGGACTTGCAGCCAGGCGACGTCGGTGCCTACGCGATGGGACGCTACGCCAAGCCGTCCGATGAGAGCCGTCCCAAGCCTAGAGATACGGGACACGTCTTCGTCGTGGTGGGCTCGCCCACCGTGGTCGATCCCACGACCAAGGGCTACGGCGGCCGCGGAACGTTGCAGAAAGAGGCAGCGAAAGTCATCGCCGTACCGATCGTCGACTCGAGCGCGACCATTCACTTCGACCCCGATTCGAGAAAGAACGAGGAAGGGCGCTACTCCTTGCCGAAGTTCCGTCCTCATTCTCGTGCGAGGGCGGGCGGCGTCGGTACCGGCACCGTTTGGTTCGCTCTCAGCAAAGAGGGGCACGTCCTTCAGCGACGCCTCGGCCCCCACCAGAAATATCGCCCCGTACTGGCGCGTGCTGCGCGCCTGCGCGGGCGAATCTTTTTGGATGAGGCAATTCTAGATAGAGGAAGCTCTCTCCTCGTGCGTGTGTTCGACAACTCTCCTTCTGAGTTCGATGGTGCCCCCTACGGGGATGCGCCGGTCCATCTCACCGGACCAGGCGGTCTTCGACTCGCCGGAGGTCGGCTCGTTTTGAAAGGCCAGAACGATTTCTCTGGGGGAGTGGTCGTGCAGTCCGCTGAATTGATTGCAGCGTCGCCAACCGCGCTCGGCCTCGGCGACGTCGTAGTCCGCGGTGGATCGATGACGCTCCAGAAGCCTGCGATCGCGGACTCCGCCACGCTCAGTGTTGCGGAAGGTCTACCCGATGGGACGATTCGTCTCGATTTCAAAGGACGCAACGTCCTGCGCGCCCTTCAAATCGGAGACTCGACGCACCGCTGTGGGACCTGGGGAGGACCCGAATCGGGAGCCACGTTCGTCGACCCGGTGTTCTCGGGGCGAGGTGTCCTCGAGCTTCGTGCCAATCCCCTCGTGGCGTGTTCGCCGGCTTCCGAAGGCTCCCTTGGACGACGTCCGAAGAGACGTTCGTCGTCGAAGCTACACGCCAGCCGCCGCTGAGCGTACCCGTCGGCGATTCCGTGGATGGCGCGCTCATGGAAGTCCACGTACCTGAGAGCCCGATCAGGCTGTGCTACGCACGGTGAGCCGATTGAGCAGCCGATGGTTAGGGAAAGAAAGGGGACACGCTCCACCTCCACGAGCTCCCCGATTTCAAGCACTTGAAGGGCACACCGCGAAGAGCATCGTAAAAACAAAGGCCCTGTCCGCGCTGTGAGTCACGCGACATAATATCGAGTAGCGCGAAATTCGGCGCTCATCGTCATCCCGATGGGCTAAGAGAGGACCTGGTTTAGGACGCCTCATTGGGTGCGCCGGTCGTCAACGCCCGCGTGCGCGTCAACCTTCCCGACGACCGCTGGCTCTTGTGGACCCGAGGCCCTGCGTGGGGCGCGGTGGTCCTGTCCTGGCCGTACCTTCTGCTTGCTCTGCTTGTCGCCTTCTTGCTCTCACGCGTGCCCCGCAGTCCGCTGCGCGTTTGGGACTGGCTGCTCTTGAGTCTCGGCTTTGTCACGCTTCCCGTATGGGTCGCCGTGCCCGTCGTGGCATGGTTCTTCGCGCTGCAGCACCGCAGCCAAGATGCAAACCTCGCTCGTCGCGCCTTCAACGGACGCCAAGTGCTGCTCGCCGGTTTGAGCATTGTGGCGCTGCTGTGTTTCTACGCCGCGGTTCACAACGGCCTCCTGGTTCATCCCGACATGCAAGTCGCCGGGGCAGGCAGCTACGGCAGCAGCCTCGAATGGTACATCGACCGCAGCAGCAACGACCTGCCGCAAACGGCGACCCTGAGTCTCAGCATTTGGGTCTGGCGTTTGCTCATGCTCGCCTGGTCCCTGTGGCTCGCCTTCCGTCTGGTCGCTTGGGTACGATGGGCCTGGTCCGCATTCAGCACCGACGGTCGCTGGAAGACAAAGCCCCAGGAGCCGGCGCCCGAAAGCTAGCCTCGCACAGCTCCCAAAGGAAGGAAGATCCGACGAGCTGGGGCCTTGCTGACGCGACTCAAAAGATGCGGACGCCAAGCGCCGCGAGCAAGGCGATGTACGGAGGGTCCTCTATCCAAACGGCCGGGAAGCCCCAGCTACCGCGGATGTTGACCTGGTAGCGGCCGGTGGGCCCAAAGCGCAAATCGCCGAACACGGTGAGGCCGCCGGCGCCGCCGTAGGTGTTGAGCGCGCCGACGCGATAGACGTCGTTGAAGGCACCACCCGCCACCAAGAGCCCGAACTCGTGTGGCGAGCTTTCCTTGGCTTTGAGATGAAGGCCGAGCTGGCCGGCAAAGAGCCGTTCGCTGATCAGCGCCGGCCAGGGAAGGCCGGGCACCGGAATCACATAAGGGCTGGCGCCGCCGATGCGCTGACGCGAGATGTCGTCTTGCCTCCAACCGTAGTTGGCCCACTCGTCGAGCTGGAGCCGGACGAAGCGTCCCAACTGCCAGCCGGCCTTGAGCCATTGCGCCACGCTGTAGAGGACTTTGCCCGGGTCGTTTCGTCCATCCGGAATGCCCCAGGGCCGTGCGTCGGACCGCACGTTGAGCCCGCCGTCAATCCCCACGGCAATTCCCTTGATGCGGGGAAACACTCGGTGGCTCTCCCACTCCTCGCCGGGCACCTCGATCTTCCAGAAGTTGTACCCAATGCGCGGCTCAAACACCCAGGTGTTGGGCGGGAGCGTGAAGTCGGGCGAGGTCGAGGTCCGATCGCCAAACCACCAATACCGTACGGGCGCGAGGATCTCGATGGTTTGGTGCTTGCCGGGATACCACTGCAACTTGCTGTGCAGCAGCGCGTAGCTCGCCTTGATCCCGTACTCGCTGATTCGGCGGCCTTGCTGAAAGTAGTCGTTGAGCAGCTGCGAAATGACGGCCTCGCCTTCGAGGAAGGCAAAAAACGCCAGCTTGTCAT
>Ga0316198_10002602_pt1 | contig 10890 bp, 10 predicted proteins | sample OudBieAanoxic_MG_FD_204935 | JGI IMG/M metagenome (GOLD analysis project Ga0316198, IMG submission 204935) | Coastal sediment microbial communities from Oude Bieten Haven, Netherlands - site A anoxic | ecosystem: Environmental > Aquatic > Marine > Coastal > Sediment | place: Netherlands... | reverse complement strand
CGGCGCTGTGCTCTACAACACGCTCGGGCACTGCCGGGGGCACTACGACATGGTGCCGGCGGTCGACTACTACCCCACGATCGAACGCGGCTCGTGGGAGCATCCCGCCTACTACGAACTGCTGCGGCGCTCGTTCCGCTGGGCCCGCGGCGAAACCGCCTGACCCACCCAAAGCGATGAGCGAACTGGCCGCATTCGGTTCGTTGGCTCATCGCCTCACGGTTCCCACCCGAAGCGATGAGCGAACTGGCGGTATTCGGTTCGTTCGCTCATCGCCCTGGTTGACGGCGCGGGCAGGCGCAGGGCGCTCAGTAGGGTCGGAAGCGAGATGACGCAACCGGAGGTGGCGACACCGCGGATCGGGCGACCACCGAAGGTCGACGCCGACGGCACACCGACGCGTGAGCGACTGTTGCGCGCTGCGATCGATGCGTGCGTCGAGTCCGGCTACGAGGGCGTCACGCTCGCCGACATCGCCCGACGCGCGGATGTCTCGACGCCGGCGGTGTACAGCCACTTCGACGGCAAGGCATCGCTGATGGTCGAAGCGATCAAGCACGCACTCGACGCGATCAACACGACCCGATTGCCCGGCGAGGCGGGCATCCGTGAGATCGCCCGGTTCTGGCTACGCCCCGACTTCGCGACGACGCGCGTGCTGGTCGCCGAGCTCCACTGCGCCGCAATCCGCCAGCCCGAAGTCGCCGATCTGCTCTCGTCGTGGCAGGCCGAGAACGCTCGACAGCTGATGCGCGTTGCGGGCCTCACCCCGGCGCAGGTCAAGACGTACTACATGCTGCTGATCGGGCTGTCCCATGTCGACGAGGTCAACGGCGTCGACGTCGACCAACACGACATCGAGGACCAGGTCGACGCCCTGATCGACGGCTGGTTCACTACGTCCGCCCGACCGGCCGACTGCTAATCTTTCTAACCGAACGATCATTAAGCGAGCGCCGAGGGGACCCACATGACCAGCACTGTTGCCGTCGCGGACGGCATTTTCTCGATGGAGGACGGTCAGCCGAAGCTGCTCGGCAGCCGATGCACGAACTGTGGCAACCACATGTTCCCCCGACAGAGCGGCTGCCCGAAGTGCATGTTCGACGAACAGGTCGACGTCGAGCTCTCCACCACGGGCACGCTGTGGACATGGACGGTGCAGGCGTTCCCGCCGAAGGCGCCGCCCTATCTCGGACCGACCGGCGACGACTTCGTTCCCTACGGCGTCGGCTATGTCGAGCTGCCGGGCGAGCTGCGCGTCGAGGCCCGGCTCACCGAGTCCGACCCCGAGAAGCTGGAGATCGGCATGGAGATGGAACTGGTGCTCGAGCCGCTGTCGCTCGACGACGACGGCAACCAGATCGTGACCTACGCGTTCGCACCGAAACAGTCCGCTGCAACCGAAGGAGCGCAGTCATGAGCAAGGTCGCCATCGTCGGCATCGGGATGCACGAGTTCGGCCGCACCGACGGTGTGTCGGGGATGGATCAGGGCGTGGTCGCTGTCCGGCGTGCGCTCGCCGACTGCGGACAGCAGTGGTCCGACATGCAGTTCGCCGTCGGCGGATCGATGGACGGAGGCGCCGCCGACACGATGGTGAGCCGCATCGGCCTGACCGGCCTGCCCTTCACCAACGTCGTCAACGGCTGCGCCACCGGTGGCACCGCGCTCGCACAGGCGGTCAACACGATCGAGTCGGGTGCTGCCGATGTCGGCATCGCCATCGGTTTCGACAAGCACGAACCCGGCGCGTTCCGCATCAAGGGCCCTCGTGGCAAGGACTGGTATGGCGGCTCCGGACTCGCCCTCACCACGCAGTTCTTCGGGATGAAGATCACCCGCTACATGCACGACTACGGCATCAGCCAGCAGAGCCTCGCCCGGGTGGCCTCGAAGGCCTTCCGCAACGGTTCGATCAACCCGATGGCGTGGCGCCGCAAGCCACTGAGCGAGCAGGAGGTGCTCGACTCGTTGATGCTGTCGTACCCGCTCACCCAGTACATGTTCTGCTCACCCGGTGAGGGTGGTGTCGCCATGATCGTGTGCCGCGCCGACAAGGCCAAGGAGTACACCGACCGCCCGATCTACCTCAAGGCCGCCGCCGTGCGCACCCGCAGGTTCGGTTCGTTCGAGGTGCTGGCACCGTCGATCTCGATCGAGCACGATCCGGGCCCGACCTCGGCTGCATCCAAGGCGGCCTTCGAGATGGCCGGCATCGGACCGGAGGACGTCGACGTCGCCCAACTGCAGGACACCGAGGCCGGCGCCGAGATCATGCACATGGCCGAGAACGGATTCTGCGAGCACGGCGAACAGGAGCACATGCTCGCCAACGGCGAGACCGAGATCAACGGACGCCTCCCGGTCAACACCGACGGTGGCTGCCTCGCCAACGGAGAGCCGATCGGCGCATCCGGCCTGCGCCAGGTGTACGAGAACGTGCTGCAGCTGCGCGGCGATGCCGGCGAACGCCAGGTGCCCAACGAGCCCAAGGTCGCCTACACGCACGTGTACGGCGCACCCGGCATCTCCGGCGTCACGATCCTGAGCCGCTGAGCCCGCCCAGCCGCCACCAACGCAGCCCGCCCGACCCGACAGACAGGACACCGATGGAACTCTCGACCGACCTGCAGATGGATCTGCACCGCCGCATGGTGCGGATCCGACTCTTCGAGGAAGCGGCCGGCCGACTGGCCGAGGCCGCCAAGCTGCCTGGCTTCCTCCACCTGTACGTCGGCCAGGAGGCCGTCGCCTCGGGCGTGTGTGCCACGCTGAGCGATGACGATCAGATCACCTCCACCCACCGCGGTCACGGCCACCTGGTCGCCAAGGGGGGCCAGTTCAACGAGATGATGGCCGAACTGATGGGCAAGTCGACCGGCTACTGCAAGGGCCGGGGTGGGTCGATGCACATCTCGAACCTCGACGTCGGCATGCTGGGTGCGAACGGCATCGTCGGCGCCGGCGCCCCGATCGCCGTCGGCGCCGGATTCGCCAACAAGTACTCCGACAACGGCAACGTGTCGGCGGCGTTCTTCGGTGACGGCTCCACCAACATCGGCGCGTTCCACGAGGCGGCCAACATGGCCTGCGCACTGAAGTTGCCGGTGCTGTTCATCTGCGAGAACAACGAGTACGGCGAGTTCACCGCCCGCAAGGACACGATGGCGATCACCGACATCGTCGACCGTGCGGCCGGTTACGGGATGCCCGGTGTGATCGTCGACGGCATGGACGTCGTTGCGGTCCACGAGGCCGCAGTCGAGGCTGCTGCCCGAGCCCGGCGCGGTGAGGGTCCGTCGCTGATCGAGGCGAAGACCTACCGCTTCTACAACCATCACGGCGTCCAGAACCTCGGTCTGAAGTACCGCACCGACGACGAGGTCGCCGTCTGGAAGGAACGCGATCCGATCTTCACCTTCGAAGATCGGTTGATCGAAGCCGGCACCGCCACCCGGGCCGACTTCGACAGCATCTGGGAGGAACTGCGCGCCGACATCGAAACGGCGATCCAATTCGCCGAGGACAGCCCACTCCCCGATCCCGAGGCCGTGCTCGACGACGTGTACAGCCCCCGCGAGGAGGTGCCGGCATGAGCCGCAAACTCAGCTACGTCCAAGCGTTCAACGAGGCCGTCCGCCAGGAGATGGCAGCCGATGACGACATCTTCTGCGCCGGCGAGGACATCGGCGCGTTCGGTGGCGTGTTCCAGTCGTACGCCGGCCTGCAGGCCGAATTCGGCAAACGCCGCGTCGTCGACACCCCGATCAGCGAACAGGCGATCATCGGCCTGGGCGTCGGCGCTGCGGTCACCGGACTCCGCCCGATCGTCGACATCATGTTCATGGACTTCATCTGCGTGGCGTTCGACCAGATCGTGAACCAGGCAGCAAAGCTCAAGTACATGTTCGGTGGTGCCGCCACGATCCCGCTCACCATCACCACCGGCGGCGGCGGCGGACTGTCGGCCGCCGCCCAGCACAGCCAGTCACTCGAGGCGCTGATCTGCCACATCCCCGGCCTCAAGGTCGTGCACCCGTCGAACCCGTACGACATGAAGGGCCTGATGACGGCCTGCATCCGCGAGAACAACCCGACGATCATGATCAAACACAAGCGGCTGCTCGGCATGTCGGGCGAGGTGCCCGAGGAGCAGTACGAAATCCCGCTCGGCAAAGCAAGCGTGCTGCGCGAGGGCAACGACGTCACCGTGGTCGGCTGGGGTCGTATGGTCAACGAGGCACTCACCGCCGCCGACCAGCTCGCCGCCGACGGTATCGACGTCGAGGTGATCGATCCCCGCACCCTGCAGCCGCTCGACACCGCCACGATCATCGAGTCGGTGAAGAAGACCAACCGGGTGGTCGTCGTCCACGAGGCCGTGCGTTTCGGCGGGCTCGGAGCCGAGGTCGCCGCACAGATCCAGGAGGAGGCGTTCGACTACCTCGACGCCCCGGTCGGCCGCATTGCGGCCCCGTTCTCGCCGGTGCCGTTCTCACCGGTGCTCGAGGCGCACTACCTTCCGTCGATCGACGACATCCAAGCGGGTATCCGCGCCGCCGTCGCCCGCCCCGGCCTCTGAGCACATGGTCCACGCTGACATCTCGACGGTCGGCGTCATCATCAATCCCCACGCCGGCAAGGACATTCGTCGGCTGGTGTCGGCCGCCGGGCAGACCTCTGACGCGGTCAAGATCGGCATCGTGCGTCGCTCCGTCGTCGGTGCACTCGAACAGGGCGCACAGCGGGTGTTGCTCAGCTCCGACACCCACCAGCTGGCGGAACGCGCCGTCGAGGGTCTCGATGGCCCGATCGAGTTCGTCGAGAGCCCGTTGACCGGATCTCATCTCGACTCCGTCGCCGCCGCCAGATCGATGTGGAAGGACGACGCTGGCGCTGTCGTCGTGCTCGGCGGTGACGGCACCTGCCGCGACGTGTCGATCGGCTGGCCCGATGCTCCGCTGATCCCGATCTCGACCGGCACCAACAACGTGTTCCCCGGCACGCTCGACGGAACCACGGCCGGCGTTGCAGCGGCACTCGTGGCGACCGGTGCCGTCGACATCGCCGACGTCGGTCACGTGGCCAAACGCGTCGCGCTTCGGATCGATGATCCCTCCCGTGACACCGCGCACCACGACACTGCACTCGTCGAGGCGGCACTGATCGACACGACGTTCGTCGGCGCGCGAGCTGTGAACGACCCCTCGACGATCCGCTGGGTCGTCGCCGCCATCGCGGAACCGGCCAGTACCGGCGTCGCGAGCATCGCCGGGCGAGTCCACCCCGTTGGCCGATGCGAACGCGGTGGCGTGCTCCTCCGCCTCGGCAAGGACGAGGCTGCTTCGAGTGGCGGTCGTCGTGTTCGAGTACCGCTGGCGCCTGGCAGCTTCGCCACCGTCGACGTGCAGTCGGTCGAGCCACTCGCGCCCGGCGAGACGGTCGCGGTTCCCGGCGGCGGCGTCTTGGCCTACGACGGTGAACGGACCACACCGGTCAGCGAACACGCCACCATCACCGTGTCGATCGAAGCGTCAGGACCGCGCATCATCGACGTCGAAGCAGCGCTCGTCGCCGCCGCCCGATCACAACTGTTCGATGTGTCTCCCCGACGAAAGGACGCCCATGGCGACTGAATTCCTGATGCCGAAACTCGGCCTCACAATGGAAGAAGGAACGATCACCGAGTGGTTCGCCGACGACGGCACCACGATCAGCGCCGGCGAACCGCTCCTGCGGATCGAAACCGACAAGACCGAGACCGACGTCGAGGCTGCCGCCACAGGACGCCTGCATCGGGTCGGCCAGGTCGGAGACACCGTTGCCTGCGGCGAACTGATCGGCTGGTTTCTCGGCGACGGGGAAGACGCCCCGGCTGCATCGACCTCAGCTGCAGCAGCCCCCTCGCCCGCCGCTGCGCCTGCTTCCGCACCTGCGGCGCCAACGGCTGCGGCGGCGGCCCCGCCGGTCGTCAACACCGGGCGCATCATCGCGTCGCCGCTCACCAAGCGACTGGCCACCGAGCGCAACATCGACCTGCGCACCGTCCGCGGCACCGGGCCAGGTGGCCGGATCATCGCCGCCGACCTCGACGACCTCCCGGCGACGCCTCCTGCGGCTGCAGCTCCCTCGCCTGCAGCCCCGGCGCAGCCTGCCTCGATCGGTGGCGCCACGGGGGTTCCGGCCACCGCAGCCGCCAGGAGTCTTGCGGACCTCCTCGGCATCGACCTCGCCCAGGTGCCGGTCGATCCCGTCGAACAGCGCATCACCAAGGAGTCGGTGGCACACCACGTCCGCGGACTGATCGCTGCGAGCAACGCTGCAGCGGCGACGGACCCCACGCCGGCGTCGGCACTGCCACCGGCACTGCAGGAGCCGACCCGCACGATCCGCCTCGGCGGGATGCGGGGCACGATCGCCAAGCGCATGCACGAATCGCTGCGCCAAATGGCCCAGCTGACGTTGTTCATGGATGCCGACATGGACGCCGTGGTTGCCGACCGCACCGCTCGCAAGGAATCGGGAACCGCTCCGAGCTTCACCGACTACATCATCGCCGCCGCCGCCCGAGCGCTCGGCAAGCACCCACTGGTCAACTCGCAGATCACCGATGACGGCGTTGCGTTGCTCCCGGCCGTTCACGTCGGCATGGCGGTCGCGCTCGACGAGGGTCTCATCGTGCCGGTGATACGCGACACGGCCAATCGGGATCTCACCTCGCTGTCAACCGAGTCGTCGCGACTGGCCGAGGCAGCTCGGAACGGCGCGTTGGAGCTGCCCGATCTCGAGGGTGGCACGTTCTCGGTGAGCACGCTCGGGATGTACGGCGTCGACGGATTCACGCCGGTGATCAACCCGCCCAACACGGCGATCCTCGGTGTCGGCCGCCTACGCGAAGACGTCGTGATCATCGACGGCGACGTCGGCATTCGCACCCGGCTCACACTGAGCCTCACCTGGGATCACCGTGCCTTCGACGGAGCGCCGGCAGCCGCGTTCTGCAAGACGATCGCTGACCTGCTGGCGGATCCGTCGGCACTGGACGCGACCGCCCGGTGATCGACTACCAACGCCTCTTCCACATCGGCGTTCGCGTGCCTGATCTCGGCCGGGCGATGGACGAGATCGGTGCCAGCATGGGCGTCACGTGGGCAGAGCCGCGGGAGAACCCGGCCCAGGCGCTCTGGACGCCCGACGGCGGAGCCCAGGAGATCCACTTGAAGTACACCTACTCTGCAGAGGGCCCGCAACACATCGAGCTGCTCGAAGGCCCGGCCGGCACGTTCTGGGATGGCCGCCAACAGTCCGGTACCCATCACATCGGCGTGTGGGCCGACGATGTCCAGGCCGAGACCGACCGACTGATCACGCTCGGCTGGACCCTCGTCGGAGCTCAGCACGACCCAGGGGCGAGTGACGGCGTCGGTGTGTTCACCTACGTGCAGCCACCGAGCGGCCTGATCGTCGAGCTGGTCGACGCTGCCGTTCTGCCCCACTTCGAGACCTGGTGGTCCGCAGCGCTCGACTGAACGAGCGATGAGCGAAGTGGCCGTATCCGGTCCGTTCGCTCATCGCCTCACTCCCCCCACGACGAACCGATGAGCAAAGTGGCCGTATCCGGTCCGTTCGCTCATCGCTCGGGTGTCAGGTCGCGGCGAGGGCCTGCTCCTTCGCCCAGCGGTAGTCGGCCTTGCCGTTCGGGGCGCGGTACACCTCGTCGACGAACACGACCCGTCGGGGCGCCTTGTAGTCCGCAATCGATGCCTTGACCGTGGAGATGATGTCGGCCTCGGTGGTCGGCGCGGCCACCGAACACACCAACACGACGGTCTCACCGAATCGTTCGTGCGGGACACCCACCACGTTGGCGTCGATCACGTTCGGGTGCTTGCGGGCAGCCACCTCGACCTCTTCCGGATAGATCTTCTCGCCGCCGGAGTTGATGCACACCGATCCACGGCCGAGCAGTGTGACGGTGCCGTCCTCGGCGATCAGGGCGAAATCGCCGGGGACCGTGTAGCGAACTCCGTCGAGCGTGCGGAACGTCTGGGCTGTCTTGGCCTCGTCGCCCCAGTACCCACGCGGCATCGCTCCAGTCGCTCCGAGCATCCCCGGCACGTCTGATCCCCGCGGAAGCACCTGATCGGTGAGCGGGTCGATCGTGACGACGTTGGGCGGTGCCGTGAACACCGCCGTCTCGGGTGGTTCGCTTCCCGGCATGGTCATCGACATGGCGTACGGTCCGCCCTCCGACGCGCCGATCATGTCGACGATGACAGCATTCGGAAGCCGACGCTGGAACGCTCGCTTCTGATCTGCCGACAGCGTCGCCCCCGTCGACACGATTCGGGTCACCGAAGTCAGGTCGTGGAGCAGCCCGGCAGCTTCGGACGCGTCGAGCGCCTCGTTGAGCGGCCGGGCGAACGCGTCGCCGACCAGGGAGATCTGGGTGACACGGTGACGCTGCACGAGGTCCCAGAGCTCGTCGGCATCGAACGATCGGCTGCCGAGCAGCACCACGCTGCCGCCCATCACGAACGCACCGATCGCAAGGAACAACGCGGTGCCGTGCATCAACGGCGGAGCGCACAGCATCACCGGGCTCTTGCCGTCCGCTCGGAGTTCTGCTGCGACCCGGCCGACGTCGTCGGGCGTGGTCGGCACTTCGATACCGGCAGACATGTACGCGGTGAATCCGAGCGCCCCGAACAGGTCGACGTGGCGCCACACGACGCCCTTCGGATTTCCGGTGGTGCCGCCGGTGTAGAGCATGAGGGTGTCGTCGCCCGAGCGCTCGATGCGCGGCGCGGGCGCAGCGGCCGCGACGACGTCGTGATACCACTCGGCGCCCTCGATCAACGGCGTGCCGTCGTCGACCTGAAGCAGACTGCGAACGGTCGGCATGTCGGCAACCGCATCGGCCAGCTGGGGACCGAGCGATCCGTGGAACACGATCACCTCGGCTCCTGCGTTGTTGCAGATGTATGCGATTTCGGGCGCCTTGTACCGGTAGTTGACGTTGATCGGCGTGGCGCGCAGTTTGAACGCCGCGTACGACGACTCGAGGTACTCGGGGCAGTTGTACATCAGCTGTGCAATGCGGGTACCGACCGTTGCACCACGCTCGGCCAAGGCTGACGCGAGGCGGGCCGCCTGATCGTCGAGTTCACGCCACGTCTGCGATCGCTCACCCACCACCACCGCTGTCTGATCGGGCTGGGCGTCAGCGAACGCCTCCCACAGCGTCGCCCAGTTCTCACTCAACGTCTCATCACTCATGTGACCCCCTTCGTCACGTCTGGACAGTACCCAAGGGACCTGAGCCGGCAGTCAGCCGAGCGATTGGCTGCGAGCGATCACCGAGGTCGGATCGAGTTCGAAGCTCGCCCACCGCCGTCCCGCTGCCAGCGCCTGTTCGATCTTCGCCAGGAATGCCTCGGCCCCGTCTCCCAGGTAGTGCTGCGCAGCCGCACCGATGTCGGCGTCCAGGTCGAAGTCGACCTCGCGCACCGGGCCCTCCAGCGTGACGTAGCGAGCCAGCGGGAGCGGCTGGTCGTGCACACACAGACTCGCTCGCCCCGTGGTACGCAACGCTGCGGTCTTGGCCGACGTCGTCGGGCTCTGGAAGCGCACCACACCGTCGACCCAGAGGAACCAGATCGGCGTGCCCATCGCACGACCCGACGCCAGGACGACACTCAACACGGCATCACGCGGTTCGGACAGGAACGATTCGATCTCGTCGGGGTTCACTGCCGCAACGTAGCGGGAAGCGCATGGACGGTGCGGTTCTCGCCGAGTTCGTGGCGAGCGCGACACCCCAACCGATCCCGGTGTTCGAAGTACAGCGCGCACGAGTGTTACTCGTGGTGTCTGACACCACGAGTAACGCTCAGGGGAGCGCGAGGATGGTGACCTTGCCGGTGGAGCCGTCGATCTCGATGGTGGCACCATCGGGGATCCGGTCGGTGGCGTCGATCACCGACACCGCACACGGAAGCCCGAGTTCGCGACACATGATCGCTGCGTGGCTGCCAACGGCGCCGACGTTGACGACGATGCCCTCGACCGACAGGAACAGCGGCACCCACGACGGGTCGGTGGTCGGCGCAATCATGATGTCGCCCGGCCCGACCGCTCCCGGGTCGGACGGATCGAGCACGACCCGAGCGGTGCCGGTGGTGACACCCGGCGCGCCCATCGCTCCCTGGAGAACATCGCCGACAGCGACACTCGCTCCCCCGCCGTGAACGCGCTTGGGCCACGCAGAGATCGGCGGCACGCCGTCCTCGTACCGGATGATGTAGGGCGGCTCGAGATCGGCCAATTGTTGGAACGCCGCGTCGCGCTCGCTCAGCGTGGTGCTCATCGATGCGGGGTCGTCGAGGAAGCCGTCGACCTCGTCGTCGGTCAGCATGAAGATCTGCTGTTGGTCGTCGAGATGACCCCGCTCGACTTCTCGCCGGCCCAGCTCCATCAACGCCAGCTTGGCCTCGTGGATCAGCCGGATACAGGAGTTCTTGCCGAGCTCGCGCAGCTGAGCGAACAGCGCCGCCGATGCGATACCGGCCTGGAGCGTGCCGTGCGCCTCGGCGTCACCTTCGACGAGTCCGAGCAGTTCGGTGGTCAACGCCTCACGGGTCGCAGCGCCGCGGGCCCGAGCCTCGAGCGGTGACTTGCTGTCGTCCTGATGACGCAATCGCTCGAGCATCCCGAGCGGCATCGAGGGCTTCGTGGTCCACGAGTGCGGGCGCAGGTCCCACTCGTTGGGGCCCCGATGGCCGTGCGTTGCGATCAACTCGCCGTACTTCTCGATGAACCCGACAGCGTCGGGATCCTCCGACGCGCCGATCCGATCGAGAACACCGTCGATCCCGGCGTCGAACT
>Ga0316198_10002601_pt1 | contig 10891 bp, 14 predicted proteins | sample OudBieAanoxic_MG_FD_204935 | JGI IMG/M metagenome (GOLD analysis project Ga0316198, IMG submission 204935) | Coastal sediment microbial communities from Oude Bieten Haven, Netherlands - site A anoxic | ecosystem: Environmental > Aquatic > Marine > Coastal > Sediment | place: Netherlands... | reverse complement strand
CTGCGCAGAAGGTGGACTCCGCGGTAGCCGGGGATCCCCTTCCGGGCAATGCCCGGGAGAATCTCGGTTCGCAGCAACTCCTCGTATGTGTCGGCATTCTCCGGGCTTGTCCATCCATGCCAGATTCGGGTGATCATCTCAGTCCTCCTCGAGTGGGCTGAGCGCGGCAAGTGCCAGAGCGTGCGCGGCATTGTAGGCGAGGTCAAAACGGCTCTCCAGATTCAAGTTGCCGTTCTCGGAGTCCTCTAAACGGCGCTCACCGGATCGCAGCAGGCCCTCGAACTCAGCCCGAGACGGTGGCTCGGTCTTGAGCTTGCCGATGCGGACGAGATTCTGGAGCTTGTCCTCACTCACTTTGCAAGGTTCCTATCAACACCAGAGGATCGCTGGCCAGCACACGTTTCAGGAAAAAGTGTCCATCCTGTCGGCGCCGGTCGAACTCCTCCGGGGTGTAGAGGGTCGGGTTGATCCTGCGTCCCAGCGCATGCTCGGCTCCGGCCACGAGCTGATACACCTCCTCCAGTGTCAACGTTTGGGACACCAGCAGCAGATCCACATCGCTTGACGCGATCTCCTCCCCTCTAGCGACGGAGCCGTAAACTAGCGCCAGTTCGAGATTGTCGCGCGCCGGTTCCAATGCCTCACGCAAGGGTCCGGCAAGCCCCACGGTCTTTCGCACCAGCGCGCTGAGCTCTGCGTAGATGGGGGACTCGTGATTGGCCTGATAGTGCTTCTGGTTGCCAACGCGCGAGACCTGAACCAGGCCGCTTTCGGCCAGCTTCTTCAACTCTCGCTGCACTGCCCCGGAGCCAGCACCGAGTCGTTCGATGATCTCGGTGGCAAAGAAGCTCCGCTCGGGTTGGCCGAAGAGCAATCCCAGCACGCGCTGTTGGGTGGACGAAAATAATGCGTCAGCCAGCGAGCGTCGAACACGGGCGGGCGCTGTGCCGTCTGTGGCTGGCGTGGACTCAGTCTTGTTCATGCCCATATTGGGTATAATAATACCCGTTTTGGGTAGAATCAAGCTGGTCCAGCGCTCGCGCTCCGGGCGACGGGACCGTCACGGAGTCCTTCAGTCCTCGGCACTTCCAATGAAACGGTAGATCGCCGCACCCATCACACCGCCGATGATCGGTGCCAGCCAGAAGAGCCACAGTTGGGCAACAGCCCATCCGCCAACGAAGACGGCGACACCCGTGCTGCGAGCAGGGTTCACGGATGTGTTCGTTACTGGAATGCTGATCAGGTGGATCAAGGTGAGACAGAGGCCAATAGCGACCGGAGCCAATCCCTGGGGTGCACGCTTGTCGGTCGCACCGAGAATGACGACCAGAAACATCATCGTCATGACGACCTCGGTGACCAGGGCCGCAAGCAAAGAGTATCCGCCTGGCGAATGGGTGCCGTAACCATTTGAGGCGAAACCAGCGGAGACATCGAAGCCTGCATGGCCGCTGGCGATGATGAAAAGAACTCCACCCGCGACGATGGCACCGAAGACCTGCGCGACGACGTACGGCAGGATTTGATTCGCCGGGAAACGACCGCCAGCCCAAAGCCCGACGGACACGGCCGGATTGAGGTGGCAGCCGGATATGTGTCCAATCGCGAAGGCCATCGTCAATACTGTGAGTCCGAAGGCCAGCGCAACGCCAAGGAAGCCGATGCCCAATTCGGGGAAAGCAGCCGCTATCACTGCACTGCCACATCCACCGAGGACCAACCAGAAGGTCCCGAAAAACTCAGCACCATACTTCTGCATTCTGTTCTCCTTCTCGTTGCTGAAGACCGTGCCGAACATCCATTGGGCTGCCGGATGTGAGCAGGAATTTCACCTCAGGCCCGCAGGAGATAGGCCGGCCCCCTGATGCAGCTCAGTTTCACTTCTTGTCCCGTACCGCCAGACTCTTTACACGTTGACGATTTGGCTCAAGGGTGCGGCGTCCGGCGGGCGCGACACCGCCGTAGCCGCTATTCTCGCACTTGAATTTCATCAACAACAAACAAATGCGTGTGGTCCTCCGTGGATTGGATCCAGAAGTGCGGGTACAGCACTGATCCGACAGATCGATAGTCGTAGTAGTAGGCGTGCGCGTCAGGTCCTCTGCTGATCTGGCCATTCAGCATCATGAAAGACGGTCGGGTCGTTTTTCGGAGAAGGCCGGTGCGGCTATCGAAGAAAAGCTCCCATTCGACGCCATCCGCGAACGTCACGGTAACTTGGTGCAGCTCCGTCATGTCGTAGGGCACCACTCCCGAGTAGGCCAGAGTCACCCCCTTCTCCGCCGGATCAACGAGCGGACCGTCGATGTCCGCGAGCTTGCTCATCGATGCGGCGACGGCAGCGGGCAACTCCCGTTGTCCTTCGGGGCTCACGCGCCACGACCTCTCGCCCTCGGTGAGGGTGTACGTCATTGCTCCCGGGGGGCCGGTGCGCATGCCGTTCGGCCGAGTCCAGGCTCTTTCCATCAGATACGCGTCGCGTCCAAACATGTGGACCCAATAGGTGATCTGTTTGCTATCGACCGCCCTTACGGCATCGGCTCCACCTATGGCCTCGAGGTGCCTGGCAACGACTTCCTCTGCCGATGTCCCTGCCTGTTCAATTACCTCACCCGGTTCGCCCGGCGGGCCCTGTGGAACCTGTGAAACATGGGCGGAACCGAAGGATGATGCCGGAATGCACAGAGATGCCAAGACAACCATGCAACATGCGAAACCCATCATTTCTATGTCACTCCTTCCCGCTCACCGGTAGCGTTTCGAGCATATCTCTGAGTTCCTATCTCTTAGTCATGGATTTGATCCACGCGGCTATCTCTCCCACTACCTCGTCGGCCATGACGTGGTCGATGCGGGCATATTCATCGGGCATGCCGGTCGCGCAGCGCTGGAAGGCATGGTTCATTTCGCCCATCTCTCGCACCACCCAATTTTGCTTGCCCAGTCGCTCCACCAGCCCCCGCGCCGCGGCGCCGTTTTGCACGGCGGGTGCCTGCGTATCCTTGCCTCCGTGGATAACAAGCACCGGACAGGTCACAAGTGGAACCACACGACTCGGGTCCCAACTCAAGCAGGTCTCGAGGCACGGCGACGACAGCAGGTCGAGGAACTCCTCCCCCGACATCGTCCCCCCACCCAAGATCACCTGCGTCCGCTCGTTGATGATGAGGGGCGCGAGGTTGTTCGCCAGGGCCACGGCCTCGGGCCGGGCTATTCCAGCCGGCTGCGCCACGGTCTCCTGTCGTGCCGCGGCATCGGGATGTGGCGCGGCATCGGGACGTCGCGCGGTGCCCGGTTGCGGCGCAGCTGTATCCGCTGAACGAGCGAAGGCAAGTAGCGTTGTCAGTTCAGATACATAGCTGTCAAATGTGTCATCGCGATCCAGGCTTCCGCGCGCTAGCAGCGCAAACGACTGTACGAGATTGTCCCTGCCAGAAAGCAGCGGGCTTGCCAGCAACACGCAAAACGGCGTCATATCCATCTTGGCTGCGGCGGTCAGAGCGACGATGCCACCCTCGCTGTGTCCTACCAATCCCACCCGTCCGCCTGCGAACTCCTGCTCGTGGACTAGGTACTCCACTGCACCCAGGACGTCGGCGACGAAGTCGTCGGGCCCGGCGGTGGAGAAGTCGCCTTGCGATTCCCCCACGCCGCGCTTGTCGAACCGCAACGACGCGATGCCGGCCTGGGCCAGAGAATGAGCCAAGACCCGAAAGAGCGCGTGCCCCACGAAAGTGACGTCGCGGTCGATCGGCCCTGTGCCCGACACGAGAACGGCGACCGGAGGGTTGCTACGTCCTGAGGGCGCCGCGAAAGTCCCCGCTAGCTCAACGGCGTCAGCGGCGCCGGCAGCGCTGGGGAATCGGACGGCGACTTCAGTGAACATCGCACCACCGCCCGTTGTTTCAGCTTCCTGGCGTCGTCGCGTCATTGTTTAATCCTCCGACCTCATGGCCCCACGGTTTAACGGCCCCGAGCCTCAGCGGCAGGAGCGCCCGGCGCGGCAGATGTACTCCGATCGGCGCACCGGCCCCGAACGCGAAAATGTTGCAGCGCGGGCGGCAGGAGCACCACGTAAAACGCAATCAGGAGGAGCAGGTTTGCCCAGAAGAGGAAGGCCAGAAAACCGTAGTTGAAAAAGCCGCCGACAAGATTAAAGAAGACGATGTTGGAAAAAACAATCGAGACGAGAAGAAGAAATGACGTTACGGCTACGGCCGCGCGGGGAGTTCGTTCTCGCCGCGCTCTCGTGTGAGGACGCTTCCCGGCAGTTTCAGTCCCCGGGACCATCCCTTCTTCCTCCAGGAGTCGCCAAGCCAGGAGGGCCTGGGAGAAGGAGAGGAAGACAAAATCGTGTGGCCATGATGTCTTCAGAACGAAGGGCGTCGTCAGGAAGAGGAGCTGAAAGCTCCACAGGTCGGCATGGCGCAGGCGCGCGCGCTGCACCAGGAAAAGGAGTCCCACGTTCGCGGCAGCAACGCCGTGTGCAACCCAACGCAAAAGCCAGTGATAGGCATTCGCGTCGTGCCCCGCAGCGCCGGCCAGACGAAGGAAAACGTGCGGGAAGAACTGCGAATGTGGGTTGGTGACGACCCAGCCTGAGTCACGGAACGAGTCGAAGAGGGCACCGTAGAACTGCAGCATATCGCCGCCCCCCAGTAGAACGCCGGGAATCACAAAGAGGAACGCGCCGCATGCACCGACCCCGAAGAGAAGAAGACGAGTGTCGCGGCGGGCGCCGAACGGTGCGAGAAAGATGATCGGATAGAACTTGAAGCTCACCGCAAAGGCGAGAAGGCCAGCCGCGGTGGCGCGGCGGCCGCGCTCGTAGAGAACGAGCATGCCCAGTAGAGCCACAATCATGAACACGCTCACCTGCCCCGCCATGAGATTGAGCAAGGCGGGATAGGACGAGAGGGTGAGCACGACGAAGAGAAGCTGAATCGATAGCCCTGCCGGGACGAGCCGACGGAAGAGAAGCACGTATAGAGAGACTGAGAGAACCTGCAGGAGGCCCCAGATTATGAGCGAAGCGTCCTGCCCAAGAGGGGGAAACACCGCCAGAAGTATGGCGTTGAAGGCGGAATAGAGAAAACCGGGCACGGGGAGACCTGTGCTGAATATCGTCTCTCCCATCGGATAGTAGTAATCCAAAAAGTCGCAGAATTGATTCGGACACACGTCAACGACGGCGGCGAGGCTCTGCCACGTGCGGGCGTAGTAGGAGAAGAGAAGGAGCATAATCCCGGCGGCGCCGGCGACGACCGGCATGAATCGCGCGCCGGACGTGGCGCGGGCACCGGGTGGACGTGAAGTCCCGGCCCGCCGGTCGCCGCGCTGTGTCAACGTAACCACCTCAGGCGGCGGGGCATGATGCGGGAAACGAATCTATCCTCTGCCTCTGAGGAATCGAGTTGCGCTAATAGAAGGATGAAGATCGGCAGCAGCATCGCCATGGGTCTCATCGCCTCTTTCCCTGCTCTCTGCTTATGTCTCAGATCAGTCCTCGCGCGTCTCCTTCGTCTCGCAATTCACTGCCTGCGTCGTGACCTCCTCTTCTTTTACCATCCCTCCTGTCGCGGTTCTCCGGGAAGCGCCGTAAAAGGTTTGAGGTAGGGCGCCAGGTAGCGCAGGTCGTCTGGAGTGCGGCGCGAACGTCCCCACGTTTGAGCGAAGTCGAAGCAGATAGGAACATCCAGTTCTTCCGCCAAGGCAATCGCACGTCTGAATTGATCGTCCCGATCGTTCCAGCGAAACACGACGTACTGCCAGATCACGCGAATCCCGGTTCCCACGGCATGGCGATGGAAGCGAACGAGATTTGCGAGTGCCGCGTCGAACGTCCCGCGGATCCGGTAGCGACGGTAGCTCTCCGCGTCGCAGCCATCGATGGAGAAGATCACCCAATCGAGCAGCCGCTCTCGAACGATGGTCGATTCAACCTCCTCACGGACTTGCATCCCGTCTGTGGAGATAGCAATCGTTGTCGCCGGGAGCGTTTTTCGAATATGGCGCAATGCGTCGACGAGATGTCGGTAGAGAAAGGGCTCACCGAAGTTGAACAGATCCACGCGCTCAACGTCTGGGCCGGCCTCGGTGACGATCCGATTCAATACGTCAATCGGCAGGGTGCCCGCTCTCGATTTTGGGATCCGACCCCGGAGAACCCGCGTCCACCGGCGTCCGAGCTGCGCGGGCGTTCGGCCATCGAGAAGTGGCAACGCACGGCGGATCCCGTTGGCCGCATGCTGCTTCGAACGCCGCAGGCCGTCCCACAGAAGGAACGACAAGCCTCCGTCGCGATATGCGTTGCGCCACGTCACGTCGCCACTAAGATCTCGCACCAGACAGGACAGGCAGCGCAGGTCACACGCAGTCGTCGGCTCGATGGCCAGGAACCGGATCCGCACCGGCGGGGCCTCACCGGGTTCGAAAGGGATGCTCTTGAGCGGACAGCTCTTGCCGATCGCGGCGCAGTAGGAGTCGCCGGTCGAGAGCACCAGACTCCGCAACTCCTGTGCCCGCGCGCCGGTAAACATGTCGGCCAGCGACTGCTGACAGACATTCCCGATCACGAAGTCGCCGCGGCCATCGATAATGCTGCAGACCACATCGCCATTCGCATGTACGCACGCGAACTCGAAAGCGTGCCGGCAGCGAAGGCCCATGGCTTCCCCTACTCTGTTGGTCTAGCTGACTCCTCTGATCAACCTCGAACACCTGTGCGGCGCGATGTCCGGAGCGTCCTTACATCGCCTCGTCGAACTCAGCTCTGTACCTAGCCACTCCGGAAATGCCCTCGAGCGCGGCTTGGTCCATCACAATGACCATGAATGCCTCGTCCGGCACGCCATCCCATTGGCTTGACAATCGATAGGTTGAAGCACGCTCAAACCCAAAACGCGGGTAGTATTCCGGGTGCCCAAGAACAATGACAAATGGGCACCCGCGCTGACGCAGAGTCTCAAGACCCTTCTTGACCAGACTCGAGCCTATTCCTTGCCTTTGGCGCTCCGGTTTCACCGCCATGGGTGCCAATCCCATTCCTTGTACTGTTCGACCGGCACCTTCGACCACAATCGGAGTGAACAGAATGTGCCCCACTATGTCCTTACCGTCTTCTGCCACCAAGGACAGAAAGTCGGGACATGCCTGGCGTAGCTTGTCTACGATATTGGCCTCGGAAGGCGCATCAAATGCCTGCTCATTGACCATGCGGACCTGACGTATGTCCTCCTGGGACTCAATACGTATCTCGATCATTGTGTTTCGCCTACCGTTGAGGCCTCGAGGAGACATCCTCGCTGAGAAGCCGCTGAGCGCGCTGCGGCTAGGCTGCTTCAAACTCTACCTTCTGTACATCTGAAAGATCCGCAGTCTTCAAGGCCTGCCACAGATCATAGTTGTGCTGCATGGCGAGCCAACTCTCAGCAGATCGGCCGAGAGCCTTGGAAAGCCTCAATGCCATTTCCGGGCTTATCCCACTTCGCATGCTGATAATTCGTGCCAGCGTAGACGATGCGACACCAAGGCTCTCGGCAAGCGAACGGATGCTGATATCGAATGGATCAATATACGTGGAACGAATGAACTCACCAGGGTGAGGCGGATCATGCATAGTCATCAGTGATAGTCCTCGTAGTCCAAAACATGCACATTTCCGTCGACAAACTCGAAGGTCAGCCGCCAATTGCCGCTAACCCAAATCGACCAGCGCCCCTTCAGCAGTCCTTTGAGGGGATGGAGCCGGTAACCTGGGATATCCATGTCTTCAACACTCTGCGCGGTGTCGAGCGCCGCAAGCTGCAACCGGAGCCTGCCAGCGTGTCGGCCTTGAATCCCCGATTTGGCGCTAGATTCAAAGTACCGACGAAGTCCTTTGTGCCGAAAGGAAGTGATCACGGTACAAGCATAGCGTGATGCGCATCACGCATCAAGAGGGGAGCAATGAATCGGCTAGGCGCCGGTCAGTTCGCGAAGTTCGCTATGGCGGAGGCAAGAAGAGCGTTGAATGCCTCCGGGTCCTCCATCATGAGGAAATGGCCCACCCCGGGCATGATCACCACGTCCATTCCATATCGATTGGCAGCCGCGGAATCGGTCGGAAACAGGGGTGAGTTAATCAGGCGCACCGGAGCCCGAAGGGTGGCCAACGCTTCGGATCGCGTCGTCGATGGCCACAGAATATTGCTTCGCAGCGCTCCCAGGCCGACGTCAGGCGGGGCTGAAGACATGTCCTCAACGATCCATTCCTTGAGCGTCGGGTCGGATTCAGGGACGAACATCGCGGCGGAGACCAGGTTCCGCACCGCATCGCTGAAGCTCTCCTCGAAGGGCGCGAGAAAAGCCTGCATGGCTTCGAGCGGCATGGCGGGTGCGTCCGGGTCCTGGAGCGAATCAACTGCAACCAGCCCGATCAATTCTCGGGGAGCGATCCGCGCGGCTTCAACGATCACGGGCCCGCCCATCGAATGGCCGACCAAGATGACGCGTTGCAGACCCAGACCGTTGATGACCGCCGCTACATCCTCGCCGAATGCGGGAAACGTCCATTCGTCGCGGTTCAGACCCGAATCACCATGTCCAGCGAGATCGAGTGCCACCACCCGATGGTCTTGGGCGAAGTAGTCGAGTTGCTCCTTCCAGTACCCACGGTCACACAACCAGCCGTGCACGAAGACCACGGAGACAGGTCCCTCGCCGGCCATCTGATAACTAATGCGGACTCCGTCCGTGGACCGCACGGAGCCGGTGACCCATTCGATCGAGGGTTGGGGAGCCTCCTGGCAGGAGGCCAGACAGATTCCGGCGGCCAGAACGAGGACAGTTCCGGCCCGGTCAGGGGATCGCAGTTTCACCGCTTCCATAGTTCCGGCGTACTCCTTGCGTGGGCATCAGGCAGAGACGTCCCGCGGAAGAACTCACCAGCGGAGCCCGCACGGTGGGCGTATTCCCACTCCGCTTCCTGGGCTGCCGCGGCTTCTTCAGAAATATGACAACACAAAAGCCAAGACGAGCGCCAGGAGCAACATGGCTACGGCCGCACGGGCATGGGCCCTGAAATGGTCGGAGAAGTCCTTGTAGTCCTGCTTGCTGGTGCCGGGGATGATCACGAATCCAGGCGTGACCTTGCTGACGATCAGCCAGTCGAGGAGGACCAAGTCACCCAGGGTGGCCGCCGAGAAGAGGGCCAGGAGGTTGAGTAGGGCGATCCAGAGCAAAATCTCGCCACCGAGCTTGGACTTCAAGAGAAGGGTGGAATAGATCGGGAAGCCAAACGCAAAGATGAAAAAGGGCAATCCGAGGACCAGGGCGAGTCTCTTCTCCGCCGATGTCTGGGGTGGAACCTTCGATCTGACGATCTCCGGATAGTCCGCGTATCCCCAGACTCGCGGGCTCGTGCTGACCATCATCGCAAGCAGGTATGCCGTGATGGCGGCGCCGTAGAAAAGACTATTCGATAGGATGTGAGCCAAAACCATCGCAGCCTGCCCGGTCAAATTGAGCTCGATTGAGAATCTTCAGTAGACCAGAGCCACGCCCTAGCAGCGACCCGGTCCTGCTCAGGGATTTGATGTCAATCGACCCCGACCTCCGTTTCGTCCAACAGGCGCCGGCCACGGCGCTAGTCGGCCGACAAGAAGCCTGCTATCTCTCCCCGGAGCGGCGACACCGGTTCGTGGGTCCGGCGCAGGAGAAAGTCTGACTCGGGAGCCCCAGCGCGTAGTCGAGACAGCCATTCTTCAGGGTCGAACTCGACGCCTAGAGGGTTGGCGTCCCAGTGCGCGTCGATGAAGTCATCAGCCTCCTCACTCGACTCGAAGCTGTCCACCTGGAACTCAATCTGGTTACCGTCAGGGTCGGCGTAGTAAAGGGACACCGTGATCCCATGATGAATACACCAGTACGGGCTGATGCCTTCCTCCTCGAGTCGCGCGTAGTTCTCGAGAAGGTCACGCAGAGACGCGTAGGTATGTGCGACGTGGTCGACGCCGATTGCGCCCCGGCGTTCCATTTCGGTGCCGTCCGGCTGGAGGGCCGCCATGTTTGCGAATGCAAAGCGGTGATGCTCGTCGTCGTAGGTCAAAAATGCCAGGGCAGGGCTCTGATGTTGGATCTTGGCTCCGAACACGGTCTTGTACCAGCCGAGCATCTGCTCATAGCGGCGGGTGCGGTATACGACGTGAGCGAACTTCGTGGGGCGAATGTGCGACATGGATTCTTCTTCTCCTCCATTTTGGTGAACAGTCGCTAGGTTATTCCGGTCCTGCAACTAGCGGCCTAACGTTTGCTTAACCCACAAAGTCGACTGGCGGGCCTCTGGCGGCTTTGTCAGGTGCGACCGGTATTCAGGCATCCAGCCCCTCATACAATCGGCGACCCTCGGCTTCAGTTACCTGAACTCCGAGTTCTTCAACAAGGATCTTTCTGAGGTGTTCGGAACCGCTGACTTCCCGCATCCGAGTGCCGGAATCCGTGATAACCCAATACTCGCAATCACGCAATGAACGGGTTTCGTTGTCTAGGATCAGCGAAACGACCAGATGATTGACGAAGGTAGCATCGGGGTGCCGGTGCGAGTAGAAGTGCCCCAGTTTGCAGTCAGCTGGACCATATCGAGCGAGCTCGAACCGATACAAGGAGAAGAACTCCCCGTCCTTCAATACCTGCATGTGGTATTCGCCTGGGCGTCGCTCCGCTACACGGAAGATCTTCTCGCCATCATTCGTTTCGCGTTCCGAAAAAAGTACCGGGACCCCAGGTCCGAGAGGGCCGAAACCAACGTCAAGTACATAACGCTGCCCCTCATGCTCAACTATCGAAATTCGGTGGGTCAGGCCGGGATGGATGTCTTGATCGTAGATAACCCGCCCAAGATAGAGCTCCG
>Ga0316198_10002600_pt1 | contig 10895 bp, 9 predicted proteins | sample OudBieAanoxic_MG_FD_204935 | JGI IMG/M metagenome (GOLD analysis project Ga0316198, IMG submission 204935) | Coastal sediment microbial communities from Oude Bieten Haven, Netherlands - site A anoxic | ecosystem: Environmental > Aquatic > Marine > Coastal > Sediment | place: Netherlands... | reverse complement strand
CCTTGCGTCCGTGAACCCGATGTCAGCAACACCTGCCCCCAAAAACAAGTTTGCTCGCACCCATCCGGGCTGGTCTGTCTGGCTGAAAAAGCCTTCGATCACTGCACTTTCTTTGGCATTATTGTTCGCTTATGCGTTTTTTCTGCTACCCAGCAAAGAAACCGCTCCTCCATTTTTGTTTTATCTCAGTATCAATCTTTTCATAGTGCTCGTCCTTGTGTTCACAGGGAACGTCCTGGCAGACCGTAATAAATCTGAAGCCCTCAAGATGATCGTTGCCCTGATACTGATCGCCACGCTCTGCTGGCTCTTCTATCGTTATTCCGGAGCACAATGGGGGCAGTTAAAAGAATTCTTTTTTAATTGGGAAACACTTGAGGGCAATTGGTGGATACTCTGGCAAGGTCTGGAAGTCACTCTTCTTCTGGCCCTTATATCGGGCATTGGTAGTGTTCTGGTGGGGCTGTTGATTGCGGTTTTGCGCACCTTGCACAGTCCGACACTGAATTTCTTTTTGAAAATTTATGTTGATATTTTTCGCTCTATCCCGATGATTGTCTTCATGGTTTTTATCTTTTTTGCTCTACCGTTCATGGGCATATCACTGGGATCAATTGTAACGACGATTCTGGCATTATCTCTTGGTTACGGTGCTTATGCATCTGAGTGTTTTAGAGCTGGTATAGAATCTGTGCATTCCGGTCAGCTTGAAGCGGCGCGATCATTAGGATTATCGCGCTGGAAAACTATTTCCAAGATTATTCTTCCCCAGGCAACCCCGGTGGTAATCCCTCCACTGACTGGAACACTCGTGGCCATGTTAAAAGACACGGCTGTTGCATCGATCGTAGCGGCTCCAGAATTGCTGAAGCGGGCCCGAGAATTGTATACCAGTGAAACAAACCCGACACCACTGGTCGCAGCTGCATTGATTTATCTCGTTGTCCTGATTCCGTTGGTTAGGGCAGTTAATATCCTTGAGAACAAGCTCCAGAAAAAGCGTCATGTGTAAAATGAATGATACCGGAACAATGATAGAAGTTGTTGATCTGCACAAGCGTTTCAAGGATTTACACGTTCTGAAAGGAATTTCTACGAGCGTCAAACAATCCGAAGTTGTGGCGGTGATGGGTCCGTCAGGCAGTGGTAAAAGCACTTTTTTACGCTGCATGAATCGTCTGGAGGAGCCCAGTTCTGGCCATATCTATATAGAAGGTATAGATATCATGGCTCCATATATTGATATCAATCGGGTGCGGACCGAAATTGGTATGGTTTTTCAAAGTTTCAATCTCTTCCCGCATTTAACCTCAATCGAAAATATAAAACTGGCCCCAATAAGCGTGCGCAAAATATCTGACAAAGAGGCTACTGACCGGGGTATGGCATTGCTGGATAAGGTAGGTCTGGCTGACAAAGCTAACGTATATCCGGAGCAGCTTTCCGGCGGTCAGCAGCAACGTGTGGCCATTGCCCGCGCTCTGGCAATGCAGCCACAGATAATGTTTTTTGACGAACCAACCTCGGCGCTGGACCCGGAGATGATTGGTGAGGTACTCGATGTTATGCGGAACATGGCGAGGGAGGGTATGACGATGATGGTTGTCAGTCATGAAATGGGATTTATTAAAGAAGCCGCCGACCGTATTCTCTTTCTTGTTGACGGACTCATCGTCGAAGATGGCACACCGGATCAAATATTTAATTATTCCAAAAATGAGCGGACCCTCGAATTCCTCAGTAAGATAATTTAATCAAGAGTCGGGTTAAGCAGACATACTATGGCAAAGCCAACCTCGTTACAAACCAATATAGCAAGATTGTCAGATTTAAAGGACAAGGTTGGACATGTTCCATTTATTCGCCGCAATAGCTTCGTATATGGCTCTCTTTCTCTTATAGTCATATATGCGCTCTTCTTGCTACCATCCAAGGGGTCGCCTGAAACAATAGATCTTGGCAGAATAGTTCTTTTCTGCCTGCTGCTTCTTATCTGGGCATTTATTATTTTTACGGATGAGCTCAAATCTGAAAAACTGAAAACGGTGGTTGTTTTCAGCGTATTCATTATTGCTGCCTGGCTTTACTATCGCTACTCAACTGCCCGGTGGGGTGAGATGGGCTATTTGTTTTTTAATCTGGAAATGGTTCAAAAAGCCTGGCCTACGCTGGTAGAAGGCTTTTGGACAACCCTTCTGTTAGCCGTTTGCGCTGCGATTATGAGTACCATCATCGGGCTTTTGTTAGCGATATTTCGTTCTTTTGACAATGCAGTATTGAATTTTTTTATCATCGCCTATGTCGATTTTTTCAGGGCAATGCCGATCATCGTGCTGATGATGCTGATCTATTATGCGCTGCCTTTCATGGGTATTAGGCTGAGCGCGATCGTCTCTGGCATTCTTGCCTTGGGTCTCAATAGTTCCGCATATGTAAGTGAGATATTTCGTGCTGGTTTTCTGTCGATCAAGAAAGGTCAAATCGAAGCCTCCAGAGCGCTGGGACTCAACCCAATACAAACTATGCGTTTTGTCATTTTGCCTCAAGCTTTTCGCGTTGTCATCCCACCGCTGGTGGGAAACTACGTCGCCAGTGCAAAAGATACGGCGCTTGCGTCGTCTATTTCAATTATCGAGCTTCTCAAAGCCGGACTCTCACAGAAATCGCTGCTCGCGAATCCCTCTCCTCTCATATTTGTGACTGCGTTATATTTAGTGATGTTCGTACCTCTCACAAGGTTCTCCGGCTACCTAGAAAAAAGGATGAAAGAAAGCCAGCGCCAGGTTCGTTTATAATATAGCGTTCCTCCCCTTTAGCAGGTCTTTTCCAGCAAACGAATGTCGAGCCTGTTTAAGCTGACACCATATAAATCGCAGATGAACGGGTTACCGTCTGGATAGTTGATTGGTCAAATCGTACAGACTATTTTGAGTCGAACACTCGCAAACAACCACATTTGAAGAAGAGGCGATCTCCTTGACTGCTTTTAACAGAGATATGATTCAGGCCGCTAAACAGCGCATTGAACCGCATATACTGAGAACACCTCTGCTGAAATCGTGGGCATTGAGCCGCCTCTGCGGCTGCCATGTTTACCTGAAAATGGAATGTTGGCAGACCTGCGGGTGCTTTAAAATCCGTGGTGTTACAAATTTCTTGAAGCATCATAAAGACGAGGTCCTGAAATACGGCGTTGCCACCGCATCCAGTGGGAATCATGCCCTTGCTCTCGCCTATGCTGCAAGAAAGATGCAGGTGCAACACATACGAATTTTTCTTCCCGAAGGTGCCGATCCGGCAAAAATCAGCCACATTCGACAAAACGGCATCGAGCCCGTGCTCAAGGGGGAGACATTTTATGACGCCTTCGACTATGCCCAATCATACAGCGCGAAAAACGGTGTCTGCTATGTTCACTCGAATGCAGATCCTCATGTAATAGCAGGACAGGGAACGATAGGTCTGGAAATCTTGGAAGATTTACCCGAAGTCGAGGCGGTCATCGTTCCGGTAGGCGGAGGCGGCTTGATTTCCGGTATTGCTTCAGCAATGAAAGCAGAGCAGAACAGTCTAGAAATCATCGGGGCCGAGCCTGAAGCCTCGCCTGGCGCCTATCAATCTTTGCAAATGGGTAAACCGTGTGAGCGGATTCCGTTAAAGACTTCGGTGGCTGATGGCCTTTCAGGAGGTTTAAGTCCGCTGCCTTTTGACATCTGCCAACCTCTTGTCAAAGCGGTGATGTTGGCAACTGAAGATCAAATTATCTCTGCCATGAAAGCATTTTTTTATGAAGAACAGCTGGTTATAGAAGGTGGTGCCTCAGTCGGGCTGGCAACACTTCTTGCACCCCAAAACAGGCTGAGAGATAAAAAGGTCGTGCTGGTGGTTACTGGAAGAAATATCGATTCTAGGCGATTTTTATCGATCATAGGACAGAATGGAGGATTGGTATGAGTGCAGAAGAAAGACGAATAATTGCTGTTCCGGAGAACAAGAACTTACCCTTTTCCACGGTTGTTGGGTTCGGCGACCTGATTTTTGTGTCCGGTATGATTGGTCGAGATCCTGAGACAGGACAAATAGCTGCAGATATCGTTGAGCAGACACGGCAGACGCTTGCCAACGTCGAAGCACAACTGGCTAAAGCTGAACTCTCCTTGGTAAATGTGCTTAAAGCGACTGTATTCATAACCGACATGAGGCTAGTTCAAGAAATGAACAGGGCTTACAGGGATTTTTTCAAAGACGGGCTGCCGGCAAGAAGCTGTGTCCAGGTAACAGCTCTGCCGGATTCCGAAGCTCTAGTGGAGATTGAGGTGATCGCTCACCGCTAACTGCGTTCCCCAAGCTGTTAGTATTAAGCGGAGCAATTCCTATAAAGATATAGTGAAAAAATATCGTGTCATCTACTCAGACGCATTTACATCGGAGCCATTTACCGGAAATCCCTGCGCCGTCCTGCCCGAAGCGGATGGTTTGACCGTATGGAGCAATAATCACGCAGCAGAAACCGTCATTTGGCAGCATAGTTGCAAAAGAAGAGCTGATGAAATGTTTGAGGCTGGAGAAAAATGATTTTATTGAGGGAATGCCTCTACAGTTTATTAGCACTGGTGTTCCTTTTCTTATGGCACCGGTCAAAGGAATGGCTATCTTGAGGAACGTACGAATTGACAGATCTCTTCTGCAGTCCCTACTGGAACGGATAGGAGCAGATGCGGTATACACGTTCTGTCTTGAAGGGTTCGAAAAGGATGCAGCTGCTTACGGACGTCTACTCACTTCAGCAGCGTCTTCGGAGGACTCCTTTACCGGGTCTGCAGCAGGCTGTATGGGTGCTTACATCGCCCACTATGGACTTCATCCTGGACTGGTTTTCAAGATCGAACAGGGGCATTTCATAAGAAGACCAGAGGTGGGAACGGTTGAGATTATAGGATCAAAAGCCGCAATTGAGACGGTAAAAGTCGGCGGTTGTGCAGTAAAAAAGATGGATGGCATTATTTTTGTAAATGACTGAGTGTGCCATTTAATGACTAAAAAAGTTATCAAAAGGAGAGTACCATGACAGAAGTATGGGAACGGGATGCCGAGACACCCGATGAGTATCATAGCGTAGAGGCAATTCGCGGACGTGAATTTATTATCCGGTTAACGACCGGTGCAGACGTATTTCTGGCAATTCAGAAATTTGCCATCGATCATGATATCGAATTTGCCAAAATCCATGCCGCTTTTATGGGCGGGCTTCAGCCGGCAAAGTATCTGGTCTGGGCGCCGGATACCACTGATCCCGAGAACTGGCACAAAGAAGCTGTTGCCACCACGGCCAATCTGAGCATGGTTCTTGCTCTTGGCGGAATGATCCATACGCGACCGGATAAAAATGGAAAGCCGGAACCGTTTCCGGCCATTCATTTTGTCGCTGGCGGTGCCTGGGACTGCCCGACTTTTGGTGGTCACCTGGAGCAGGGCAGTATCGTAAAAGGTGTACTGGAATGCTTTATAACTGAAATCAAAGGGATCGAAACCCTGTCCCCGATAGAGCGAGTATACGTTGACGATGAGTATCCTGAAAATTGGTACAAAACGATAAAATAGTCGGCTTTTAAAGCGGCCATTTTCGACACTGACAGGTCGAATTTACAGGAAAAGGCCTGTCAGTGTTTTCATTGAAATTTCACCTCTCCCTCCTCAGTACCTCCAGACAATTACACTGTTCTATGGGATGTGAATTGATGTAGTTCCTTGATATTTGGTAAATTTTCGCATAGAGATTGACTTTTTAAACCAGCCTTGCTATTAAATTTGCATAAATTAATTTTATGAAATAATTATGGCATTTTGGCCGGTTGATCTGTACTTCTGAGATCGCTAAAAGTTGATGAAACTGCCCCCAGTGTGTTGTTCAATAGGCGGCATCGGTGCATGGGCGTTGCTCGTTTATTACTGCTGAATCCATAGATGGAACTGGAACATCCTAAAAATCGCTTGGCTGAGAAAATAAGTAACGGTGCGGAAATATTCACGCCGAGTGATCGCCTTATTGCAGATTATTTGCTGCGGGCCTATCCCTTGAGTTTACTCCAGAACGCTTCTGAAATTGCAGATGAGTTGAACATCAACACGACCACGGTAACTCGTTTCTTTCCAAAGATCGGGTATCGCAATATCAAGGAAGCGAGAACTGATTTTCGCCAGGACATTCAATTTATGGTCAACTCGCCTCTTGATCGATTTCGAACCCAGGATCAAGAAGTGACAGGATCTGCAGATAGTTTTTCCAGAGTAATGGAAATGGATTGGTCTAATATCCAGAATACACTGAGCGTCTTGCGTGAGGAAAGCGTGAGCACATTTTTCTCACTGATAGGTGATCACAGCAAGTCCATTTATACCTTAGGGACCCGTAAAGAATTTGCACTTGCCTATTATTTTTTTATGAAGGTCTCAAGCTTTCGCTATAATACCAGATTATTGAACCCTGCCAATGTGGTTGATCAACTGGCCAATATTCAATCCGGCGACATCTTGGTAGTGTTTGATTTCAGGCGCTATTCACGACTCCACGAAAAGGCGTGCAGATATGTAAGGGAAGTGGGGGGGAAGGTCATTGTCTTTGCTGATTCTCCTATCGCACCAGCAGCCAATCTGGCGGATTGTCTTTTCCTGATAAACACATCAGCTCCCTCTGTTTTTGATTCCTATACGGCAGGTATGACCTTGATCAACATCCTGCTGTTTGAAATGGTCAAGAGGCATGGGAAGGATCTGGAAGAAAAGCAGGCGCGGTTGGATTCACTTTTTGAACAGTTCGGTATGTTCAAATTTCAGCAAGAATTCCCGTTAAAAATTGAGCGCGACAGAGGAAATCGGGAATGACTGAAAAGGGTGGTTATGGGGGTCTGGGTATCATGGGGGTATGAAAGGCTAGTGATATCATCGCCCTTTAGAATTTGGCTGGCTTCAAAATTGGTCTGGCGGTCTCAGAGAACAACGGTTTTTTTTATCGCTCATAGTTGAGCGATCCGCGATCCGCATTTTCAAAGAAATAACAAAGACTACAGAGAACTATATCAGACGAGTTTCCCAAACTCCCTTGACCTCCCTGAACCTATGCAACTCGACATCATAATTCACGATACAACCATTATCACCATGGACGAACGGCGACGTGTACTTCGTCATGCATCCATCGGAATCGAACAAAACCGGATTCGCGTGATATGCCCGGCAGAAGAGGCGACCGGGTTCAGCGTTAAAAAGCTAATAGACGGCTCCAACCGTCTGGCAATGCCCGGCATCATAGACGCTCACGCTCATGCAGGCCACGGATTAACCAAGACCTTGGGTACGGGTGGTATAGGTATGCCTGGTTCTTGGGACGATTTTATGGAGACGATATATTTCCGTGGTACCACCACAAATTTTTGGAATGCCGAGGCGCATCTCTCTGGCCTAGAACGTCTCAGGTTCGGTGTTACGACAGGGATGAGTATGCTGGGCTCCTATCCCCGCTATGATGATTTGATGTATGCCCAAGCCCATGTCGACGGCATGGTTGATGTCGGTGTGCGCGACATCCTGGGGATTGGCCCGCCAAATCCGCCTTTTCCGAAACATTTCGTTGATTGGGACGGTGCTAATCGAGGTCCTGAAAAAATACTTTCTCATGCCGCCTCATTGACCAAGACGCGCGAAGCGGTCATGCGTTTTCATGACAAAAATGGTGGGCTAACGCTCTGTTACCCGACACCATCGGGTGTCGGGCATCGGGCAGGATTGAGCCGGGAAGAGTTGGTCAAGCAAAACGCTGCGATGAAAGCCATTGCTGACGAATTTCACGTTCCCGTTCATGGGCACGCTTACCAAGGGGACATTCTCTATGCATTTAACCACTTTGATATTTTGGGCCCGCACCTTTCTCTGGCTCATGTGACAGGCATTTCTGATGAGGAAATTGATATTCTCGCAGATACAGGAACTCATGTTGTAAGTGGTCCTATGACCAATGCTTATATAAATAACCGCTGTCCGGTGGTCGAACTTTTGGATCGCGGCGTAAACGTGGCTTTCTGCACGGATGCCAGTGCCCCCAATCGCACCTATGATCTTCTGGAAAAGTTGCGAATCGGTCTCTGGCTTCATCGGTCATATTTCAAAGACGGCGATGTCCTTACTGCCGGCAAAGCTTTGGAGATGATCACCATCGATGCCGCCACGGCATTGGGGCTGGATCGTGATTTGGGTTCTTTGGAAGAAGGGAAAAAAGCTGATGTGGTATTGGTCAATACCCAGAAACCCCATCTCTATCCTCTCTGGCATGAGCCCCTGAGGCTCGTTTATCAGGCCTCGGGGCATGATGTGGATACGGTTGTCGTGGATGGTCGGCTCCTCATGGAAAACAGAGAGGTTTTATCAGTTGACGAAGGAGCAATACTGGCAAATGCACAAGCGGAAGCTGAAAAGATGTTGAACAGGACAGGTTTTCAGGAAAGTGCGGGGATGCCGGAACGTTTCTGGAAGAGCACGCGGTATTAAGAGCTTGATCAGATCAAACCAGCAGATTTCCTCTGACGGGTAATCGTTTTGGGTTCGCTATGTTTTGAATTAATTGGAGTTTGCACCATGGGATCGGCATTTTCTGATCTTCGCGGTGTTTGACAATGCGGTGGCCAACCTACCGAGTTGATCACTGAATTCATGAACAGATGTACAAAAAATAAAGGAGAAAAAAGATGAAACATTATTTTAAACTCGGTTGCTCGGCCCTATGCGCCAGCGCACTGATGTTACTGATGTTGTCCCCTCCTTTGGCTGCCGCTGCAGACAAAGAGATCACCATCGCACTGACGGCTGATGCGGTCCACGTGGATCCCCAGCAGGGTAATGAATTGAGCAGCAATATCATGTTTAACCATTTTTATGACACGATGGTGCGGCGCACCCCCGAGTTAGAGTTTGTGCCAGGGTTGGCAGAAAGCTGGGAACTGAAGGATGATGTAACGTGGGTTTTCAACCTGAGAAAAGGGGTGAAATTCCATAACGGTGAAGAGTTAAAAGCTTCTGATGTGTTGTTCTCCATCGAGCGCTGCAAAAACCAACTCCAATCAAATCTGGTGCGCTACATAGCTGAAGCGAGAGCTCTGGACGATTACACCGTTGAGATAAAAACTCCGCAACCATATGCAGTACTGCATATGGATCTCTCCGAGTTCCATATTCTCAACGAAAAGTATGTCAAGGAAATTGGTGACGAGCAGCTTAACCTCAAACCAATGGGCACCGGACCGTACAAGCTGGAAGAGTGGGTCAAGGAAGACCATATGACCCTGGTAGCCTTCGAAGATTATTATCTCGGTGCGGCTGAGATCAAAAAAGTCACTTTCAGGCCTATCACCAATCCCGCCACAAGGACTGCAGCATTACTGAGCAATGAAGTAGACGTAATCCAGGATCTGGCCGTTCGTGACGTCGATCGTGTAAAGAGCACTGACAATATTGAGGTAATCACACGGCCCAGTCTGCTCAATCTCGTTTTAGCACTGGATTACCGTGACAAATCCCCGACTATCGACCTGCCTGTCAATCCCATGCAAGATGTGAGAGTTCGCGAAGCTATCGCCAGGGCAATAGACGTGGATTCCATAATCAAGGTCATCATGAATGGCCTGGCTACCCCATCGGATCAGTTTGTACCCGCCTCCCATATTGGCTACGTTGACGGTCTTAATTTCCGGGAAGTCTATCCGTTTGACCTGGAAAAAGCCAAATCACTGATGAAAGAAGCTGGCTATGAAAAAGGTTTTACAATGAGCCTGGACGCCACAAATAACCGATACGTTAACGATCAGCAGATCGCTCAGGCTTTGGCAGGCATGCTGGCCAAAATAGGCGTTACTGTGAAGATGAACCTAATGCCCAAATCAAATTTCTTCGGATATATCCGTGTACCCTCTGATAAATCGAGTTTTATCATGAGCGGTTGGGACACACCCTCCGGAGATGCCGGTGGGATGTATAACTCCATGATGTATAGTCGCGACAAGAAAAAAGGCTATGGCGGGGCTAACCGTGGAGCGTATAGCAGCGATGAGTTTGATCAGTGGATTGAAAAAGCTGACGCCACTCCGCGTGTTGAAGAACGTGACAAATTTCTTCAGGAAGCAACCAAAGTAGCGGTTCGCGACATAGTACTTATCCCCATGCATTATGAACAGGATCTGTATGCCGTGAAAAGTAACGTGGATTTGAAACCCCGGATGGATAAGTTCATCTGGGCCTACGAAATAGATGTGAAGTAATCTCATGCGGGAAGGCGCAACGCCTTCCCGCACCTCCCTCGTCCACGGATAAAACAAGGCCCACAACAACCAAACGATGATTAGTTATTTGATCAGGCGCATTTTCCAGATGATTGGGGTTCTATGGGTCGTCTCAATCATTGTTTTTACCATGATGAGTTTTACCGGCGATCCGACTTATATGATGGTACCCCTGGATGCCACCGAAGACGAGATCGCCAATGCCCGCATGTTGCTGGGCCTGGATAAACCGTACATAGTGCAGTACGGAATATTTCTTAAGAACATGTTGCACGGCGACTTCGGGCGCTCTTTTGTCTTTCGGCAGCCTGCCTTCGGGCTCATTATGGAACGTATGCCCGCTACGGTGGAAATGGTGCTGGCGGCCATGGTTTTATCGCTGGTTTTGGCCATTCCGCTTGGTGTCTTTGCCGGCGCTTATCCGCAGAAGAAAACCAGCCGGGCAATTATGGCGGGCTCCCTGCTGGGGATTTCACTGCCCAATTTCTGGCTGGGCATGATGCTCATATTCGTTCTGGCTGTACAGTTCAATGTCCTCCCTTCCTCCGGACGAGGTGACACGCTGCCGGT
>Ga0316198_10002598_pt1 | contig 10903 bp, 10 predicted proteins | sample OudBieAanoxic_MG_FD_204935 | JGI IMG/M metagenome (GOLD analysis project Ga0316198, IMG submission 204935) | Coastal sediment microbial communities from Oude Bieten Haven, Netherlands - site A anoxic | ecosystem: Environmental > Aquatic > Marine > Coastal > Sediment | place: Netherlands... | reverse complement strand
GCCAGAGCGATTGCATAAACAATTTGCCGTAAATGAATAAGGATTCCGGCTTTAGCCACTCCCGTCGTTTAAGAACCAGACGATGAATGGTATTAGGGTGATCGCGGTCGAATTGCGCTGCGCCTGGCACGTCAGCTGTAATGACATGCACCTCCTTGCCCCCCAGTCTTCGAAAATCATCGTCGAAAGAGACCGCGGTCCCGCCTTTTGTGGGCAGGAAAAGCTCCGTGATCATCAACAGGCGAAGATTACTTTTTTCTTGCATGGAACTGTTGTTTTTAAGCCTTTGTTTTTCTGATCCAGATGGATCCCGTATCAGCTTCATCGATAAGGCATTCAGGCATTTCTTTTTCAAACCAGTTTCTGAATTCTTTATGCAACAGTGTATTGAATAGCATAATTTCGTAGGCATCGTTATTCATAAGAAATGCCCTGAGCAAATAGCTTTCATTCCAGAACCTGCTGTTCTGCAATATCCAGTGCATGGGAAGCTCAAAGGGATAAAAAATATCATGAAAATGAATCCATAGACCTTTATTGATACGAGGAAGGATATTAAAGAATATATGGTTTACATCACTTCCGACTTTTGATACATGGGATGAATCAATAAACAGAATATCGTTTTCTTTTAGCGACTGAAAAACATCCATTGGCACATCCTGGACCTTTTCAGTGATGATCGTGGAATTATTGAGATCCTGGTCATTTAAAAATCCGTACAGCCGTTCAGGGTATGGTTCAACAAATTTAAACTTAATCGATGAATTAAAAAAAAGATCGTTAATATCCAGCATAACTGCTGAAGAGGCTCCAGAACCAACTTCAACGATTTGTTGTGGTTCAAGATGCCTGATGACATGGTACAGGAACATAACATCTGAATATCTGTATTGAGGACGTTTGGTGAATCTATATCTTAATTTTTCGTTCTCTTTAGCATTGAGGAAATCATATGGAAAATCGGAGCGCATAGTTTTAAATTTTTCGAGAAGCTGGAATTGCTTATCGATATTCGTATCTATATCCAGCACTTCTGAAGCGGAAAATATCCGGTCAGCGCTATCCCTTACTTCCTCTCGTGAAGGTATGGGGCTGTAAAAATGCCCCGGTTTGTAGCCGCAGGCCCTGGAAACTTGCACAAGATCTTTGTATTCCTCGATTCTGTCACCCAGAAACGGCAACTTCTCCAGAACGCCCTTTATAAGGTATTTGTCGGTCAGATAATTTATGTTTGACTTTATGTTTGCCATAAGCAGTGTCCGAGTAAACTCGTTTTGAATAACGTGAATTCACGATCTTATTGACTGGGGCAAAGCTTGTTACTGGCAAAAGCGCTTGCCAGATCCCCTAAATCAGCAAAGACCTTATCAGCCCTTTCAGTATCTGCAGCATCAAGCGAATGTCCGGTCAACACAAGAATGCAACATCCAACCCCGGCCGCCCGGCCTGCCTCGATATCTGTCGCCTTGTCACCGATTAATACGGAACGCCGCAGATCCAGTGAGTGTTCTTTCGCTGCACGAAGAATCATTCCCGGGGCTGGCTTGCGACAGCCGCAATCGCGACGATATTCGCCCACTCCATGAATCGGATGATGCGGACAGTAATATACATCGTCAATTTTGATGCCATGTTGCTTGAATTCACCCAGCATCCACTTTGTGAGGTGATGGAAATCATCTTCTGTGTAGTAACCTCGAGCAATGCCCGCCTGGTTTGTGATAACGATGAGTCGGTAACCCGCTTTGATCATCGCTAGGCATGCATCAAAAACCCCATCGATAAAATGAAAATCGTCTACATCATGGACGTAGCCGCACTCCCGGTTGATGACGCCATCCCGATCCAGAAATACAGCGGACCGGGGCACTTTCATGCAACACCGATTTCGCGCTGAGCACGCACGTAATCCTCGGGAACCCCCATGTCGATGAAATAGGCATCTGAGCAAAATGCGCGTGGCTGAATACGTTCAAGATTCGCTTCGACAAGATCCTGTTCAAACGAAAATTTCGCCGGCATGGGAAAATCGGTCATCAGGTCACGATTCAGCATATAGACTCCGCCGTTGATCCATCCCGGACCAGCCATGGATTTTTCCAGAAAGTCGGTAATCACGCCATCAGTTGACATCTCGACACGCCCAAAGCGGCCACAATCATCTACCTGTTTGAGCGCAATTGAGAGGCGTGCCCCGCCCTGCCGGTGTGTATCTGCCAGACCCTTAAGGTCAACACGAAATAGCGTATCCCCGTTCAACACGGCCACCTCATCATCCGAGAGAAACTCCAGCGCCTGACAGATTGCGCCTCCGGTACCTAACGGTTCATCTTCGACAGAGTAATTCAGTGGCATGCCCCGGTATACAGAACCAAAGTGCTCTCGAATCACTTCCCACTTGTACGAAACCGCCAGAGTAACGCCCTCGAAGCCCTGCTCAACCAGGTAACCCAGCAGATACTCGAGAAACGGACGCGATCTGATCGGCGCCATGGCCTTGGGGATATCGCTGGTGACGTGGGCGAGGCGTGTCCCCAATCCACCGGCCAGGACAATGGCCTTCACCGGTTTCCCTGCTCCTCAAATAAGGTGCCTTCAACGATGCCACAGATGATGTGGCCCAGCATAATATGCGATTCCTGGATACGTGGTGTACTCATCGACGGCACCTTAATACAATAGTCACAGAACGCCTGCATTTTTTTTCCACCCTGACCTGTCAGGCCAACTGCAACAATGCCGAGCCCCTGAGCGCACTGCAGCGCAGTGAGGACATTAGGCGAATTACCGGAGGTGCTGATACCGATAAAAACATCACCTTTTTTACCGTTGGCCTCGAGCTGACGGCGGAAGATCTGATCATAGCCATAATCGTTCCCGATTGCGGTCAGCATCGAGGTATCCGTGGTGAATGCGATTGAAGCCAGGCCGGGTCGGTCGAATGCATACCTGCTCACGAATTCCGCGGCGATATGCTGTGCATCGGCAGCACTGCCGCCATTGCCCGCCAGCAAGACACGGTTACCCCGCCTGTAAGCCGCTATACACTCATCAGCAACCTCGCGTATCGAATGGACAAGCGCTGCATCCTCTAGAATCTTCTGCTTGACACTGATTGAATCGTGGATCTCCCTGTGGATTGCATCATATTTCATACTGACCAGCCCTGCGCACCTTCCTTGGTGAAATGGAAGCGATAAAACGAACCTTTTAATTCAGATAATGCCGCCATGACATCAAGCTTCGATGTTGGCTCGACAAATAACATCATAAAGCCGCCCCCACCGGCACCGGATATCTTTGCTGAAAGGGCACCGGCACCCAGTGCTCTGTCGTATATCTCGTCAATGAGAGGATTTGAAATGGATTGTGCCATATCGCGTTTAGCCCGCCAGGACTCGCCCAGAATCGCTGCCATGGTCTTTATATCGGCCTTGAGCAGTGCCTCCTTCATCTCCACGGCACTTTGCCTGACTCGGTGCATAGCCTGAAGTGACTTATCATCACCCGACTCGGCTGAATGTATCTGATCTTTGATGATATTGGCTGATTCCCGCGAGCGGCCGGTAAAATAAAGCAGCATACCGCACTCAATCTCGTTAATGATTTCAACACGAATGCGCAGTGGATTCACAATCACCCGGTCACCGGCGAAAAACTCCATGAAATTGAAACCACCAAAGGTTGATGCATACTGATCCTGCTTGCCACCAGCCAATTCACAGTCCTTGCGTTCAATATCATAAGCCAGCTGCGCCAGGTCATATTCGCCCAATGGCAACTTCAGCAGTTCCTGGTAGGCGCGAAGAATCGCCACCACCATCGTTGATGATGTTCCAAGACCGCTTCCGGGGGGGGCATCAGCACTGGTTGTAACCTTGACTGCAAGCGGCTTGTCATCATTGAAATCCCTGACAATGCGATTGTAGATCGCCTTGTGCAGCATGAGCGGTTCTTCAAGCGCCAGTTCATTTTCGGCTGCGGAGGACCAGCTTTCATCGAGATCTGCCGCGTGGAATTCCAACCCGCCTTCGTTTCTGGTGCTGATTGTACAGTAGGCATACATGTCGATCGCGGCATTAAGTACATTGCCCCCGTACAACTCGCTGTAAGGTGAAACGTCGGTCCCGCCCCCGGCCAATCCGAGCCGCAACGGCGCCCGCGATCTTACTGTCTGACTAATCACTTGATTCTCCGTGGCACGGAACCCCCGTTCCACTCAATTCTCTGCTTCTATAATCGGGCCATTCCGTATTAGTCACGGTATTTTATCCCTTCAGGATACTCAAGACATTACGGAACGATGCCCAGCCCGGTGTTTCAACCAGTGAAGGCAGGACTGCACTGATCGCTTCCCGCCGCCTGCCTGATCTGACAAGAGCATAGCCAAGATTCAAGCGGCCAGTCCGCAATCGAGCCATGACACCCCGTTCGACCGGCGCAGGAAAGCTGCTGGCCAGATTCTTGAGATCAAGCAGCGCCTGCACGTTATATTCCTGCGCTTTCAATGGGTTGGACCGTGTCGCACTGGATTCGTGAATCAGGTAGACACCTAACGGTTGGCAAACCACTCCCACCCTGCGACTCGCGGCGCACAGACGCGTCAGAAAATGCACGTCTTCGCACACCTTGAATCCGGGCGGGTAACCACCCAGCGATTGAAACGTTCTACGTGGCACACTCAGGGTGTGGATATCGCCAAAATGGTCTGCGACAAAGGTCTCGATTTCTTTTTCTTCCATCACAATCTTTTCAGCTCCGTCGGCTTTCTCAAGCATGGCACGGCCGGAAGAATGCATCGCCATCGAGGTGCCCATCAGGCTACCGTCCTCGCGCCGATATTCATAATCGCCCGTCAGAAAGTCCAGACCGGCATCACGCGCGATCCATTCCCCATGCCACTTGAGCCGGTCAGGATAGTACCAGTCATCGGCATCGAGAAAAGCGAGCCAGTCCCCGGTCGCGGCTTCCGCACCCCGGTTACGTGCGGTGGAAACTCCGGCATTGGGCTGGTGAATGACCTGGACCTTATCACCAAATTCGCGGGCTACCTGCAAGGTTTCGTCCATCGAACCATCATCGATCACGATAATCTCGTGAGCGGGCCAGGACTGCGCGAACACCGACTCCACGGCCCTGGCCAGGGTTGCCGCCGAGTTATAGGCGGGAATAATCACCGAAAATCTCGGTATAGCCTGTTCGCGCGACCTATCCGTATTCATGCGGTCAGCCTCCATAACAGCCCTGCAGGCACTATCCAGCCGGTGAGCCAAGCCAGCTTGCGCAGGCGTGGAAGTTCCCCAAGTCGCATTATCCATACGTGCAGTCTGCGCGAGACTCGCGCCTCCAGCCAATCCGGATCCCGGTTTTTCAAAATCGTTGCCAGTTCGCCACTCGAGCAAAATACCAGGTCCGGATAATTTTTCACCGCCACCCGCAACAGGCGCCCAAGTTCTTCCAGGGCCCGATTCTTCGTTTCTTCCGTGCCGAGGAAATTAAAGCGATGGGTCTCAAACAGCGCCGGCCGACACAGCCGTACTTTTGATTCCAATGCAATGAGAGCCTGCTCAGCTTTATGTCCCAGCGATGGCTCGAAATAGACATCCCTCACCAGATAAATGATGCCTTTCTCCCCAACCTGGCCATTGTAAATCGCGGCTCCAGCGTCCGCTGGTCGGCCCTTCTCGTCGCGCGTCTCGAATCGCCGACCCGGCGTTACAATCACACCCACACCGGCCGCAGCCCATGCCAGTTCCACATCCCGATTCCATACAAACGTTGGAGGGACCGCAACCTCCGGGATGACGGCGAAAACTGACTGAAAGACATCGACCTCTTCCCGCACCGCCCGTGTCACATCCATCCGGGTCAGGGGTCTTGCGGGGAGTACCGATGCATCCACCCAACGACTTTGAAGCGGTGACGGCAGATCTTCGCTAGCGGCCAACGGTGCACTATTCAACCACGCCTTGACTGCCTTATTGGAACCACTCGCTGCCATCAATGCAGAGGGCCAGTAATGTTCCAGACCGTGAAGTTGAACACTGAACACACCGGCCTCAACCCCCTTGTTTATCACTTCCAGAAGTGGTCTATACGATGTGTCCAAGATTGATTTACGCTGGTACTTGCCGGTTAACCTGAACTTACTCCCGTCGGCCGTGGCCAGGATTATGCCAAGAGTCATCACCGGCGGTCGCCCGTTACGGTCTGAAAAACCCGCCAATAATCGGAGAATTTCATCCAGGACGCCGGACTGGTTAGCTGGGCCTGCTCCCCAGTCGTCGCTTTCGATCACCAGCACCGGGCGGCGTAACATGGGTTCCCGCCAGAGGGCGGTCAGATCCCTCCGGCTGTATATAAATACTAGGGTCCCGGAGACAAGAAACCACAATAGCAAAACCTTCAATAACATGGTTCAGAAAGACCCATTTCAGACGGTAGCGCCGCCCGTTTCATCACCGGGGTAACTCCTGTCAACGAAACAATACCGGCAAAGATACCTCGACAGACCAGTCTCTGCCTACCAGGATATAAATGGAAAATTATGCTCGATACCCCATCAAGACTGCCGTTTCCTGAACCTTGGGCAAAATACGTTTGATTCGTTCATGATTACGACCATCCTTCCACTTGTCCAGACGGATCTCTGAAAATGCATTGTAAGGAATATTCAGGACTTCTTTGCTATGACGTTCGAGGTGTGAATCGAAAACAAGACCGCAATGACGAAATGTGTCCTGAAAACCGCCAACCGGATCTCGCACAAGATCTTCATAAAATATCTCGGTCCATTGTTTCTCCGGAATCAACTTTCTGGCATCCAGAATCGCCCTGTTAATGGCGTTATATTGAAAGGCACAAACCTCCTCAATACCCGCAGTGATAAAGTTCCGCCAACCATCGGCAAGAAAAAAGCACCACCGCTTGTAGCGACCACCATCGATTGCGACCGTGGCGAACAAATCCTCAGACCAGGTAGCGAATTCTTCCGGCTTGCCCCAACCTTCGATCAGGGAATTGAGGTTATCGCCCGGGCTGCGCTTCACATAGATAAAACAAGCATCGGGGAACAGCGAATAAAGATAGGGTACGCACAGGCCATTCTGATTATTTTTGTCGACAAAACGTGCATTTCCTGTCCAGGCGTAAAAATAGCGGGTGACATATTCACGGTCGTGCTCACTCGCATCGGTCGCAGTAAGAGCATGGGTTTCCCAGTTTTTTTCCGGCAAGGGGTGTAATCCCACCCAGAAGTCGTGGGTTTCCCGCTGCAGACTGCCGAGTTCACGTGACTCGGACAGGGTTTTGTAGACCAGTGTGGTACCCGCCCGTGAACATCCAACGATAAAGACCGGCCGTTTTGCCTTGACAGGATGAACGTCCCACCATGCTCCGCGCAGCGCAATGGCTGCCTGCCTGCCATGGTGGCGCAGGGTTTTATCCACCTTTTGCCAGAATTCACTCATACATGATTAGCATCCATAACAATACTTGATAATATACAGCAATATAATCCTGGCCAAATAAAATAAGGATAGCTAATGGGGAGTTTCTGCGGCTGGAGTGGCATGGGCCTTGGGTCGGACATGTCACAACAAGCTATCGAGGCTATGCTTGCAGAATGTGGCGGAACTGCGAGTGCTGAATCTGGCGCTCACTACGATGACACCGGTGCACTTGCTATCCGTGAGGGGCTCTATGCGACGAGTTATCTTCACCAGGACGGTATCAGAGCAGCTATCATTGGATCACCAACATGGAGTGACGAGGAACTTTCCAAAACCGCAACAAAACAGGGGGCAGGCGCCGCCCTGATCAGGGCCTATCGAGCTTATGGAAAAGATCTGTTTTCCCGACTCCACGGCCCTTTTTCACTGGTAATCCTGGATGGTGACAAGGCGCTTGTTGCCATTGACCGCATTGGCATTCACAGCCTGAGTTATGCTCTTCAGGAGGGTGTGTTCGCATTTTCAACCTCCACTGGCAGCGTGGTCAAACACCCGCGAGTCAGCCGGCGCATCGATCCGCAGGCCATTTTCAATTATCTCTATTTTCATGATATACCAAGCCCCGGCACTATTTTTAAAGGAGTAGAGAAACTGCTCCCCGCACAATATGTCCAGTTTCGTAACGGCCAAATCGATAAAGGCTTCTACTGGAAGTTGCACTTCGATGAACATAGTCAAACATCATTCCAGGCTGAGAAGCAGCAGTTCCATGACCTCCTTCGACAAGCTGTTACGGCTTCATCCCAGGATGGTCCGGTCGCCACCTTCCTGAGTGGTGGCACAGACAGCTCAACGATCACCGGCGTCCTGGCAGAGCTCCAGGAAAATCCGGTGGATAGCTATTCCATCGGATTTGGCGCCGAGGGCTTTGACGAAATGGAATATGCACGGCTGGCTGCTCAACGCTTCGGTGCTACCGCCCGGGAGTATTACCTCAAACCCGACGATGTCCTTGAGGCCATCCCCCTGATCGCGAGCACCTATGACGAGCCGTTTGCCAACGACTCAGCCGTACCAACCTATTTCTGCGCCAAGCAAGCAGCACGGGACGGTGTCAAAATCATGCTGGCGGGGGACGGGGGTGATGAGATCTTTGGCGGCAATGAGCGCTATGCCAAGCAGATGGTGTTCGAACATTACGGTAAGCTACCCGTTTCTTTGCGCAACCATCTGATTGAACCGCTTGCCAATGGGATTCCGGGCGGTGACGCCCTGCTGCCCATCCGCAAACTTAGAAGTTATATCCGCCAGGCCTCTATTCCGCTGCCGGAACGCATGGAATCCTATAACTTTATCTATCGTCAACCTCTGAAAGAGATATTTGAACCTGCATTTCTTGCTTCGGTAAATCCAGAAATACCGAAAGAGATGTTACGTGATGCCTATTTCAGGGCGGATTCTGGTCACCCGATCAATCGAATGCTGCATCTGGATCTAAAATTCACCCTGGCCGACAATGACCTGCGCAAAGTATCCCGCATGTGCGAGGCCGCCGGAATCGAGGTACGCTACCCCTTGCTGAATGAGGCGTTAGTCAATTTTTCAGGACAGCTACCCATTTCCTACAAGGTCAAGGGCCAGAAACTGCGCTGGTTCTTCAAGGAAGCGTTAAAAGATCTTCTGCCGCGGGAAATCATTACCAAGAGCAAACACGGTTTCGGGCTCCCGTTTGGAGTCTGGGCATTGTCTCACGATCCACTCAGGGAACTCGTTGATGATACCCTTAGAAAATTTGAAAATCGCGGATTTCTACGGACTGCGTATATCCAAAATATCCGACAGCAATATGCCAGCGACCACCCAACCTATTTCGGAAAAATGATCTGGGTCATGCTAATGCTGGAACAATGGCTTGAGTTACACAACGCGGAATAATCACGAGCCCAGCAGGTACCTAAAGAATGCAGCTTGCCGTGGACCATATTTCTCGGGAACATATGCAGACACGCTACTCTAACACTGCGTGTGTTCCGACCGGCCTGTCAATTCGGCCGGTCGGATCAGCATAAGACCTGGCGAAAGTTTCGAATACCATGAGCAGCTGGCTAATCATCGCCATTTTTACGACTGCCGTGTGGGGAGGTCTCGTTTTTCACAGTTCGCACGGAGACGACCTGATTCTCGGGCATTATTCAACGTCCTACGGTCTGCTATTGCTCGCGGCGACTGCGGCTTGGGCCGGCATCAACATCTGGGCATATAAACGCAGACAATCACTGGGGGGAATACTCGTATCTGTGGGCATAACACTAATGTTAATGATGGTAGTATTTCCACCGGCCTACATCTACCTGCACCATAGAAATCTGGAAAAACAGATTTTCACTCCGATAAAACCGGAAGCGCATGCCTTCTTCCAGATCGACCTAACACCGCCGTTACCCGACCCGCTTCCGGGCGCGTATCGGATCCTGGTGCTGGGCGGATCAACAACCTATGGTTCGAGGTTGAAACGCAGCGAAGCCTACCCAGCCGTACTTGAATCGCTGTTGCGTGAATATTATCCGGATCGGCCGGTCCAGGTCGTCAACGCGGGAGTGCCCTGGCACACAACCATGCATAGCCTGCTGCGCTATGTTGGCCGTTTCAGCGACTGGAAACCGCACATTGTTATTGTGCTGCACGCCTTCAATGATATTTTCCAGGCGTCAGAAGGCAAGCTCAGCAACGGCACCTACCGTAGTGACTACGGCCATTTTTTTGGGGCGCTGGGCAACCGAGTCAACCCCAAAGACCAGTTCAGAGACCTGGTAGAAGCCGTACTGACGGAGAACTGGCTCGCCAGAACTCTGTACTCGGACTTTCGTGACGCTCCAAAGGCCCCCCCCCGGGGGAAGGTCGACCTGATGCGCTCGCTGCCAGCATTCAGACGTAACCTGCAACAAATCATCCACCGGGTCACACAGGATGGCGCGCAAATAGTCTTGGCAACACAACCATATCTCTACAACGACGACATGACCGTAGATGAACATGACAGCCTGTTCTACGATTACTACTATGGCGACTACGCCATTGTTCCACCTGTGGCCGAACAGATTACTGCAATGGACAGCTTCAACACCACCATCCGTGAACTGGCAATCCACCCCGACATCATGCTGGTGGACCTCGAGCAATCTGTACCCAAGTCCAGCGAGTGGCTATATGACGATGTACACTATACAATTTCTGGCGCTGTAGGCGTCGCCAGGGTATTTTTTAACCAACTGCCGTGGGATGAACTACTATCCAATTCGGAAAACCACGAAACGGATGAAAAGGTGCATTGAGAGTGCTAATAGGAATTCGAAGGTCGAGGGCAAGCGGACAATCGCGACCCGCATCGCCGAATAACTCAAAGCGGCAGGGGCAATCGAAGTATAATGACCGCCCGTCAGCAAGAATAG
>Ga0316198_10002597_pt1 | contig 10905 bp, 8 predicted proteins | sample OudBieAanoxic_MG_FD_204935 | JGI IMG/M metagenome (GOLD analysis project Ga0316198, IMG submission 204935) | Coastal sediment microbial communities from Oude Bieten Haven, Netherlands - site A anoxic | ecosystem: Environmental > Aquatic > Marine > Coastal > Sediment | place: Netherlands... | reverse complement strand
TCGTCCTTGAGCTGGACCGAATAGTCCGGGCCTAGCGCGATGTCGTTTTGCATGTCGGTCTTGTCATTCGGAAACATCTGGCAGCCTTCCGGAAAAGTCGTGTCGTCCGGATTGGTGCCCTCGCAAGGGGTCGAGTTGATCAGCCGGGTGGTTGGCGATCCGTCGACCAGAATCAACGCGTTGTCGTCGAGCGGCGCGTTTGCGCAGTCGAACGTGAGGCTTTCGTCCGGCGTCGAAAGAATAGCCTGCTCTCCCGTGACCGGGTCCGCGAAGAAATAGGGAATTGTCTCGTAGCAACTGAGCACGTGCTCCATCGTGGTGTAGTGCTCCGTCTCGCATTTGACCGATGTGCCGCCAAGACCCTGGCACCATGTGCCGAGCGGGGGCTTCACCTTGTATTTCTCGGTCGCCGCGTTGGACACCTGGATTCCGGTGATGACACCTTCTTCGACGATATTTCCAACGAAGCCTTCCAGATAGTCACCGTCCCTGGTCTTGCCCTGCGCGCCCAGGAAATCGACGATGTAGTACCCGAACTCGGTGTCGACCGGATACAGCACAACCCCCGACCTATCGAGGACGGGGCCAATGCCTTCGGGGCAAGCCACTCCGCCCTCGAGGCCGCAGATGATGAGATCGTCTTGCGTCGCGCCGGTCGTGCCGAACGTGCTTCCGTCAAACCCCCCCATCACATCGTCGATCGAGAAGACATGTACGGGAGACTCGTACGCCCGCACACTGCTCTCTGATGCCACTAAACCTGCGGCCAATACCGCGACCGCAAAGAATGCGGTGCGGACTACTCGTACCAACGTCATGAGGATCTCCCGATCTCGCGCCTCCGATTGTGACCCACGGGGCGCGATCCGCTCTGGGTCACGAAACAATCGGGAAACGCGGATGCAGGGGCCGTGCCATCGAATTTCACTGCCGATCGCGCGTTCAGCGGGCGCGGCCTTCGAAATTTCTGCGCGTACGATGCGAGGCGGTGCAAGCGTTTCGCCGCGCAGCAATCTGCGACATCGCGGAACTGTGAGCTAGGACACCAAAGCCGAGCGAACGGCGATCTCGATTCACGACCTGGCCATAGGCGCGGCCGCCGAGGTCGGTCCGTTGGCAGAAGGCTCTCTTAGCCCGTTGGGATCACTCTAGGCGCAAGGCGCTGATCTCGCTGTCCGCGCGCTCTCAAACGGTCTCGAAGCGGCGCTGCGCAAGCTTGGAATCGGTGGAGATTGGCCAGTGTAGATCTCCCATGCCTTCGAGCAGCGGCGCCGTCGCATGTGATTGCTTGACGTCTGAAGGCTGGCTCTCTTCACCCCGTTTCTACGCCTAGCGACAGCCACCGCCATAGTCCTCGTTCTGAAGACTCAGTGCCGACAACCCAGGTTGCCGGCGCGAAACACCTTGCCTCGGACAGCAACCCCCCCCTAGGCTCTCCCCTCGGATTGAGAAAAGGGGAGTCCATGAAGAAAGCTACACTTGCGTTGCTCGTCCTCGCGATGGCGTTTACGTCCGCGTGCAAGAAGAAGGAAGCCGCGCCCGAAGTGCCGGCCCCCGCGCCAGAGCCGGAGACCGCGCAACCGGCGGAGCCCACCGGGCCTGCGATCCCCGACGTCGCGCTCACCGCAAGTGCTTCGGAGAACCTGGTGAATGTCTTTGAAGCTGGCGTCAACGCGCTCACAGAGGCCGACGACGCCCAAGCGGGGGCTGCCGTCTTGATGGGCATGCTCGACAAATACGATGTGGCCGAGCTGCGTGCCAAATCCAAGGCGGCCAAGGCGGCCGGACAGGGCGCCTCCGACGAGGTGAAAGCGAAGTTCAAGGCGCTCAAGGCAGAGTACAACGAGGTCTCGACGAAGCTCGGTGCGAGCGATCCACAAGCGTTCGGCGAAGCCGCAAAGGCTTGGGCCGCGGCTTGGGGCCTCAACTAGGAGTAGACCATGGCATCAGATGACAACATCGCAGCACTGCAAGAGGCCCTCGACATCTGTGGGTACGACCCCGGCAAGCATGACGGCATGATGGGGAAGCGAACGCGAGGCGCGATTCGCGATTTCCAAAAGGACGCCAGCGTCGACGTCGACGGAGATGTCGGCCCACAGACCCGCGGGGCTCTGGCTCAGAGGCTGAGCGAAGTTGCAGTTCGCGCCCAGCACCTAGCTGGGTTCTTCCAGGGTGGCGGCCAAAGCGTCGAAGACGAGCTCTAGAAACAAATCCTGCGCCGCGGGCTGCTTGCATCGGGCACCCGCGGGCAGCACGCTCGGGAGCAGTGCAAGAGGAACGCACAGATAGTCCAAGCTCGACGCCGCCGCGGCCAAGCGCCTCGGGCGACGAGCGCTTCTTGGACTTGGAAGGCCGTGGTCGTATCCGCGTTGTCGAGTACCAGGGGCCCGAGGGAGCCCCGACGCTGATGCTGCTTCATGGCCTCGGTGCGACGGGGCGACTGAATTGGCTCACCGCCTTTGCCGACCTCGCCGAGCGCTACCACGTGGTTGCGGTCGACCACCGCGGTCACGGCCGCGGGATCCCGACGCGCCGGTTTCGACTCATGGATTGTGCGGACGACGTCGTCGCCGTCGCGGACGCGCTTGGCATCCAGAAGTTCATCGCCGTCGGCTACTCGATGGGCGGGCCGATCGCGAAGCTCTGTTGGAGCCGACACCCGGGGCGGGTGCGCGGTCTGGTTCTTTGTGCGACCGCGAGGCATTTCACGTCGCGATATCCGGTCCTTACACGGGCGGTCTTGCCCGGAGCGGTCGTCGGTGCCCGGATCGCCCCCAAGCTGGTGATGAGCCAGATCATCGAGGGGATGCTCAGAGACATCTCCTCTCCGGAGGCCAAGGAATACGTCCGTAGAGAGATGTCCGGCGCTGATCCCGCTGCGCTCGCGCAGGCTACACGCGCCGTCCTTCGCTTCTCGTCCCGCGATTGGGCTTCGAGCATCGAGGTGCCCACGGCCGTTGTCATCACGACGCGCGATACGATCGTGCCGACCCGCCGTCAGTACGCGCTGGCCGCCGCGATCCCCGGAGCCAAGCAGTTCGAAGTCGACGGCGATCATTTCGCCTGCGCTCGCAAGCAAACCGGTTTCGTGCAGCAGCTCGTTGCCGCCTGCGACCACGTCAATCTTGCCGCTGCTTAGCCTACCTTCGACTCACAGGTTCTCATGAAGCGCATTTCCCATCGCGTCATTCTGACTCTACTCACCGCTTGCGCGATGTCTTGTGCGTCCGAGTCCCCGTCGGTCCGTTCCGAAGACGCCCTCGCGACCGCGCTAACGCCGCAGTTTCCGCCGGAGTACTACGTCGATCAGGCGGAGAGTTACTTCGACACGCTCGACACGAGCGCCGACCCCGGCAGCGCCCCTAGCTACTCCGAGCTCGTTGCGAGGTGGGAGCTGCCGCCTTGGCTCTGGCTGACCGGCTACGGTCGCGAGAACATGGTCGTGACCACCGATCTCGCGGTTTCGTTCGAGCCTTCGACCGTCCCCACGCGCGACTGCCGCGCGTTCGATGTCCAGCCTTTCGCCCGCTGCTACGTGACTTTCGAGTACGCGGATGGACCCTGTCCCATCTACGAAGAGTTTGTCTTCAATGACCAGGGGGAGATGACCTTCATCGAAGCATGGTCCGATCAACCGGGTCTGCTACCGATGCCGGACCCCGATGATCGCTGGGCCGAAGCTCCGAACGTCCCCCGCTTGTCGACCAAGGTCCCGGGCCTCGGCAACGAGACCGGTCTCATCGATCTCGACTCTGACGCGATGCACAAAGCGGCGGCCGAGGACCCAGAGGTCGCCGATTTCGTGAGGCGCGCTCGCGACTTTTGGGCCACCTGGTTCGAAGCCACGCAAGAAGCCGGCGCCGACTACTACGCCCGCGGCTGCGGCTGGGTGGAATGACCGCTGGGGCGTGCTTTTCGCCGGTTTTGAGAAGCCGTGTCCAGTGCTAGAGTCGGCCGATTCTTCAATCATTCCTCCCTGGGAAGGTGCAGCCTTATCATGTTCAAGAAGTCCCTATTCGCCGTCCTCATCGTGGGCACCGCCGCTTGTTCTAGTTCCGACTCCGAGTCGGGTTCCTCTCTCAACGCTGAGATCCGGCGCACGGAGTACGGGATCCCGCACGTGACCGCCAACGACTGGGCGAGCCTTGGCTACGGCTTTGGCTACGCCTACGCGCAAGACAACTTCTGCATCACGATGCGCGAGATCGTCTTCGCCGTCGGGCGCTCCGCCGAGCTGATGGGCGAGGACATGGGCGACGTCGACTCCGACTTCCTCTTTACGTACCTCAACGGGGACAAAGACGAGTTCCGCGAGCGCTTCGTCGAGGCCCTGCCCGACTACGCGCGCGACCTCGCGGCGGGTTTCACCCGCGGCATGAATCGCTACCTCGAAGAGACCGGTGTCGAAAACCTTCCGGAAGGCGACCGCGGTTGCCGCAACGCGGACTGGGTCTTCGCATTCGACGAGGTCGATTACTTCTTGTTCCTTCGGCGCATCGCGCTCCAAGGCAGCTCGGACCAAGGCATCTTCCGGAGCGCCATCATCGCGACCGAAGGCCCGTCCAAGGCTCTAAAAGCAGCGATTGGCCCCGAGGAGATGGAGGAGGCACGGCGTGCGTTCGGCAAGGTCGCCGAGCAGTTACGAAACGATGCCGGTGGCAGCAACGCCTTGGCGCTCGGACGCGACGCCACCCAAGACGGCAGCGGCTTGCTTCTCGGTAACCCCCACCAGCCCTGGTTCGGTGCCGGCGCCTGGTACGAGGCTCACCTGACGCTGCCAGGAGAGTATGATGTGGCCGGCGCTGCCCTTCACGGCTTTCCATTCATCGCCATCGGCTTCAACCGCGACGTGGCCTGGACCCACACCGTGTCGTTCGCGAATCGCTTCAGCCTCTACGAGCTCACGCTGAACCCCGAGAATCCGCTTCAATACGACTACGACGGTGAGTGGCGAGACATCTCCGGCGTCGAGGTCCAGATCAAGGTCAAGCTCGAGGACGGGACGCTCGAGGACCGCACGAAGACGATCTACGAGTCCCAGTACGGCCCGATCATCAACTTGAAGGGTGTGACCGATCTGCTCGATGGCTGGCCCATTCGCCTCACCGGCAACTCCGTGCTCGCCTTTCGCGATGCCAATCTGTTGACCGGAGTGCGCGGCATCGAGCAGTGGATCACCAAGGGTCAGGCGACGAACCTCGAAGAGTACCGGGCTGCGCTCAACGTCATTGGCAACCCGCTGTTTCACGACATTGCCGCGGATCGCAACGGCGATGCGTTCTACGGGGAAGTCTCCGCGATTCCATTCCTCACGCAGTCGCAGCTCGACACTTGCGTCCAGCCACCGATCGGAAGCCTGCTGGCGGACCTGACCACCAACGTGATCATTGGGCTCGACGGATCAGACTCCGCATGTGAGTGGGGCGACGACCCGGAAGCCCCCGAGGGCAGCAACTTGTACAGCGCGGACCCGCTTCCGCAGTTCACGACCACCGACTACGCCGGCAACAGCAACAACAGCTACTGGCTATCGGATGCGAACAATCCCCTCACAGGGTTTCCGACCATCATGGGCCCACTCGGGTACGAGGGTTTGCAGCAGTTCCTTCGCACGCGCATCGGGCACCTCATGGTCGCAGAGCGCAAGGACGCCAGCGATGGTTTGAGTGACACACCGCTCTTCGACCTGACGACGCTCAAGGACTTCATGTACAACAACCGCGTTTACGGCGCGGAGATCGTGCTCGACGACGTCCTCACGATTTGCGAGACGGATGGGGCGAGCGGCGTCTCCGACGCCTGCACAGTACTTGAGAGCTGGGATCGCAAGGTCAACCTCGACAGCCGCGGTGCCCAGGTCTTCACGGAGTTCTGGAAAATCATCCGTGACGAGCTTGGCAACGGCTTCCAGAACATCGTGCAGAGCGACGAGTTTTGGGAGGTGGACTATGATCCGGCCGACCCCCTCAACACCCCCTCGGGCATCGACACTTCGCTCGAGGCGAACGAGGTCCGGGTCATTGCTGCATTGGCCGAGGCCACCAGCCGCCTCGAAGCTGCCAACGTCGCGTTGGATGCGCCCTGGGGTGACATCCAGTTCCTCGAGCGCAACGGGGAGAACGTGCCCATCCATGGCGGCGCGGGCACCATGGGTGTCTACGGCGCGATAAGCGTGGGCCTCAGTGACGGCGGGTATGCAAACCCGGGATCCGGGAACTCCTACATCCAGGCCGTGACCTGGGACGAGAGTGAATGCCCGATCGCCGACGTCATCCTCGTGCCGTCGCAGTCGACCGACCCAGCGTCCCCGCACTTTGCCGACCAGACCAAGCTCTACTCGAACAAGCAGTGGGTGCGCTTTCCCTTTTGCGAAGACGCCATCGTCGAAGCCCAGATCGGCGAGACCCTCGTATTGCAGGAGTGATCGCGCGGCTCGTCAAACAGCATCGTCAACGAAGATGTAAGCGCCTTTGGTGGTCCGTCACTCGCGGATCTCAAAGTGATGGGGACTCGTACCAGATCGGCGAGGTCCAGGCGCGCTCACGGATGACATCGAACCGATTGGTTCCTGCGAAGCTTCCAGGTTCCCCGCTGATGTCGCAACAGCCTTCGAAGCCGGCGTTGCCCGTTGCCTCGGGGAAGGTGCCGTCTGCCGCGTCGAGCTCGCTGCAGCTCACCCCCTGTTCGACGCAACGATCTGTGTTCCAGCGACAAGTCGGCTGCTGGAGCACGCGAGCGTAGTAGTAGCTGTCCTCTCCCGGCTTGAACTCCGGATCGGTCCAAACGGCGCACAAGGTCTCGGCGCCGCCGGTCGTGTCGACGGTGCAGTCCGCGTTCGGATTGGGTCGGTCCGGTGCGCCGGCGATGGTCAGAACCGAGGTTTCGACGCTGCCAGCCTCGGTCAGCTTGCCCTTGATGACTTGGATTCTTTCGAGTGGCGCACCCTCGGCGTCTTGGGCGGCGAAGACGACAAAGCTCGGAGCGCCCTGCGCGCCATTCGGAAGGAGCGACCCCATCGGGACGGCGTTCAATGCACCCGATTCGACCGGGGTCTCGCCGGCAGTGAGTTGGTCGCATGCGTCTTCGGGTATCGCTTCGAACGTTCCATAGCTCCGGACCTCGATCCGCGGGCCGCTGGTCGAGTAGGTACGCCGCGCGCGAAGCGCTTCGAAGATCGCTTCACGGGTGTTCTCCGTCGCCCATACCGCCGCCAGGCCACCTGGGTTGTTCGAGAACGCGATGCTGCGCCGGAACGCGCGATCCTCGCACTCGGGATCGTCGAGCTCGCAGGTCCACTGCCCGAGCTGGACCGCCGGATCGTTGTCGAGCACGCCCGCAGCACCGATGTAGCCGACTTCGTCGACGTCGCCCGGGTTTGCGTTGTGCTGGTCGGTCGCGCCCACGAAGCCGAACTGATAAGGATTGACGCCAACGACCTTGCGCGCCTTGAGCCCCTCCGCGAGAGCACCGCGCATGAAGTCGTTGGGCGCCGAGCATGAAAACGGAACCGCCTCTTCCGATTGGTCGCTGGTGATGCGCGTGCAGACGGTTTCCTCGGGCGGAAGACAGCGTGGGCCGTCCTCTGGCCTTCCCGTGCAGATGGGCTTGTTGTTTTCGAAGAAGCACTCCGCGTCAATCTCGTCGTTGCCGAGCCCGTCGAGGCCGAAACCCGGCATACACTCTGATTGGCCCTTCAGCTGGTGCATCTCGACCACGACGTCGTTCTTGGCGCGAAGGGCCGCGTCCTCAGGCGTGAGTGGCTCGTTGTTGCGGCCGGCGAAGATCCCTTCGGTCCCCACAGGCAGGAACATCCGCCCCGCCGATAGATTCGGATTGTGCGGGATCGTCAGATATTCGCAGCCGTCCTTGTTGCCGCAGGCGGCCTCCAGATGGTCGAAGAGATCCCAATGGTCTTCCGTCGTCGCGTACGCGAAGACATCGTCCGGTAGGTCATCACCAAGGAACAAGACGTTGCGGTGGACCGTCGATCCATTGAACAAGGGGGAGAACTCGTACGCAGGAAACGAGGTGAACTCGCAGGGATCGTTCGCCGCGTTCGCATCTGCGATGACTTGCGCCCAAGCATCCGATGTTGGCGCTGCATCCGGGAAGAGCGCCCAAATGAGCTCGGGATCGATGACGTTACCGCCCTGCAGAAAGAGCTCGATGTTATCGAGGATGATCGACTCGACGGCTCCGCAGCTCGCCGCAGGGTCATCCCTGCGGCATTGCTCATCGAATAGCCCCAAGAACTCGGCGTGATCGCTTACTGCGGCGAAATCGAGGGGGCGATCGAGCTGACGCTGCTCACAGGCCACGTTGCGGTCTTCACAGGCGACACCGACCGTTCCGCCTTTGGCAAATTCGTAGGCTTCCCGAGTTCCTTCCAAGGAGTTGAACCAGAACGAGTCCAAAGACAGCCGCGTGTGCACGTGTGTCTCGCCCCAAAGAACGCGCATCTTGGGATCGAAGTCGTCGCAGGCTTGTGTTCCGCCGGTTCCGCCCGAGCCGCCAGCGTTCGAGCTCTCGGTGCAGCCCACGGCGAGCGCCGCTAGCAGGAATGCGATTGCCAATCGTTTGTCCATCACACCCACCATTGAGTGGCGCGTGCCACGCACCAGTACCCGGCTAAGGTTCCGATGCCATAGATCGCGGCGGTCTCGAAGGACGACCGACGGTGCGTAACTGTGACGCTCCTTGGCGCGACGCGGCGGATCGCCCACATTGCCGCCATCGCGGCCAGCACCACCCCGATCTGCCCCGCTTCCACGCCCAAGTTGAAGAGCAACAACGGCGCCGCGATGCCATCTGGGGGTAGACCGATTTCGGCGAGCGCACCCGCGAAGCCAAATCCGTGGAGGAGCCCAAACACGAAGGCGACGACCCAGGGAAAGCGCATCGTCCAGGTGTCGCGCTCATCCCGCGCGAGCTCCACGGCCAGTAGCAGAACACTGCAGGCGATGAGCAGCTCGATGGGCGCCGTTGGGACACCGACCCAACCAAGCGTGGCCGAGGCGAGCGTGATGCTGTGACCCAAGGTGAAGGCCGTGACTGCGGCAAGCACGCCGCGAGCGCTCGCACCGGGCCCGGCCCCCGTGCGCGTGCGCGCCACGATCAAGAGCAAGCAGAGCACGAACAGGAGATGGTCGAAGCCCGACAAGATGTGATCCACACCGAGCGAGAAGTAGCTCGTGTCGAGCCCCGGCCCTTCCGCGTCGCGCAGCCCTAACCGCGTGGACGGCGAGCCACGTCGCACCATGGCGTGCCATTCATCGATGCCCGGCGTTTGGAGCTCGATGAATGCCTCGCCGACCATGGCGTCGAGTCCGAGGACTTTGATTTCCATGCCTGTCAACGGCGAGTCGCACTCGACCGTCCAACGTTCCATCACGCTGTCGCCGCGTTGGGCCCGCAGCGGTTCAGTGGCATTGATGCAGCCCTCCGCGAAGCGCACGCTCAACCACGCGCCGCGCCCTTCGAGGGTCGGATGCTTGACCAGCACGTCTGCAGTGCGGTCATCCGAGCTCTCGATGCTGACGAGCGCGCTCGCCAAGCCATGCGCCATCACGTCGGTGCTGCCGAGGAGCGCAAGGACGGCGCCTGCGAGCGCGAGGTGCCGCCTCATTTCTGCCTCGGTGGCGCGTACCGCGCTTTCAGACGCTCGAGGGCCTCCGCGTTCATCCGCGCGCGCTCGGCCCGAAGCCAGTCCTCTTCCACTCGGGCCCGAATCGCCTCGAGCGTAGGTGGCGGTGGGGTCGTGCGGTCTGTCACGAGGACGAGATGGAGTCCGTAGGCCGAGCTGAGTGGACCCGCCCAGAGCCCCATGGGCACGTCCGCCATGGCTTCGGCGAGCTCTCGCCCGAACGCTCGCCGGATCTCCGCGTCCGTCGCCGCCTCGAACGCAGCGCCTCGAAAGAACGGATCGCCGCTGACCTGCGCTTCAGGATCGCTTTGCAGCACTTCCGCTGTGGCTTGCGCGTCGTCCACGAGCTTGGCGCCGCGCTTGCTCCGACTGAAAAACAGGTGCTCGAAGCTGGTCGTTCCGGGCTCCGCGAAGCGTTCGGGATGGTCGCCGAGCCAGGTACGGAGCTGGGCGTCGCTCGGCGGCTCGAGCCGATACCTGTCTTCCAAGAGGAAGCGCATGCGTTGCGCCAAACGACGTCGCACGATGGTGTCGTTGCGGTCGATGCCGAGCTCCACGGCCCGCCGATAGAGAACCTCTTCTTCAATCCACTCGTTGATGAGCGTTGCCTCCTGCTCCGCGGAGGGAAGCTCACCGCGCGCAGCCCGCCAATCTTCGCGGAGCTGCGCGATGGGTGCGTCTTCCGGGGCCACATAGTCGGACGCCGACCGGCCAAAGAGCCAGTGGTGCGCCGAGAAGACTAGCGAGCCCAGAATCAGAAAATGCAGCAGCGGCTCACGCCACCACCGCCGGCGCTCATTCATGGGGCGATGCTACCACGGCCCGCCCTAGGAACCCCCGCCGTGGCGCCGCAGCCGAGCCTCGGCTCCCCAATTAGACGCTAGCGGAACATCAGTCGACGACCTGTGCGACCAAGCCGGTGCCTTCGGGCAAGGTGACGTCACCGCCGGTGCGCAGAAGCCCGAGCCCGTAGGTCAGAACCGCCAAGGTCACCGAGCCCTTGATGCGGCTCTTGCCCTCGAAGCGTTGTGGGGAGTCGTCGAGTCGCACGACGTTCCCGTTTGCGTCCGTCGTGCTCTTGAATGACACCTCCATCCAGCCGGGTCGGCCGATGCGCGGGTTCTTGCGCCTCGCGACGTTCGCCATGACCAGCGTGCCTTTGTGAACGACTATGGTGCCTTCGCTGTTGGTCACATCTTCCAAGACGGCGAAATAGGGTTGCTGCCCCGTGCTCGTCGGCTTTTCGGAAACGGCCTCAC
>Ga0316198_10002596_pt1 | contig 10905 bp, 7 predicted proteins | sample OudBieAanoxic_MG_FD_204935 | JGI IMG/M metagenome (GOLD analysis project Ga0316198, IMG submission 204935) | Coastal sediment microbial communities from Oude Bieten Haven, Netherlands - site A anoxic | ecosystem: Environmental > Aquatic > Marine > Coastal > Sediment | place: Netherlands... | reverse complement strand
GCGCTGCACGGCACGGTTTCCAACGCGCTTCTGCCCGTGCACTTGCGCGTAGATGATCTGCGCACGTCCTGACATCGGAACGCGGGCGACCAGCGCGGCTTCGGTATTGTTGACGTAAGTCCAATCCACCAAGACGACGATGCGCCTGCTGGAACCCACCACCTCAACGGCCAGGCGTCGATAGAGTTCCTGGCACTCCGACCACAAGCGATGATTGCCAAGCAATCGATCCACACGCTTGATACGGTGCTTGAACTTGGCCGGTCCAGGCAAGGCCCGACCGAGGGCGGTCACCCACAGCCGTCGCCCCTTCATCAGGGCGCCGACGACGTCCAAGAGCGTCCTCTGACGCTTGGCGTGCATGAAGTCCATGAGCGGTTCTAACCATCGTGATAGGATTCGCTCGGCGCGCATGTGAGCTCTCCGTTGTTGGTGTCGTTACCCACGAAGATCTCCTTGCGCGCTTCCTTTTTCCAACAACGAAGCTAACCCGTTAACTTCATTTAACTATTTGTGGGGAGCCTTCAGACCTGGGTGGGGTTGCTGGGGTTGCTGCTCACGACCCGGACCAAGTTGCGGCTGACCGGGGTTGACGGTGAGCGCCCGGGTGAATGAAGGTGCACCTATGACCGCTAAAACAAAACAGATGTCGCCCGTTGATTCGGCCTGGTTGCACATGGAGGACCCGACCAATTTGATGATGATCACCGGCGTCTCGCTGCTCGATAAGCCGATCGACTTCGAACGCTTCCGCAAGACACTGGAAGTGCGCTTGCTTACGCTGGATCGGTTCACCATGCGGGTGGTAGAACCGCGGATCCCGGTGGGCACGCCCCACTGGGAGGTCGATCCGAACTTTGATCTAGATGTGCACATTCATCACGTTGCTCTGCCTCCACCGGGGGACATGACGCAGCTCCAACGTCTCGTCAGCGATCTGGCAAGCACGCCGCTCGATTTCTCGAAGCCGCTCTGGCACATTCATCTGGTCGAGAACGTGGCGGGTGGCGCGGCGATGGTCATGCGTCTCCATCACTGCATCGGTGATGGCACCGCCATGAATGCGGTGCTCTTTCGACTGATGGACTTCACGCGTGATGCGCCGATCGGTGAGGTTGAAGAGCCTGCGCCACAAGAGCCCAAACGGCGCGACCTCATTTCGACCGTGTTCCGCCCGGTGCGTACCCTAGGAAACGCAATCCGTTACTTGGCTCATGAAGGCGGCGAAGCTCTACGCCATCCCTCACGCATCGTCGAAGGTGCGGGCGCTGCAACCGAAGCGGCGACCATCCTCGGGCGCGTGCTCGTCATGACGCCAGACCCCAATACTTTGTTCAAAGGTCCTCTGGGCGTACAAAAGCGTGTGGCCTGGTCGAACAATGTTCCCTTGGCCGACATCAAGACCGTCACCAAAGCGTTCGACGCAAAAGTGAATGACGTCATGCTGAGCGCAGTGGCGGGCGGGCTGCGCGACTATCTCCTCGAGCGCGAAGCGGACCTGCGGGACCTCGAAATCCGGGCCGTGATTCCGGTCGACCTGCGCGCACCTGACAAGGGAATTGAGCTTGGCAATGCTTTCGGCCTCGTCTTTCTGGCCTTGCCATTGAGCATTGCCGACCCTTTCGAACGGCTCCGCGAGACGAAGAAGCGCATGGATGCGATAAAGCAGTCCATCGAAGCGGTCGCATTCTATAGCTTGCTCAACGTATTTGGCGTGACGCCGCGACAGGTCGAAGAGCAAGCGCTGAACATCTTCGCTTCCCGCGCCACCGCTGTCATGACCAACGTACGCGGACCAGGTCAGGCGCTCTACATGGCCGGCAGCAAGATTGAGAACATCATGGGGTGGGTTCCACAAGCGGGTCGGCTGGGCCTTGGGGTCAGCATCTTCAGTTATGACGGCAAAGTCAGCGTCGGTGTGATCACGGACGCCGGCCTCGTGCCCGATCCGGAGCACGTCACCGCTCGTTTTCGGGCTAGGTTCGACGAAATGTTGGCCATCGCGACTGAGCGCAATTGACAGGGATGGGGGCAGCCCGTTAGCCCATCATGCCGCCATGGGTCGCGGTCTTGCCGGCCGGGCTTTCTCCGGCGTCCCGCCGGGATCGCTGCGACCATCGGGGATGCCCCATGCGCCTCATTCTCATCACGCCAGAGCTTCCGCACCGTCAGAAGAAGTAGGCGCCTTGGTACGTATCGGCTTCCGGCTCGCTGCTGGTGTCCGTCACCCTGGCGATCGTGGAGACGACTCCCACTCCGAGGAAAGGTTCCCAGCTGTTTTTGCGGTATAGGCCCGTCAGGACGATCTCGAGCGGCGACTCGACCAGCTCGCGATTGAAGTAGAAGGGTTTGATGATGCTCAGCGCCAGGTAGCGGTGCAGGACTCGTTCGTACCCGAATAGAAAGCCATAGACTTGCTCGGTGCGGCGCGACGCGCTTTCGGCATCGCCTCCTTGCTCTCGAATCAGGCGAAACGCATGGGAGAAGCCGAATAGCAGCGCGTTCTTCAGCTCCTCCTCTGGCTCGCCGGTTTCGGCCTCTGCCTCGTGCGTGCCTACTTGTTTGGTGCCCCGCTCGTCTTGTTGAGACGGGCCCTAGTCTTCCGATTGCGCCATCGACGCGTTCGAAACGAGCACGGTCAGAGACGCAGCCAAGATTACGAGCTGATGTCCGTTCATCGCCAACTCCCACACTCGAGACGCATCGTAGCGGCAAACGCAGTGTCGGCGGGATTAACGGCAAACCGCCTTTCGGAGGTCGGGATCGCCCACACAGAGGCGTCCGAGTAGACCTCGGCACACGACCAAAGCTAGCGCGGTGGGACGCGGGCGCTAAGCTTGGCTGCATGGCCTACCCATCCACGCGACTCGTGGTCGCGCTTAGACAAACCGCGGCCCGGCTGGCCCGGGAAGATGTCGTCTATCGCTGGGCAAGTTTTGCTCACTGCAATTGCGGACACTTGGCCCAAACGATCACCGGGCTCGACCCCGCCGAGATCCAAAGGCGCGCAATGCGCCGAGAGGGCGATTGGGGCCGTCAAGCCCGCGACGCGTCCTCGCGCCGATTCCCTGACTTCGATTTCGGCGACCGCCCCGCACTCGATGAGGGCGCCTGGGAGCCAGAGAACGTGGGCGCATGCCAGGTGACCGGGGCCCCGCTCGATGAGGTGCTCGATCAAATGTACGCGCTCGGCTTGACCGCAGAAGACGTGGGTCACTTGGAACGACTCAGCAGCCCGGACGTGCGCCGGCGGTTGGGCAACAACACCGTTCATTTTCAGCACGCTCGTCGCGAGAACGTGGTCGCGTATCTCTCGGCCTGGGCGGACCTGCTGGACGAGCGACACGGCGACGAGCCCGTTCAGGTTTGGTACGAGGAAGCAGCCGAGTAGAGCGTCGCATCGCTGGCCCCGGGCCCGGGTCGACGGCCTCGATCACGGAATGGACCGCTGCGTTGAGCACTTGCCTGGACATCGTTTCGGCCCTCCGAGGCAAGCTGCTACAGTTCGGATTCTCGGCTACGGCGACGAGCAACGAACCTTCCGGGGATGCAGACTTAGACCAAGAGCATGATGCACTACGCGATCAGAGTCGCGCTCACGGTCGCGCTTGGCGGCTTCCTGATGGGCTTCGACGCGTCGGTGATTTCCGGCGTGGTGACCTTTATCGAGCCGGAGTTCAATCTCACCAAGATGGAGCTGGGCTGGTCTGTCGCCTCGCTGACCCTAACGGCGACCTTGGCAATGATGGTGTCGGGCCCGCTCAGCGATCGCCTGGGCCGACGCCCGGTCCTCAAGATCGCGGCCGTGCTGTTTGCCATCTCGGCGGTGGCGTCTGCGGTCGCGCCCAACTTCATGACGTTGGTCGCCGCGCGCATGCTCGGTGGGTTCGGGGTCGGCGCCGCATTGATCATTGCCCCGATGTACATTGCCGAGATTGCGCCGGCCACGATGCGCGGCCGCATGGTCTCGTTCAACCAGCTCAACATCGTCATTGGCATATCGGCTGCGTTCTTCACGAACTACCTGATTCTTCGCCTCGGGCAGTCTGATTTTGCATGGGCGGAAGCGCTTCGCCTCGGCGAATGGAACTGGCGCTGGATGCTCGGCGTCGAATCCCTGCCGGCCATCTTTTATTTCGGCGCCCTGTTTGCGGTGCCCGAGAGCCCTCGCTGGCTCGTGATGAACGGCAAAGAAGACGACGCGCGGCGCGTGCTCGAAAAGGTGACGGACAGCGTTCAGGCGGAGGCGGATATCAGGGCCGTCAAAGCGTCGCTGCACGCCGAGCGGAGTACGGAGAGCACCGCCTTTCGCGAGCTGTTCCGACCCGCGATGAGACCCGTGCTCGTCATCGGTGTCTTGGTCGCGATTCTGCAGCAGATTACTGGAATCAACGCGGTGTTCTTCTATGCGCCCATGATCTTCGAGCAGTCCGGCATCGGCACCGACGCGTCCTTCATGCAGGCCGTGCTCGTCGGTCTCGTGAACCTGGTATTCACGGTGCTCGCGATCCTGTTCGTCGATCGCCTCGGCCGGCGTCCGCTGCTAGGCGCTGGGCTCACAGGCATCGCGGTCTGCATGCTGCTCCTGTCCTGGGAGTTCGGTTCTGCCGAGATGAATCCGAAGATCATTCTGGTCGGTATCCTGGGGTTTGTGGCGAGCTTTGCAATTTCTCTCGGCCCGGTCATGTGGGTGCTGTTCTCGGAGCTCTTTCCGAATCGGGTTCGCGGGCTCGCGATATCCTTCGTCGGGCTCATCAACTCGGCCTTCAGCTTTTCGGTGCAGCTCATCTTTCCCTGGGAGCTCGAGAATTTCGGGAACAGTGTCACGTTCCTGATCTACGGACTGTTCTCCATCATCGGCCTCATCCTCGTCATGCGCCTGTTGCCAGAGACAAAAGGCAAGAGCCTCGAGGAGCTCGAAGCGGAACTGGTGGGCGACTGAGCCAACTGCTCCGGCACCGCTACTTCCGAACGAAACGAATGCTGTCGAGGTAGACCGTGACCGGTGAGCCCTGCCCGCTGAGGACCACGACGAAGCCGGTCTTGATGCTCGAGAGGTCGAGCTTCTTCAAGCGAATGCGGTAGCGCTTCCATTCGTACGTCAGAACGATGTCCTCGGCTTTGGTTTTGCCCGAATCGGGGTGCGCCTTGTCCTCGCCGAGGAGACCGACCGCGATGCTGATCTTCTCGGTGCTGTAACGGCCACGCGCCCAGAGCTCGAGGTACCTGGCGCCCGTCAGATCGTAGCCGCCTTCCTGGTCGCCCCAGTTGTTGGCGGGGTGCTGCCAGGCGACGCCCACCCAGGTGCCGACCTCGCCGACGAAGTGCATCTCGATGCAGGCTTTGCCTTCGTGGGGGTTCTTCGCATGGTCGCCTTCCAAGGTCAGCGACTCGATCGCGCCCATCCACCCGGAGGGGGCCCAGGGCATGCCTTCGAACCCGTCCCGGTAGACATAAAACGGCATGGGCGTGCGCACCTCGCCTTTCACCAGTAGCGGGACGTTCGCCGTCGCCGCGCGGCCCGCGGCATCATAGGCGTAGAGGAACAGCCGATACGGCCCCGGGTCCTTCGGCATGCGCAGCCGTGCGCCCTTGGGGCCGCTCTCGAGGACTGCGCCCTCCATCTCGGGCGGCACGGGCCGGAAGTCGCCGCCGGTCGTGTATTCGCCCGACTCGCGGCGCAGGACCCAGCGCACGCGGATGGCAGCCCCTTCGGGATCGGCAATGACAGCACGCACGCGTACCTCGTCACCCGGATCCAGCCGCGGTTCACCCTCGATGACCAGTGGCTTCACCGTGGGCGCAAGGTTTGTGGGAGCACGACCGGACCAGAGCTCGGTCATCACGTCGACTGCCCCTAGCGGGGCGCCATCCGGCAGGAACATGCCGTACCAGGTCGGGGTGGCCTCCATCTTGAAGCCCCAGGTGAAGACGTACGAACCAAGGGCGAGACCCGGTGCGCCGATTACGCCGCTCTCGTAGCTGCGCCGGTAAAACGCTGCTTTCTCGGTGCTGGTCGGCTCACTCGGCGCGCCCCAGCCGTTCTTCGGGATCTCCCACACCCCAAGCGGCCCAAACTCGGTGAGCACATAGGGCTTCGTCGCGCCCCCGGCGCGGTAGCGCTCGGCCACCGACGGGGCGCCCCCGTACGAGTTGATGCCATGAATGTCAATCGCCGGGCAGTGCTTTTGCACACCGTCGATACGCCCGCCGCCGAGCTCGGCGGTGACGGTCATGGTGGGGTGGAGCGGGTCGAGCTCCTTAACCATGGTGGCGATGTCGTTGACGGCCTTCCAGATGGCCGGATTATCGCCGTCGCCGAAGCCCTCCATCTCGTTGCCGATGCCCCAAAGGAGGACCGCCGGATGGTCCTTGTAGCGGAGCACGGTCTGGCGGGCCGCTTCTAGCTGCTTGCGCACCTGGGCCTCGTCGCCGTAGTCGAAGCCGTGGCGCTCGTGGCCCAGCCAGATGCCTACCGTGACCGACAGCCCGAGGGCATGTGCCGCGTCGAGACGCGCGTCGATGCCGTCGGCCCCCCAGGTGCGCACCGAGTTCGCGCCCGCGGCCGCAAGCTGCTCCATCGAGCCGTCGCCGCCCGCGCCACGGATGAAATACGGCTCACCTCCACGCAGCAGTTGCCAGCCCTGCTTCGTTTGACGCAGTTCGACCGGGATGGCCTTCGCGGCGGCGGCCGAGGGCCACAGCGCTAGGCAGGCGGATGACAATACGAACGCCTGCGCAGTTGTTTTCGATAGAGACATACGCTCACCCCGTGTTCTTCAGACCGGCCGCGATGCCGTTGACCGTGGCCAGAAGAGCGTCCTGAAGCTCTGCGTCGTCGGCATTTCGCTGACGCCGCAGCAACTCCGCTTGAATCAAGTTGATCGGATCGAGATAGGCGCGCCGAAGCTGAAGGGAGCGCCGAAGTGTGGGGTCGGTTTCGAGCAGCTCGTCTTCGTCGAGGACCTGGAGCAAGACGGACCTCATTTGCTTGAGGCGCGCGCGAAGTCCCTCACCGACGTCAAGCAGCTCCGGGGGAGTGAGCAAGGCGTCGTATCGCGCCGCGATCCGCTCGTCGGCCTTGGCAAGCGCGAGCTCCAAAAGCGAGAGCGTCGACTGAAAGAAGGGCCAGCTCGCGGCCATCTCGCGCAGCTCCGCGAGCCCGTCGTCGTCGAGGGCCTCCTGCAGTGCGGTTTCGATGCCGAGCCATGCGGGGAGAAGCAACCGGGTTTGGGTCCAGGCGAAGATCCAGGGGATCGCCCGAAGGCCCGACAGACCTTCGCCCGACTTGCGGCGAGCGGGGCGCGATCCGATCTGGAGCGAACCGAGCTCGATGCCCGGCGTTGCGACATGGAAGTAGGGGACGAATCGACTTCCACGCGTCACCTCGCGGTAGGCCGCCATCGCGCGCTCGGCCAGCGCGGCCATTCGAGTCCGAAACGCGGGGCTCGGTGCCGCAGGTGGAGTGAGTGTCGCCTCCAACGTGGCCGTCGAGTAGAGCTCGAGACTGCGCACGGCGATGTCGGGCGTCCCGAACTTCCACTGGATCATCTCACCCTGCTCGGTTACGCGGAGGGCCCCGTCGATCGAGCCGGCGGGCTGCGAGCGGATGGCGATGTGGGTCGGCCCGCCGCCGCGTCCGATGCTGCCGCCGCGCCCATGGAACAGCGTGAGGTGGACGCCGCGCGCACGACAAAGCTCGACGAGGCGCTCCTGCGCTTGGTAGAGTTCCCAAGCCGCGGCGAGCCTGCCTCCATCCTTGGACGAATCCGAGTAGCCGATCATGATTTCGAGGCGGTCGCCGATCCGAGCCCGGTACCAAGGCAGGTCGAGCAGAGTGGCCATGACCTCCTGGGACGCCTGCAGGTCCGATATCGTTTCGAAAAGCGGAACGACGCGCAGCGGTTCGGCGACTCGTGCCTCCTTCTGCAAGAGCTCGACAGCCAGGACGTCGCTGGGCTGATGGGCCATCGAAATCACGTACGCGCCGAGCGAATCCCGGGGCAGGGTGGCCAGCACGCGGAACGTGTCCAGGACCTCTTGGACCTCCTTCGAGGCGGGCATGTCCTCGGGAATGAGGGGTCGCTTCGAACCCAGCTCGGCGATGAGGAACTTCTGACGCTCGGCCTCGTCCCAGTTGCGGTACGCTCCGAGCTCCAGATGTCGAGTCAGCTCGTCGAGGACGTCCGTGTGCCGGGCGGACTCCTGGCGAATGTCGATCCGCACCATGTGCGAGCCGAAGCAATGGACTCGGCGAATCAGGTCGAGAAGTCGGCCTTCTGCGATGACCTGCTGCCCGGTCTCGATGAGGGAGCTACGTGTCAGCATCAGTGCGTCGAGCAGCGACTGTGCGCTTGGGACAGACGAATCGAGCGGCGGCGGTTCGGCTCTATCCGACTGCAGTGCGTCGAGCTCATCCTCGATCTGGCGAAGCGTATCGGCGAGCTGAGAGCGCTCCCGCCGCAGGAGCGCGCGGTAGGGTTCCCGGTCGGTGCCGGCCAGTTCGCGAAGCGCATCGGTCGCCGTGTCCATCGAGAGCTCCTGGCAGAGGGCGTCGACCTCGCCGTGGAGGAGCTTCGCCGCGGTCCAACGGCACAGAAAGACGGCCTCGCGGGTGACCTTCGCGGTGACGTTGGGGTTGCCGTCGCGATCGCCACCCATCCACGAGCCAAACCGAATGGGGCTGGCGTCGATGGGAAGGCCACGGCCCGTCTGCGACCGGAGCGCCGTGTCGAAACGCCGCAGGAACCTCGGAACCGCATGCCAGAGCGACTGTTCCAAAACCGCAAGGCCGCCACGCACTTCGTCGGTGGGCGTAGGGCGGCTTCGATGCAGCTCGTCGGTATGCCAGACCGTCGAGATGTCGCGTCGGAGCTGCGATCGCACGGCGTCCTGCTCATCTGGGGTCAGGTCCTTTCGATCGCCGGCGCGAAGTGAAGCTGCAATGCGATTGTATCGCTGAAGGAGCGTTCGGCGGACCACCTGGGTCGGGTGGGCCGTGAGCACGAACTCCACATACTGCGCGCTCGCAGCCTCGTGCACGCGCGCCGGGTCGATGCCCGCGGCGATCATCTTCGCAATGGTGTCGCTGCAGGAATCGAGTCGAGGTTCGACGACCACGCCCCGAGCCGCGCGCATCTGGGCGGTTCGTCGCTCGCGCACCTTGTGTCGTTGTTCCGCAGTGTTGGCAAGCGTGAGAAAGAGAGAAAAGGCCCGGACGACTTCGCGCACCTTCTCGGGCGGGAGCGCCTCGACGATCGCGTAAAGCTCGGCGAGGGCCGGGTCCCGATCGCTGGCATCGGTTTCCCGCAGCGCTTTGCCCTGCTCGCGGATGCGCTCGACGGTTTCGTACACATCCGGCCCCGCCTGCTGTCTCAGGACCTCGCCGAGGAGGTCGCCGAGAACGCGGACGTCTACACGGAGCGCCTCATCGAGCTCGGCGGGTGGATTCGAAGAGAGCGAGCCAGCCACCGAGGGTTCATAGCGCCCCTGACGGTCTTTGGCCGCCCCGGGGACCCCAAATTATCGACCGCTCGGCCACTGGCCGATCGTGCTAAGCTCTCGCGCTGGCGCGCGCTTTTGCGCCCAAGTGGAGCCGTTGTGTCCAAACCCTTCGATAAGGATTTCTCCGTGAGCTCTCGGTCGAGCGCCGCCGTCTCGCTGAGACGATCGGGTTACCAAGTACCGGGATTCCCAGGGCTTCTCGGCATGGATCTCACGCAGATGTCGCGCGAGGACAAAGTCGAGCTCCTCTGGACCATCCTGCGACGAAAGATTCACGGCCTTTCGTTCAGCCCTTACCTCGAGGGGCAGTCTCCAGGCACGGAGATCAGCGAGCACCAGATCCGCGAGCGCCTGCGGATCATCGAGCCCTATACGCGCTGGATTCGGAGTTTCTCGTGTAGAGAGGGCAGCCAGGAAACGCCCCGCATCGCACATGAGTTTGGTTTGAAGACGATGGTCGGGGTCGGGCTATCGGAGGAGCTCGATAAGAACGAAATCGAGCTGCGCAATGGCATCGAGGTCGCCCGTGCCGGCCATGCCGACATCCTTGCGGTCGGCAACGAAGTCATGCTGCGCGAAGACCTGACCGAAGACCAATTGATCGATTACCTAGAGCGCGCGAAGGCCGCCGTGCCCGGTGTCCCGGTGGGCACTGTCGACGCCTATTTTCTCTTCGAGAACCATCCTCGCGTCGCCGCGGCCTGCGACGTGCTGCTGGTGAATTGCTATCCCTTTTGGGAAAGCTGCCCCGCGGAGTATTCCCTGTTGTACATGAAGGAGATGTATCGACGGGCGCAGAACGTCGCAGGTGGCAAGAAAGTCATCATCAGCGAGACCGGTTGGCCGACCGTCGGGTCTCCTTTCGGTGCTGCGGTACCTTCGTATGACCACGCGCTGAAGTATTTCATCCGCGCATACCAGTGGGCGCACGAAGAGGGGATCGAGATTTTTTACTTCTCGTCGTTCGACGAAGCCTGGAAAGTCGGCGACGAGGGCGATGTCGGCGCGTACTGGGGCCTTTGGGACAAGGATGGCAATCCCAAATTCATCTAGCACGAGAGCCATCTTTGGTTTGGTGATCGCAGTCGCGTTGCTGCTTGTACCGACGACCGCGCTGGCCAAACGCCCCAGCCACGACCCAGGACGCAGCGAGTATCGTGCTCCCAAAGCGCAGCATGCGCCCAAGGTCGACGGCGTCGCGGACGAGGCCATCTGGAAGCGAGCCCGCTGGCACGAGCTCACACATCGCTGGCTCGGCCCCGAGTATTCGGCGGAAGATTTCCAAGGTCGCTTCAAGGTGGTCTGGACGGCGGAGCGAATTTACGTTCTCGTCGATCTCGTCGACGACATCTTGTTCGATAGCCACCGCGACCCGCTCGTCCAGTACTGGGATGACGACTG
>Ga0316198_10002594_pt1 | contig 10906 bp, 3 predicted proteins | sample OudBieAanoxic_MG_FD_204935 | JGI IMG/M metagenome (GOLD analysis project Ga0316198, IMG submission 204935) | Coastal sediment microbial communities from Oude Bieten Haven, Netherlands - site A anoxic | ecosystem: Environmental > Aquatic > Marine > Coastal > Sediment | place: Netherlands... | reverse complement strand
AGCCAGCATCTCATCCGGGTCAAAAGGCTTTGTCATGTACCGGTCTGCCCCCATGTCAAGGCCTTTTTGCCGATCAACTTCCTGACCTTTTGCAGTTAAAAGTATAATATAAACATGTGATAAATTGAGTTCTTTTTTAACAATCTGACAAACCTCCATCCCGTTCATTTTAGGCATCATAACATCCAGGAATACAAGATTTGGTTCCTCTTCCTTAATTAAGTTTAATGCCTCTTCGCCATTCTCAGCAAACAATAATTCTACCCCTTCATCCTCTAAATCCTCCAAAGTTTGCTCAATTAACATTCTGATGTGAGCCTCATCATCTACTATCAGTAATTTTTGTCCCATATATTATTTAGTTTCTTTTATGATTTATTTTACTCATAGATAAAAAACATAACATTTTCCATCCCTTCCTGCAATTTCAGGTCTTTTATTTTCTTTTGATCCCCATTATAAACGGAGTTTAACATTATAATATCCGGTTTGGCTTTAGTGGCAGTTTCCATAAAGTCTTTGGAGGTAGACTCCACTACTTTATAACCCCTGGCATTTAAAACTTCTGCAAGTGTTTTTACAGCCGACGCATCTTCATCAACCACCAGTACTTTCTTCTTGGACACCCCCTGTTCCAGTAGTTCCTCCACTTCATGAAACAAATGTTCGGTATTTATTGGTTTCGTAAGATACCGATCTACACCTATCCTGAATCCCCGTTCTTTGTCCTGTACAATAGACAATATAATTATTGGGATATCCATGGTAGCCGGATCGTTCTTTAAGACAGCAGCAACATCAAATCCGTTTATTTCAGGCATCATGACGTCAAGAATAATTAAATCTGGTTTGGACAATCGTACCATGTCCAGAGCTGCTTTACCGTTAGCAGCTTCTTTCACCTCATATCCGGCCTCTGTAAGTTCCTGCCGCAGTAAAGACCGGATAGGCGTATCATCATCCACCACCAAAATAGTCTGCGCCTTTTTCAATGTTTTAAGAGAGGAGTGCTTAATTTGTTTTTTTAAGCTTTTAAGGATTCTGTCTAGTTGAATTGGTGGCTGATCTGTACCTTCTCCTATAACAGGAATGCTAAAGAAAAAAGTACTCCCAACTCCTGCTGTGCTTTTCATCCAGATAATGCCGCCGTGATGTTCTATGATCTCCCTGCAAATAGGAAGCCCCAAGCCCGTACCTTTGGGTTTATCGGTAAGTGTATCCCCGGCTTGCCTGAAACGTTCAAATACTTTGTGCCTGTCTTCCTCGGCAATGCCTATCCCGGTATCCTGGACCTCAACGAGTATTTGTCCGTTGTCTAAAGATGCTTCAATTGACACCGAACCTTTATCCGTAAATTTTACGGCATTTGATAAGAGGTTAATAACCACCTGGATCAGTTTGTCTTCATCGGCACTGACTAATGGCAGATCTTCTGGAACATTCTTCTTTAGGGTTAAATTTTTCTGTTCAAACAGCGAAGAGGTGCTGGCTATGGCCCTGCTAATGACATCCTGTAAGAAAACAGGTTTTTTATTCCATTCCATTCTGCCCGATTCTATTTTGGCGAGATCCAGAACATCATTGATCAAATTAGTAAGCCGCTCTCCCTCAGACACAACTACATTTAGGTTTTCGCTAACCTGCTTCATGGTTCGTTTTATTTTTTGATCATCAACGGTCACCGCAGGAAATATCTTTTCTTCGAGCCTTTTTCTGATGATTTTTGCAAAACCCAATACAGATGTTAAGGGGGTACGCAATTCATGACTTACGGTAGATAGAAAGGCGCTTTTTGCTTCATTGGCATCCTCTGCTTTTGCCTTGGCCCCTTTAGCTTCTTCATAAAGCTCTGCATTATGAAGGGCTATACCCACATTAATAGCAATTGTGCTCAGTAAATTTTTATCTTCCTGATTAAACCTGCTTGCCAATTGCGTGCTTTGAACACTTAATACCCCAATTATTTTATCTTCAACAGGAATGGGAACCCCCAAATATGAGATAGCCCGTTTACCCGTCTGCTCAATTCCATACTTGTCGTATTGGGCAACGATATCGGTATCTTTGTTTATTAATAAAGATTCACCGGTTTGAATAATTTTTGAAGTGAATCCCTCTCCATAATTCATGGGAGGCATATTATCGCCATCCTGGTAGGGAAAATTAATAATCCCTTTTTCTTCATCTAACAAAGCCAGATAGGTAATATCCGATTTAAAGAGTTTCTTCATTTCGTTACCTACCAATTTTATCAATTCATTAAGCTCTAATTTCTCTGTCAGGGCTTTGCTTACATGATTAACCGTGTCTAATTCATCCAGGCGCTGTTGTACTTCTTTGGTACGTTTTTCCACTTTTTCTTCCAGATCTTTTTGCTGCTTTACTAAGAGGTTAGTCCTTGTTTTAACAATGGCGTAGACCAGTAAGAGGAAACCTAAGACATAGAGCGCATAAGCCCACCATGTTTCGTACCAAGGAGCACTAATACTAAAACTGACCGACTTTTCCTCGGAATCATCCCCATATACATTTCGCGCTTTTACCTTAAAGCTATATTTTCCCGGTGGGAGGTTGATATACTCCCTAGAAGCTTGTTTTGTCCAAGCAGACCAGGTTTTGTCCAGGCCTGCTAATTGGGTGCTATATTGCATTTCATTTTGCCCGATAAACAAAGGCGCTGCATAGCCAATAGTTACATTGTTCTGGTCATAAGGTATTTTAAGACCTTCAGGAAAATCGGAGTTGCCGGCGTATATAAGAGAATCTCCAGCTATAGCTATCTTTCGTAATTCAACATTGAAGTTAGGAACAAGGGGTTTTGAAAGATTTCCTTCATATCTTATAACCCCATCGGGACCTGTGAACCATGCCAACTGGGAATCATCTTCCTCGGAATTCTCCACGTAAATTGTCCAGATTCGATTATTCTTAAGTTCCTTAAAAGTATCTTTGTTAATAGAAAAATCCCCATTAGAATCTTTTGAGGCCACCATTAGTCCGGATCCCACGTCAAACCATAGGCTACCATTGTCATCCTCATAAAAATTAGTGCCTGGTCTGTTAAAATCTATCTGGTCACCAAAAAAGAATTTTTTTTCTTCAAAACGGTTTTCACTTTCATTAAATGCAAAAGACTGCTTCGTTTCTGTTGCCCAAAAGACAATTTCTTCACCGGCTTCTACAAAAAATATTCTGGAATTCGGCAAACCATTACCCGTATCCAGGTAATCAATTTTCGAATCTGAGAAACTAAGCTTATTATTAACTAATTTGGGATAAAACCGTAATACCTGACTTTCTAAACTAGACTCTACAAATAAACTTCCATCGGAAGCTTCTAGCATATTAGCACTACTTCGGGTTGGTTCATTGGTATATGATTCTTCTAGGAATTTATTTTGGCGTACATCATAATAAAAACTTATTATTCCTTGTTGATGTGATATATATATCCTTTTTGGATCCTTCTTTGATTGATAAATCTGACCGGCTCTAAAATCATAATCGATATTTTCCCGTACATATTTAAAGGAAGTTCCTGTAATTTCAACAAAGCCCATCCCATTGGTTCCCACATATAATCTATTGTTGTATTCCAAAAAATTAGTCCCCTGACCAAAGGTTCCGGGTATATTTTTAATCACTTTTTCATCTTCATCCAAATAAGAAACACCATCATTGTTACTCAAATAAAGGACACCTTTAAATCTATAAACATCATTGACTACATTTGTAGAAAGACCCATGTCCGAATCCAACAAGGTAAAGGTTGAATTAAGGTTTGTGGTAGAAATACCATTTAAGAGCATAATCCAAAGCACCCCTCTTGAATCGACATAAACATAATCCACACTCCCATCCTGCAGACCATTGTCTGTGGTATACTTCTGTATTAATTTTCCATCATGATCAATTAAATAAGCGCCATCACTAAAAGTATTTAATACAAAACGACCATCATCCAAGGCTACCCCTGGCAGGTATAATTTATCTTTAACGTAAGTATCAATTTCTGTCTTAAAAGGTTTAAATTCCTTACCATCATATAGGAAAAATCCTTTAGTTCGTGTACCAATTAGCAATTGATCTTCATCATAGGGTAAGATGGTATAAATACGTTCGCTGGTAAACGCTTCTCCACCGGGAACTACTTCAAAAGTGTCATCATCCTTCAAAATGCATAGACCTACCCCCCAAATACGCAGGTAATAGGTGTTATTAACAATATTACCAACATGATAACCATCCTCAGAGGGAATCACTTTCATTTTTTCACCATCCCAGGCATATAATTTAAATTCTGTTCTAAAAATGATTCTATCCTTATGGTAATCTATCTCCCATACATCTTTAAAAGACCTGTGCTCTTCGGGAATTTCATTTAGCAACGTCTTATATTGAAATTCTCCGTTGGCATCAGCTTCCAAATATCCTATTTCGCCAATTCCCCCAACATGAATTGTACCATGCTTATCTTTTTTCAAGGATCGTACACCTCCAACCTTTGGTAACCTGATCAAATTCCAATTTACCCCATCGTATTGCAAAATTCCTCCACCATTTGCGAAATACATAATTCCTTTATCATCTTCTAATGCCCACCAATTGGCAGGTCCGGCTCCATAATCCTGGTATTTATAATTTGTTATAATGGGTTTTCCCAATTGTTTCTGAGCCAAAAGAGGTGAAATGGCTGTTAAAAAGAAACAAAGAAAAAAGGCTAAAGTTGTTAGGCGGGTCTTAAATATGGTTTTAGGCATAGTCGGTTGGAAAATAGTTGTGGTTGGTCTTTATGAATATTAATGAGCTGAATTTACAAAATATATTGCTACCGTTTAGCGTAATTCCTAAAATGTGAGTTTCTTTAACGATGTTTTGCGAAGATTCTTACAGACCGACGAGATTTGCCAATAGATGACAAAAATGAAAATGAACTAAAGGATTGTTGCCGTTTATCTTATGGGTTGCTTTATTGCCCAAAAATCTACTACCCATTCTTAATTTTTGTGTATTTTAGAAAAGTAATAGAAATGAAAATCCAACGGCATCGCTAACAGTGGTCAGTTCTATATGAAATACATCTTAGGTTTCTATTTTGTGGTCCTTTGTGTTTTAACAATATGGTCACCTTTAGTTGCACAGGAGCCCTTATCCAGCGAAAATCATGATATTCCCGAACCCATGATTTTTGATTTGGTACGGGAATTAGGAGCCAGACAGGGTGAGTTAGAGATTAATGTGCTTGCGGAATTTCCTTTAAATAATGCTTCTTCACGACATATTGAATGGGCTCCGGAAATTGAATATGCCATTTGGGATAATTTTGCTGTAGAATTCGAACTTCCTATTGAAGATGATACATTAGAAGCCTTAAAAGCCGCTTTTCAATACACTTTCGGTAAATCTAAATCCGGAAGCTTTATCCATGGGGCACAATTCATGGTTGAAAAAATAAGGAAAACAGATAAATGGGACCTTAGCCTCCTTTATATCCCTGCTTACAGGTTTAATGCTACCTGGAGTGTCCTTGCCATGATTGGACTTCGCCAGCAAGTAGGTACCGATTCTCAGAATAAAACTACCACACTGCTTCTTAACGCAACGGTTTTTGCTGAAATCAGTAAACGTGTTACGATGGGATTGGAATTCAATAATTCGGACCCCGGGAACTTTGATGAAGAAGAAGAACTCGAATTGCTTGCTATGCCACAAGTGCATATTGAATTCTCAGATCATTGGTCTTTACAGACCGGGGTAGGAGGAGAATTTACTGATTCAAAAGTTAATGCTACGGCTGCTATTAGGATGATTGCGGAATTTTAGCAAAAGGCGTATTCAGACAAAACTATGCACTAATAATCTTCTTTTTTTGAGTTTTGATCAATGGTTTCTCTTTGCTGTCATTTACAAAATACATATCCATCATGCCCTTGTTTTTGACATGTATTTGCCCCCGGTGTTCACAGGTATACCGATCTCTGATAAGCAAATAGGTACTGTGAGAGACATTTACCCTTCCCGGTTCTGATAAGGATTCCATTCGTGCTGCCACATTAACTGTATCTCCCCAGATGTCATAGGCAAATTTTCTGGTTCCCACCACACCGGCAACAATTCCTCCGGTATTAATGCCAATACGGACATCAAAAGGAACGATATCCTTAGGTGGATTTAATTTGGTCTCTTCCATTACACGGGCAATTTCAAAAGCGGCCTGTACCATTTTATATGGATGGTCTTCAGTAGGAAAAGGTAGGCCCCCCGCACACATATATGCGTCGCCAATGGTTTTAATTTTCTCAAGGTCATATTTTTCCATGATGGCATCGAACTTCGAAAAATAGTAATCCACGGTTTTAACCAGTAATTCAGGGGACAGGTTTTGTGAATAACTGGTAAAGCCCTTAAAATCAGTAAACATTACTGTCACTGATTCAAATTTCTTGGCTTTTACCTTTCCGTTCTGTTTTAGTTCCAGGGCAGTTTCATCCGGGAGAATGTTGAGTAACAGGTTTTCGGATCGGTTTTTCTCCTCTTCGATGATCTTGTTGGTTTTCTTCACATAGCGGTATCTTTTATAGGATCCTATAGCGAGTACAAAGACTAATAGCAGCCCCAAAACAGTTCCGTAGATGACATACTTCTGCCGTTTGGCCTGTAAGTCAGCAATTTGTGCTTCCTGCTCCAGGAGCCCTATTTCATCCTCTTTCTTTTCAAGGTCAAAATCGAATTGGAGGCCGCGGATTTTATCATCAGTTTCTACATTAAACAAGGAGTCCTTAGAAGCAATCAATTGTGTTTGGTACTTAAAAGCGTTGGTATAATCTCCCTGATTGGCATAGGCCATGGATAAGCCTTCATAAATATCCTTTAATTCAAATTTGATGCCCATTTCATTGGCCAAAGATTCTGCTTCCCTGAATGCATTCAATGCTTTTGTAAAATCATCGTTTTGATAGACCTTTCCAAGTTCTATCAGAGTCTGCACCATTTGCAATTGTTGGCTGTTCTCTTTTGCATTTTGATAGGCCTGGTCCAGATAGGATATAGCCTTCTCTTTTTCACCCATTTTAAATTCTACAATGCCTAATTTGGTAAGGTTATCCGTGTTATCAGCGGTATTAAGAGTCAAAGGCAGGGCATCCTGATAGTATTTCAATGCCTCTTTGTAATTACCCTGCAAAAGATAGATCTCACCTTCACCCATTAAATATGAAGTAGTTATTTGGGGTTCATCTATTGACGGCAAATACTTTGGGATCCGCTTAAAATATTCCAGGGCTTTGTCATAATCATTAGGGTTATCTCCATAAACTCCGCCAATATTTAATAAAGCAGAGGCAATACGCAAAGTGTCTGGTATTTTTTCTGCGATACTTAAAGATCGCAGGTAATAATCTATGGCTTTCGTGTTACTTCCCTGGCTGTAATACACCGCCCCTAAATTGTTAGAGAGGTTGGCTATTCCCTGGCTGTCCTCAATGGTTTCAAAAATTTCAAGAGATTTTGTCCAGTGGTCCAGTACCTCCATATAATCCCCCTGATAGTAATAAGCCAACCCAATATTCTTCTCCGCATATGCTTTCCCTCTTAAATATCCAAGTTCATCGGCAAGTTCTGCGGCTTGTTTAGACACGATCAGGGATCCTGAAATATCCTCGTTCTGAAGAATGGCCACGCTCAGAGCATTCAGATTACTAACCTGTAAAGTATCCTTCTTGCCAAACTTAACTACCTCCCTAAGACTGTCTATTTCTAGTTCCTGAGAAACTAATGACCTTACCGAAAATAATGCGCAACAGATAAGGACTGCAAATATTGTTTTATTTCCCATTATACTCATATCGGTCCCTGTAATCAGTCTTTTACCACCGTATAGACATTCACATCGTCTTTAGTAGTGATCCTTATAAAATACATGCCCTCGGGATAGTCGGCCATATTTATCTCATGAGTAATTGGGCCATTTCTACCATCTAAGGAGGCGTTAAGATATAAAATCCCATAGAAATCAAAGATATCAAGGGTAACCACCTCAGAAATATCCTGATCAATATACAATAACCCATTTACAGGATTCGGGTACAAAATGAAAGATGGGTCTGTACCTTCAAAGCCAGAATTACATCTATTGGAGTTAGCATTCGCATTGGAAGTCGTTGAACTTTTATGCGTGCTGTTCCTGCTTGTGAGTTCCCATTTCAGTGTATTCCCATCAAAACGAATTGAAAAGGTACCTTGCCCTGGTAAAAAGATAAAGGGCAGTTCACCCATGTATTGCGCGGGCCCAGTTAACTGATTCTCCGGCCCTTCGGCTATATAAATAGTCTCCTCGTTTGGATTTTCATAGCGGTAATGCGCGATATAGAGTAAGCCATCCGGATCACTGAAATTTTCTTCCACACAATCCAGATAGGTTCTTATTTTTCTAAGATTGTTGCCCGTTGGATTTACATAAAGTGTCCCAATGTTACTGTATTGAATCTCATAATTTTGAGGGTCCATGATTTTAATAAAATAGACTCCGGTTGCGCCAGGCGCATATGCAACCCCATTGGCATCTTCAAAGATATACGGGATACCTTCAGGGAATACATCTTCCTGAGTTTCATCATATTTATAGCCGGCTATGGTTGTAGTTATAAGGGAAGAGTCAATATCAGCCCCCTGATCAATGATTAGATCTCCGGTTTCAACAAATAATGTCGCCGGATTTACAGTAATGGTGCTGGAATCATAAGTTATATTAAGATTGGCTCCGATTGGTGCAAAATAAGCACCAGGATACGAGTAATTCACCTCCGGCGCTGGGGTTACATCAAGTCCTGTAATTAGGTTTACGGAATAGAATGTAGATACACTGCCACCGCTTTCTGAATCATCATCCGCGTGGAGTACAGCAAATATCTGAGAATAATCGTTACCATCTTCAGCACCTCCCAGGTCACCATCATTAACAACGGCTTTAAACCTATTTTCAAAAGTCACCTTTTCTGTTAACAGATCTTCTCCGTTAACTACTGCTTTGAATCTGTTTACAACGGCTTTAAATCTATTTTCAATATAATTATCAAAATCCTGTACATCCAGATCAATAAGGTCCATTTCATTAACCACAGCTTTAAACCTGTTTAGAAGGGTATTTTCAGTTGCCATCCAACTACCGCCATCCAATAAATCTAATAACTCTGCTGTGTTCACAACGGCCTTAAACCTGTTAATTAGGGCAAGGGTATTATCTTCAAAAAATGTTGTATTGTGTGCCTCCGAAATATTGGCTAGGAAATCTGAATTATTCGATATTCCTGTTGTATCATAGATATAATTCAAATCCAGAATAATGGCTTCCCCATAGGTTGTAACTACTGGTTCAGGAACAATAGTTAGATCCTTTTTAGCAACCGAAAGAGATCCGTTTTTAAAAGTTACTATATACTCCGGGAGTTCTGTGACCTTTGTTGTACTACAGTTTACCGTACCCTCAAAACAAGGAAAAATTGTATAATTATTTACTCTGGGATATGGCGGTTCTGCATTGGTTTCAAATATAATTTCAGGCAATGGAGAAAGCCCCAATTCTAAAAGCACCTCGTTCAGGCTTTTGTCATCGGGAAGACCATCTGCGTAAGGTGCCGGAAGTCCTTGTACGGTAAAGTCAAATTTATCTTCATAGGCTTGCCCGTATTCTATTTCCACTTCATTTGCGGTAATTCTCAATGCTATTCTTCCATCCTCAATGATTGGCAGCGCATTGGAATCACCCCCATTGTTCACCGTACCGGCCAAGGGAGCAGTATTTAAAACAACATTTGGGTTGCTAATAAAGGGTGGTACGGTAACCACAAGCAATGTGTCTGTTCTGGTAGTTTCATCTACTTCTAACTCTATTCGGTCTTCCCCATCACCAAAATAGACCGTTAGCGGATCAGGGTCATTAGGGTCCTCCGGTGCTTCCGGAAAATACTTTCCGGTTAAAGTTACCTTAACGGAATCTGCACTGAGAACAAGCGGTACCCCTTCTGAATCTACCTGTCCTTCGTTTACAGCCAACCTAATTTGTATGGCCGTCTGCGCAGCTAGTTGTTTAAAAGTATTTACGGCGTTGACAACCCCAGCACCCAGCTGATCTTCAGAATCAACCTCTGTAGCGTTATCTTTAAATAATTGTAAAATATCTATAGTATTTTCAGTTTCTTGCCAGAAGGGTATGGCCGATTTCGCTAATGCAAAGGCCGCTGCCACATGCACTACAGAGGCGGAGGTGCCAAAGAAATTTTTATAGGGATCGCCGTCTATCGGCACACCTGCAACTTCATTTTGCCCAATGGTTTGCACATTGGTATTTACCCCGTCAAAGGATGAAAGAGCAACTTGTGCGGCTGCCTCATCTGTCATAAGTGCCCCTGGAAGTATTCCTCCAAAGGATGAAAATGGTTGAGGTGTAAAGGGTTCAGAGTTTAAGGATTTTCGAAAATCAACGGCACCAATGGCCAAAGCTTCCGGCGTCAGGGGATGTCCACTCATGGTGGAGGCACCATCAAAATAATTTAATACCTGTAAACTATTTGCAACAAAGATGATGTACCTGAACGGCAAGGATCCAGGATCCCCGTTGGCACTGGTGATTAAAAAATTAGCTTGCCCATCTGCAGTTGCCCTAAAAGTAATGTATTCAATAGGGTCTCTGGCATCATCAACACTATCATCTTCACCGTCATTATAGTAATTATTACCAACGAGCAAGCGCTCCTGATCGTCTACCACCCAAAAATCCAGATCGGAATCAGCACCGAGCATATTATTCTGAGAGGCAAAGTCTTCATCCCATTGCAGGACTATCATATAGGTTTCTCCATTTTTTACTTCAAATCGTTGATAAATATCATCCGTGCCACCAAATATATGA
>Ga0316198_10002593_pt1 | contig 10908 bp, 8 predicted proteins | sample OudBieAanoxic_MG_FD_204935 | JGI IMG/M metagenome (GOLD analysis project Ga0316198, IMG submission 204935) | Coastal sediment microbial communities from Oude Bieten Haven, Netherlands - site A anoxic | ecosystem: Environmental > Aquatic > Marine > Coastal > Sediment | place: Netherlands... | reverse complement strand
TGATCGGCGCGATTCCGGCGGTATTCCTCGGCTACTTCTTCATCTATCCGGTGCTGACGATCCTGTACACCGGACTGGTCCCCGACGGACAGATCGCCACGTCGGCATTCTCTGAGGCCCTGACGAGTTCAACCGTCCGGGGCATCGCCTGGTTCACGTTGTGGCAGGCACTGCTTTCGACGCTCCTCACCGTGGTGATCGGGCTGCCGATCGCGTACGTGTTCGCGAGATATCGATTCCCCGGCCGATCACTGCTTCGCTCCCTGACCCTGGTGCCATTCGTTCTGCCCACCATCGTCGTCGGGGTCGCATTCCTCGCCGTTCTCGGGCCCGGAAGCCCGTTCGGCGTGAACCTGCGCGGCACGATATGGGCGATCCTCATCGCCCATGTGTTCTACAACCTGGCCATCGTGATCCGCGGCGTCGGGGCGTTCTGGGAACAGGTTGATCCGCACCTCGAAGATGCAGCTCGCATCCTCGGAGCCGGGCGGTTCCGCGTGTTCCGCACCATCACGCTTCCTCTACTCCGACCGGCCATTCTGTCGAGCGCGGCGCTCGTGTTCCTCTTCTCGTTCACCTCGTTCGGGGTAATCCTCGTGCTCGGCGACCTCCGGCATACGACCCTCGAAGTCGAAATCTGGCGACAGGCAACGGCCTTCCTCCGCCTTGATCTCGCCGCGGCGCTCGCCGTGCTCCAACTCATGGGCGTGACGGTGCTCCTCGTCCTCTACGGCAAGGCCAGAAACCGGCGAGCAGCCGAACTCACCCTGCGTCCGCCAAGCGAGGTCGCCCGTGCTCCTCGAACGACGGGCGAGTGGGCCGTCGTCGTGTCCACGCTCTGCATGCTGGCGATCATTGTTGTCACGCCGCTCGCCGTGTTGATCTGGAGGTCACTGTCAACACCGGATGGACTTGGCTTGTCCAACTACGCGCACCTGTTCAACCCCCCGAGGGCCGCGGCGGTGTTCGTGTCGCCGACGGACGCAATCGCCAACACCCTGCAGTTCGCCATCCCTGCCGTATTGATTGCGAGCGGCATCGGACTCCTGGCGGCCACCGTCATCGTGTCGGCGAGCGGGCGCAGCGGCCGCATCTTCGACACGGTGCTCATGCTTCCCCTCGGAACCTCCGCCGTCACCATCGGGTTCGGCTTCCTCGTGGCACTGGACCAGCCGATCGACCTTCGCGCCTCAATCCTTCTCATCCCGGTCGCCCATGCACTCGTGGCGATTCCGTTCGTCGTACGCAGCACCGTGCCGGTCATGGAATCGATCCAACACCGCCTGCGCGAGGCGGCGGCCGTGCTCGGCGCGTCACCACGCCGTGCGTGGCGAGAGGTCGATTTGCCACTCATCACGCGCGCACTCGCCGTCGCAGCCATGTTCGCGTTCGCGATCTCCGTCGGGGAATTCGGCGCTACGTCGTTCATTGCACGCCCGGCAACGGCCACCATTCCCGTCGCGATCTTCCGCCTCCTCGGCCGTCCCGGAACGTTTGGCGAGGCAATGGCGATGTCGGTGATACTCATGGCCATTGTCGCCGTCGCCGCCCTCGGGATCGAAGCGGTTCGCGGTACTCGTTCGGGCGGCGTTTAATGCTCGATGTGTCCGATCTCACCGTGCAGTTCGGCTCGACGACCGCCGTCGATGGAGCCAGCCTGGGGGTCGAGGATCGGACGATCCACGCCCTCATGGGTCCGTCCGGATCCGGGAAGTCGACCATGCTGCGCGCCATCGCCGGGCTCGAACCTCCAACGTCTGGCAGCATCGCATGGGACGGGCAGCCGCTGGTGGACGTTCCGCCGCACCGGCGCGGATTCGGACTGATGTTCCAGGACTATGCCTTGTTCCCGCACCGCACCGTGGCGGGAAACGTTGCCTTCGGCCTTCAGATGCAGGGTCTCAACGCTGAAGCCGTCCGCACACGCGTGTCTGAGATGCTCGACCTGGTTGGTCTCCCCGGCTACGAGAACCGCAGCATCGGCACACTCTCCGGAGGAGAACAGCAACGGATTGCGTTGGCCCGCACGCTGGCGCCGGATCCGCGGCTCATACTCCTGGATGAGCCGCTCGGAGCCCTCGACCGCTCCCTCCGAGAGCACCTCTTGATCGAGATGCGCTTCATCTTCACGGCCGTCCATGCGACCGTCCTCTACGTGACCCACGACCGCGAAGAGGCGTTCACGATCGCCGACCAGGTCGCAATCATTCGCGACGGACGCATCGTCGCCGACGAGACACCGGAAGAGCTCTGGCACCGGCCGCCCGACGGATGGACCGCCCGCTTCATCGGTCTCGAAAACTTGCTCCCGGCGTCCAGCCTCTCCTCACTCGGGTTGGAGCCTCCATCGACCGACGTGACCACCGGAGTTGTCCCACCCGAGTCCATCGTTCTCACACCCGCGGGAGCACGAATCGCGACCGTGACAGGAGCGCACTTCCGCGGTGGCGTGTACCGGATCGAGCTTGGCCTCGAGGACGGCCACCAACTCGTTGCCTGGTCACCCGAGCGCCTCCGCCCTGAATCGACGGCCCGATTCGACATCGACGCCACACGAATCAGCTGGTTCGACGACTGATCAGTCGAGTAGATCCGCCGTCACCACGACCCGTCCGAAGTCGGCTTCAAGCGTGAGCGCCGTGTAGCGAGCGATCTCGCGAGCGCGGTACACCTGATGGTTCGCTCCAACGATGTCGAACGTGTGGGTTGCGTCGAGAACAAACAGCATCTCGAATCTGAGATCGCTGCCATCACGGGCGGTGGTCTCGCAGCACATGTTCGTTTGGATTCCACACACTGCGATCCCCGTGATGTCGTGTTCGGTCAGCCACGCCGCAAGATCGGGTGTCCCCTTGAACGCCGAGTGGACGGACTTGCCGACCAGCAGATCCGGCTCACCGGTGACCACATCCTTGAACATGTTGCCGGGTGTGCCCGGCGCGAGCGGCGACCCCGGCGTCGTCGAGTTGTGGCGCACGAAGACGATCGGCCAGTTGTGGTCCCGCCACGCGCCGATCAGCCGCGCAACGTTGGCCTCACACTCGGGGTTGTTGCGTTCACCCCAGACGGCCTGGTCGTCAAATCCCTTCTGGACGTCTACAACGATGAGTGCGGTGCTTCCGCTCCAGTCGGTCATGCGTAGAACATCGGTCCGAGTTTCGCGAACTCATCGCGGGATGAGACCGGCACGATGTAGCCGTCCTCGATCCGCACATCGTCGACGTGTTCTGCCACGTCTTCAATGGTGAGCGGCCCATCACGATCCGGGTGTTTGAAGTAGCCCTCGCACAACGCCGTGAAGACGCGGCTGACCGAACCTCCGCCGACGGACCAGAGCTCGCCGCTGTACCGGTTCGCCTCCGAAGCGAGGTAGGCGACTGCTGGAGCGACCGAGTCGGCGTCGAACCGATCGGCCTTGTCCCCAAGGATCTCTTCGGTCATTCGCGTGTGGGCGATCGGCGCAACGGCGTTCACAAGCACGTCGTATTTGGCACCCTCGAGCTTCAGCGCGTTCATGAACCCGACGAGTCCGGCCTTGGCGGCTGCGTAGTTCGTCTGGCCGAAGTTGCCGAACACACCCGCTCCTGACGACGCAAATATGATCCGGCCGTACCGCTGCGCCTTCATCAGTCGGAACGCGGGCATGGTGACGTAGAACGCCCCTTCCAGGTGAACGGACAGAACTGCTCGGAGGTCGTCAACCTCCATCTTCGCCAACGTGCGATCACGCAGGATTCCCGCATTGGAGATGAGGATGTCGACCCGCCCAAACTCCTCCTCAGCGCGCGCGATGATCGCCGCACCACCTTCGGGGTCCGCAACAGAGCTGTACTCGGCGACCGCGGTTCCGCCGCTCGAACGAATCTCCTCCACGACGGAATCCGCCGCGCTCGCATCAGCCCCCTGGCCGTTCACCGAGCCGCCGAGATCGTTGACGACCACCGATGCCCCGCGCGACGCCAGGAGAAGCGCATATTCGCGCCCCAGTCCTCCGCCGGCGCCCGTGATCACCGCAACGCGGTCCTGGAAGTCGATCATCCTGTCTGCTCCTCACCGTTTGGTGTGTCGAACGATAGCGAGCGCCGGTGCCGGAAACTCCGGTCCACGCGGCGGCAACCATGGCCTAGCGTCGAATCGTGCAACCAGAGACAGCAAGGCGCGTTCGAAGCGGGGCCGCAAGGTCACCCCGGTCGAGAACCTCCACCTCGTCGAGGTCGAGCCACGAAGCCATCGTGTGGAGTTCGGCCGCAAGGGCCGGAGCGACCCGTTTGGGCTCGCGGCCGGATTCGAGGTATGCGGCCTGCACGAGGAGTCGTCTCGCCTTGCGATCGGCCTTGAGATCAACGCGAGCCACAAGCTCGCCGTCGAGCAGGAACGGCAGCACGTAGTACCCGAACTGCCGCCGGTCTTTCGGAACGTAGATCTCAATGCGGTACCGGAATCCGAAGATACGTTCGACTCGATCGCGGTTCCAGACCAGTGAATCGAACGGGCTCAGAAGGCCGGTGCCCCCAGGTCGTCTTGGGAGAACGGCCTCCGGGTGAAGGTAGGCGATATTCCGCCATCCATCGACGTTGACAGGAACAACAGCGCCCTCGGCGGCGAGATCGGTGAGGATCGCGCGAGCGGTTGGGGTATGCAGCCGGTGATAGTCGGCGAGATCTGCCGCAGTCCCGATCCCGTGGTGCCGCGCAGCGTCGGTGAGGAGGCGCCGATACGCCTCAGTCGTGTCCGGCCTCGGCTGGCAGATTGCCCGCTCCGGCAGCACCCGCTCCGGCAGGTCGTAGATGCGTCCGAAGGAACGGGTGCGGTATGCCGTGACTTCGCCCTTGGCGAAGAGCCACTCGAGTGCGTGTTTGCCAGGGGTATATCCCCACCAAGGTCCGCCGCGTTCTCCGGGATCTTCGAGATCCGACACCGTGGTCGGGCCGCGATCGGCAACCTGCTGCAGGACACCTTCGACATACCCGGGCCGTTCGTCGAAGAGGCGGCGAACACTCCCCCACGGCTTCATCTCGTCCATCCGGAAGCCGAACGTGGAATACAGGCCGACCGGCATCAACGAGGCCTCGTGTCCCCAATACTCGAACAGCTCTCCCGAGCGTGCCGTCCACCGGTCGAATGCCGATCGATCGTACGGGCCGAGGCGCGAGAACATCGGGAGATAGTGAGATCGCTCAAGCACGTTCACCGAGTCCAACTGGACGAGCCCAACGCGGTCGAGCACGCGCCGGAAGTGCCGGACGTCGACGCGACCACTCGGACGCGCCGCCGTGAACCCTTGGGCTGCAAGAGCGATCCGTCGCACCTGGTCGGCTGTGAGCCGTCGTTGTTTCATCGTGTAGGGTCCTCCGCCATCGCTACGCTACCGAACCCATGGTTCGAACTCTCAGCGCAGCAATCAGGACGATCGTCCTCGTCCCGCTCTTCTTCTTCTATACGTTGTCGCAAGCGGCCTACGTGATCTGGATCGGGAAACGCAATCGCGACTCTCCGAAGATCGAGCAGACAATCCAGCGCTGGTCCGGACACTTCCTCAAGGTCCCGCCGATCGTGATGACGGTCGAGGGTGCGGAAGAGGTCGACCCCGATCGCCGCTACGTGGTCGTGGCGAATCACACGTCGAACTTCGACATTCCCGTGCTGTTCCGAGCGATCCCAACCCCCATCCGGTTCCTCGCGAAGAAGGAGCTCTACAAGATTCCGATCCTCGGGCCCGGCATGGACACTGCAGGGATTGTCAAGGTCGACCGTGGCGGAGCGATATCAACCAGGCAGGCGATCAACGATGCAGCCAAGGAGACCTATCGCCGCGGGTACTCGCTGATGGTCTTCGCCGAGGGAACGCGAAGCCGGACCGGAGACATGGCAGCGTTCCACAAGGGTGCCGTCCGCCTGGCGATCGACAACGGTGCTGATCTCCTACCGGTGGTCATCTCCGGAACGTTCGATATCAACCCGCCTGGATCCTGGTTCGTGTACCCGGGCCGCGTGGTCGTCAAGATCCTGGACACCGTCGATACAGCCGACTACACGTTCCGGGACATCACCCCGCTGACGAGCGAGCTGCACGACCGGATGCTCGCAACGTACGAGGAGATGCGGAACGCACCCTCCTGATGTCGAGCGATCAGTCATAGATCCCCGTCAGCCAGGTTGCCCCACCCCTGATCTCGCAGAGGAATGCACCCGCCGAAGTCACGATCTGATACTGATCACCCGGCTCCTCACCTTTCCACCAGCGTCCAACTCGCCTCCAGGGACCGGCCCACGACCGGACCGTCACCCACCGGCTCCCCAGCCGTACCCGAGTCGGCATTCCTCCATCCCACTCGATGTGAAACGGCTGGGGTGCGGGTGGCACAAGCGCCGGTGAAGGACCGGGGATCCGTCCCGGCCACGGGGCATCAGGATCTCGCCGAGAGACCGGCGGTTCACCCCACCGGTGCCAGGCAACTCGGTCGCCGTACTCACGGCCCCCCTGTGGGTGCGCCTGGAGCAGCTCATCCCGGCCGAGGATCGCCTGCGTTTCGGTGAACGCGCGATCGGTCTCTGCCGCCGCTCGTGCATCTTCTCCAAGTGCGAGCTGTCGTCCCGCCCCCGAGAGATTCGCCGGCTCGATCCGAAGCGCAACCAAGCCGCCGCGTATCCCCGCCCCGACCCCGTCAACCCAGGCGCGGAGCTGCCATCGCACCCGATCAGCGATCGCTCGGTCGTCCAGCGGATCGGCGCTCAACCACGTTCGGGACCGAACCGTCCCGTCGGCAGCTTCTGCTTCGACCACGATCCGAAACGGAGCCGCCCCAAACGAGGCGAGGGCTTCAACGAGCCTGCCGGCCATCGCCCGAGCCACGAACGCTGCCTGCTCGAGGTCTTCGAGCGGAGGCGAGAACCGCTCCGAGACGGTGAGATCAATAGGGAGATCGCGCGGATTCAGATCACGGTCCCGGCCGGAAGCACGCCGATGGGCATCGAGGCCGGCAGCCCCGAAACGGGAAGCGATGGTGCTGCCGGGGAGGCGTGCAAGTTCCCCAAGTGTTGTAATCCCGAGCCATCGGAACGTCGAGACAAGCTCTTCCCTGCCAACCGTTGATATGTCGAGCGAGGCGAGGAATGCCTTGTCGTCTTCAACCAGGAGCATCGGTGGATCGCCTGTTGCGTTGATCGATGCTTGTTTCGCAGCGAACGGACCCTCGGCGACCCCGATTCGGAACCCGGCTCCGGCCACCCGATCAATCTCCTTGATCACCCGTTCGATGAGCGGACCCTCGCCGCCGTAGTAGCCGACAGCTCCAGCGACCGGCACGAAGACCAACCCCGGTTCTACGACCTCGACGTTCGGGATGAGGTCCTCGATTGCTGTGACAACACCCTCGAACGCAACCATCTCGGCCGAGTGGTCGCGTTCAACCGTCACGACCAGAGGGCAGATTCCCTCAGCCTCTCCTCTTCGCATCCCGCGACGAACCCCGGCGGCGAACGCGGCAGCGTTTATCGCTTCGACCCGACCGTCCGCGCCGATCGCCTGGCCGGGATCATCCTGCGACGCTCCGGGTCTCCGCAGCGGCCACTCCGGATACCACACGCAGAGTGTTCGAGCCATCGTCCTCCATCTCAATCGTTCGAGTCATTCCCCGCATGGCCTTCCCGGAAGCCATCAGCAGCGTTCTCCGCCGGTCGATCCTGCCGTATCCATCCACAGCCCCGCTCCATGAGGTCTCGCGTGCTTCGAGCGTCAGGTGAGCGACACCGGTTGGTACCGCCCGATCAAGGGGTCGCAGCAGCAGAGGAGTCCCCCGGTTCCTGGCAAGCGCCGCGAGTTTCCGAATCGACGCGTCCTTTGCCCCGGCAGGGATCTCAGCCAGCACCGCCGCCGCACCATCGAGGAGCGCAGCAACGGCCTTCCCCCACCGGATGACATCCCGGCAACGGGCAATCACCAACCGGTCGGGTTCGATTCCCACTTCCCACGCGGCAAGGGGGCTCAGCCAGCCACGCACGTCGAGGTAGGCAACGGGACCGGTTCTGGCATGGTCGGAGAGCAAGACCAACCCCAGCCGTGTCATCCCAAGCCCAGCATCCCCGGCAAGAACCCCAACCTGGCCGGGACCGAGGGACGGGAGATCACGTCCCCAGTCCGGGCGCTTCGCGCCGTAGTCCGTAGTCCGTATTCCGTAGTCCGGGCGCTTCGCGCCGTAGTCCGTAGTCCGTAGTCCGTAGTCCGTACCGCGCCGGGCCTCATCTGCGCGATCTAGGCTCTCAGAGCCCCCCGGCTGGCGACTGGCGACTCCCTGGTCTCTCGCCATTTCGCCGGATTCCTCCTTCTCTCCGGCGGTCTGCCGGACACACACCTTATCGAACATATGTTCGATTCACAAGTGCGGTATCCTAAAGATGTAGCAACGAAAGGAGCACGTTCGTGTCGATTGCGAAGGTGGTCGAAATCACCTCAACATCCCCCGGGAGCTTCGAGGATGCGATCCGGAAAGGGATCGCCAAGGCACAGCAGACCGTCGACAATATCCGGGGCGCCTGGATATCGGAACAGAAGGTCGTGCTTGCCGAAGACGGGACCATCAAACACTTCCGCGTCGACATGAAACTCACGTTCGTGCTCGACGACTGAACTCCCCCGTCTCAGACGCGAAAAGCCCCGGGTATCCCCGGGGCTTCCGCTTGTTCTCGGTCGGTTCTCGCTAGGAGAGGCCGTCCTCGAATTCGTCCTCGAACGACACCACGGTACGGCCGGGTTTGGCCTCACCACCGCTGTCGTTCCCACGGTCGCTGCCCCGGTCGCGCCCACGGTCACGCTGGCCACGGCCCTTGCCACGATCGCGGTCACGCCCACGGTCACGGTCCCCGCGCCCCTCGTTGCGGTCACTTGGACGGTCCTCGCTCTTCCGCTCCGAGCCGCCACCTTCGGGAGCCGCGGGAGCGTTGGCCAGATCGAGGCTGACCTTGCCGCGATCGTCGATCTCACGAACGACAACCTCGACCTTGTCGCCGAGAGCGAGCACGTCCTCAACACGGTCGATCCGTTTCCCGCCGCCGATCTTCGAGATATGCAGCAGGCCGTCGCGGCCAGGGAGGATGTTGACGAAAGCACCGAACTTCGTGATGTTCACGACTTCGCCCTCGTATGTCTCTCCGACGTTCGCCTCCGGCGGGTAGCCGATGGCGAGGATCCGCTCCTTGGCGAGATCCAACGAGGTGGTATCGGGAGCGCCGACGCGGATTGTTCCGTCGTCTTCGATCTCGATCGTCGCACCTGTCTCCTCTTCGAGTTCGCGGATCGTCTTGCCTTTCGGTCCGATGACCTCACCGATCTTGTCCTTGGGAACAGAGATGGCTTCGATCTTCGGCGCGGTCGGAGCAAGCTCGTCGCGAGGTGCCGGCAGTACGTCCGTCATCTTGCCGAGGATGAACAACCTGGCATCCCGTGCCTGGTTCATTGCATCGATGAGAACCTGGGCAGGAAGCGACTCGATCTTCGTGTCGAGCTGCAGAGCCGTGATCATGTCCTCGGTTCCAGCGACCTTGAAGTCCATGTCGCCCAACGCATCCTCAGCTCCAAGAATGTCGGTGAGTGTCACGAACTCGCCGTCGTGGTTGATGAGACCCATGGCGATTCCGGCGACGGGCGCCGCGATCGGAACGCCGGCGTCCATCAACGAGAGCGACGAACCGCAGACTGATGCCATCGACGATGAGCCGTTCGACATCAGTACCTCGGAGACGAGGCGGAAGGCATACGGGAACTGCTCGTCATTGGGGATGACCGGAAGCAGCGCCTTCTCAGCGAGGGCACCGTGTCCAATCTCGCGCCGCTTGGGACCACGCATGAAGCCGGCTTCACCGGTGGCGAAGGGTGGCATGTTGTAGTGATGCATGAAGCGCTTTGAGTCTTCGATGGAGATGGTGTCGAGCATCTGCTCCATCTTCAGCATCCCGAGCGTGGTGACATTCAGGACTTGGGTCTCGCCGCGTCGGAAGAGGCCGGACCCGTGAGCTTCGGGAATCATGCCGACCTTGACGTCGATCTCGCGGATGTCGGTGACACCGCGACCGTCCAGGCGTACACCGTCGGCGACGACGCGTGAACGCATCACCTGCTTCTGGACACTCCGATAGGCGCTCGAGGCCGCCTTTGCGCCTTCCACGTCGTCTTCGTCGAGCGCGAGCTCAGCAAGAACGGCTTCCTTCGTGGCAGCTTCGGCCTCGAGTCGCTCCGTCTTGTCGGCAATCGTGCCGAGTGCTTCGAGCTTCGGCTTGGCGATCGTCGAAACCCGCTCGTACATCTCGTCGGAGTAGTCCGCGGAGATTGGCCACTCTCTCGGAGCGGCGGGGCCGACGGCTTCGAGCAGCTCGAGCTGCATGTCGATCAGCGTGGCGATGTAGCCCTTGGCCTCTTCGAGCCCACGAGCAACGGTCGCCTCGTCGCTTGCCTGCTGGCCGTCCTGGACGAGTCGATACCCATCTTCGGTGGCTCCGGCTTCGACCATCGCGATGTCGACTTCGCCGCTGTCGTTCCGCTTGCCTGCGACAACGAGATCAAAGACGGCGCCTTCGAGCTGTTCGTAGGTCGGGAACGGAACCCATGTTCCGTCAATGAGAGCGAGCCGGACAGCACCGATCGGTCCATCAAACGGCAGCGAGCTCAGCGTCAAGGCACCTGAGGCGCCGTTGAGCGCCGGAAGGTCATACGCGTTGATGAGATCGGCCGAGAGGACAGTTGCGACGACGTGAGTGTCGTTGCGGTAGCCCTTCGGGAAGTTGGGCCGAAGCGGGCGGTCGATGAGACGGCACGTCAGGATGGCCTTCTCGGTCGCACGACCCTCACGGCGGAAGAACGAGCCGGGGATCTTGCCGACGGCGTACATACGCTCTTCGACGTCCACGGTCAGGGGG
>Ga0316198_10002592_pt1 | contig 10910 bp, 5 predicted proteins | sample OudBieAanoxic_MG_FD_204935 | JGI IMG/M metagenome (GOLD analysis project Ga0316198, IMG submission 204935) | Coastal sediment microbial communities from Oude Bieten Haven, Netherlands - site A anoxic | ecosystem: Environmental > Aquatic > Marine > Coastal > Sediment | place: Netherlands... | reverse complement strand
GCGAAGGAGTACCCCAAGATCGCCGGCCGCCTCGGGCTGGAAGGGTTGGAATGCGCCGACCCCTACGTCGAACGGTTGCTCGAGAGTTTCGCCTTTCTCGCCGCCCGCGTACAACTCCGTCTGGACGCCGAGTTCCCTCGATTCACCCAACACCTGCTGGAGATGGTCTATCCGCATTACCTGGCACCCACTCCGTCGATGGTCGTGGCCGAGCTGCAGCCCGACCTGACCGAAGGATCGCTGGCCGAGGGATTTCTGGTGCCCCGGCAAACGACGCTGGTCAGCCGGCTGGGCAAGGGCGAGCAGACGCCGTGCGAGTACCGCACGGCCCACGATGTGACGCTGTGGCCCGTCGATCTGGTCGAGGCCGAGTACTTCACGCACACGCGCGACCTGACGGAGCTGAACATTCCGTCCCACTGGGACGTCAAGTCGGGTATCAGGCTGCGGCTGCGTGCAACCGCGGGTCTGACCTTCAACAAGATCGCGATGGACCGGCTTCAACTTCATTTGCGGGGCAGCGAAGAACTGCCGATGCACCTCTACGAGCAATTGCTGGCCAACAACCTGGCCATCGTCGCGCGCGCCACCGATCGTCCCGCGTCGTGGAACCAACTGCTCGTCGGAGCGCAGATTCGCGGCCTGGGTTTCGACGAGAACGAGGCGCTGCTTCCACACGGACCTCGTTCGTTCTCCGGATACCGTCTGCTCCAGGAGTACTTCGCCTTCCCCGACCGCTACATGATGGTGGAGCTGACAGGCCTGGCGCCGGCACTGCGCAGGTGTAACGAGAGCGAACTCGATCTGATCATCTTGCTCGGCCAGGTCGACCGGCTACTGGAAAACTCGGTCGGTCCGGAGAATTTCGGTCTCTACTGTTGCCCCGCGGTGAACCTGTTCCCGAGGAGGACCGACAGGATCCACCTCACCAACGACCAGTTCGAGTATCACGTGGTCGTGGACAAGACGCGTCCCATGGACTTCGAGATCTTCGACGTGACCTCCGTCGTGGGACACGGAACCAGCGCCGAAGTCGAGCGCGAGTTTCGCCCGTTCTACTCGCGCGACGACCTGACCCGTGAAAACGATGGAGAGGCGTACTTCACCATCCATCGCGTCCCGAGACTGTTGTCCTCCAAGCAACGTCGAGTCGGGCCGCGATCCAGTTACATCGGTAGCGAGGCCTACGTCTCCTTGGTCGATGCGAACGAGGCGCCCTTCCACCCGGATCTGCGCCAGCTATCGCTGAAGGCCCTGTGCACCAACCGTGATCTGGCGCTGCAGATGTCCGTGGGCAAGGGTCGATCGGACTTCACCGTCGAGTCGGGCGCCCCCGTCCGATCCGTGCGGGTCGTGGCCGGTCCCACCGCCCCGCGGCCGTCTCCGGCCGAAGGAAGCCGGGTGGCCTGGGAATTGATCAATCACCTCTCGTTGAATTATCTGTCGTTGGTGGACAACGACCAGCACGAGGGCGCCGCGGCATTGCGGCAGATGCTCGCTCTGTACGCGGACACCGGCGAGGCCGCCATCCGGCGGCAGATCGAAGGCATCCGTTCGATCGCATCCGCGCCTCTCACCCGCCGCCTGCCGGGAATCGGTCCGATGGCCTTCGGCCGCGGGTTGGAGATCACCTTGACCTGCGAAGAGAGCGCCTTCGAGGGCACCGGGGTGTTCCTGCTGGCTGCCGTGCTGGAGCGGTTCTTTGCAAAGTACGTTTCGATCAATTCGTTCACCGAGACCAAGCTCAACACCCTCGAGCGCGGTGAGGTGATGCGATGGCCGGCCCGACCCGGCCTGCGGCAGGCACTGTGACGCTGAAGCGCTCACTGCAGGACGAACCCTACCGGTTCGATTTCTTCCAGGCCCTGCGGCTCCTGGAGTGCCTCTATCCGGACCGGCCGCGTATCGGCACATCGCGTCACGCGGCCGAGGATCCGATCCGTCTGGCCCAGGAGCCTAGCCTCGCGTTCGCGCCATCGACGGTGGCATCCTTCAAGCCTGGAAAAGAAGGACGTCCTCCGACACTGGCCGTCTACGGCCTGGGGATGTTGGGGCCCAACGGTCCGCTGCCGATCCACCTGACGGAGTACGTTCGTGACCGTCAGCGCAATTCTTCCGACCCGACCTTCGCCCGCTTCCTGGATCTGTTTCACCACCGCATGCTGTCACTGTTCTATCGAGCGTGGGCCAGCGCGCAACCGGCGGTCAACATGGATCGCCCGGCCGACGACCGCTTCGCGGTTTTCATCGGGTCGTTGTTCGGTCTGGCGACCCCGTCCCTGCGCGACCGCGATGCCTTTCCCGACGCGGCCAAGTTGCACTACGCCGGCCAGATGTCCTGTCAGACCAGACATCCCGACGGGCTGCAGGCGATGCTGAAGCGATTCTTCAAGATTCCTGTGCAGATTCGTGAGTTCGTGGGTCAGTGGCTCGAGGTGCCGTTCGAGGCCCGCTGGCGGCTGGGGGAGTCGCCCGAGACGGGTAGGCTCGGAAGGGTCATCGTGCTGGGAGCGTCCATCTGGGAGCGCCAACAGAAGTTTCGAGTGGTTCTCGGACCGTTGAGCCTTTCCGAATACCGACGAATGCTGCCGGAAAGAGAGAGTATGAAACGCCTGATCGCGTTGGTGCGCAACTACATCGGCGACGAACTGATGTGGGACGTGCAACTGGTACTGGGCAAGGAGCACGTTCCGTCGATGGTGCTGGGCGGCAGAGGGCCTCTCGGCCGGACCACCTGGCTCGCGGGACGACCGTTCGAAGGAGACGCCGACGATCTGCTCGTGGATCCGTTGGCGAGGGAGTTTGGCAATGACGGAGATTAGCCGCGTCGCTCTGTTCGGCAAGCTGAACAGCGTGGGATACAAGGGGATCGAGAGCGCGACGGTGTTCTGCAAGATGCGGGGCAACCCGTACGTCGAGCTGGTCCACTGGTTGCACCAGATCCTTCAGTTGCAGGACTCGGATCTGCATCGCGTGATCAAGCAGTTCGACCTCGATCCATCGCGTCTGGCCAAGGACTTCACCGAAGCTCTGGACCAGTTGCCCCGTGGATCGACGTCGATCTCCGACCTGTCGTCCCACATCGAAGAGGCGGTCGAGCGCGGCTGGGTCTTCGGGACGCTGATGTTCGGCGAGTCGCAGATTCGTACCGGGCATCTGGTCGTGGGGCTCCTGAAGACACGCGGGCTGCGCAACGAACTGTTGGGCATATCGCGGCAGTTCGACAAGATCAAGCTCGACACGCTGACCGAGAGGTTCGCCGAAGTCGTCGCCGGCTCTCCCGAAGACGGCCTTGGCGCGACGGACGGGTTTCGAGCGGAGGGCAGCGCGACCGGCGAGTCCGGAGGAGAGGCAGCCCCCGCACAGATGGGCAAGCAGGAAGCTCTGCGGCGTTTCTCGGTGGACTTGACCGAGAAGGCACGCAACGGTGAACTCGATCCCATCGTCGGGCGCGACGAGGAGATCCGTCAGATCGTCGACATCCTGATGCGGCGTCGCCAGAACAACCCGATCCTCACGGGCGAGGCCGGGGTCGGCAAGACCGCCGTGGTGGAGGGCTTTGCCCTGCGCATCGCGTCGGGGGACGTGCCGCCACCGATCCAGGGCGTATCGCTGCGTACGCTGGACATCGGGCTGCTGCAGGCCGGCGCGAGCATGAAAGGGGAGTTCGAGAACCGGCTGAGGCAGGTGATCGACGAGGTTCAGTCATCTCCCAAGCCGATCATCCTGTTCGTGGACGAGGCGCACACGTTGATCGGCGCCGGTGGAGCAGCGGGGACGGGGGACGCCGCCAATCTGCTCAAGCCCGCCCTGGCCCGTGGCACGCTGCGTACCGTCGCGGCCACGACCTGGGCCGAGTACAAGAAACATATCGAGAAAGACCCGGCACTGACCCGGCGGTTCCAGGTCGTGCAGGTCGGCGAGCCCAGCGAGGACAAGGCGATCCTGATGATGCGCGCGATGGCCTCGACACTCGAGAAGCACCATCGGGTCCAGGTTCTGGACGAGGCGCTGGAGGCCGCGGTCAAGCTTTCACACCGCTACATTCCCGCCCGGCAGCTTCCCGACAAAGCGGTCAGCCTGCTGGATACGGCCTGCGCACGTGTGGCGATCAGCCAGCATGCCGTACCGGCCGAGGTCGAGGATTCGCGGCGGCGGATCGAGGCGCTGGAAACCGAACTGGGAATCATCGAACGCGAGAAGGCCGTCGGTGTGGACACGGCGACGCGCGAGGCCGAAGGCCAGGAGAAGCTGGCGGCCGAGCGAGTACGCCTGGCCGAACTCGACGTGCGCTGGACCGCGGAGCGGGAGTTGATCGAGAAGATCCTGGCGATCCGCGGCAAGTTGCGGGGACACGTGGGCAAGGTCGAGGGCACGGCGAGCGACCTGGAGAAGGCCGCCGACGAGACGGCCGAGGCCGTGTCGGTCGAGACCGGCGAGCAGCCTGACGACGGCGAGCCGGAGGTCAAGGCGTTGACGGAGGCCGAGCGAGCGGAGTTGCTCGCCGAACTCCACGTCCTGCAGGATCGGCTGACCGAGTTGCAGGGGGAAAAGCCCCTGATCCTGCCGACAGCCGACGAGCAGGCCGTCGCCTCGGTGGTCGAGGACTGGACCGGAGTTCCCGTGGGGCGCATGGTCAAGAACGAGGTCGAGGCGGTGTTGCACCTGGCGGACTCGCTCAAGCAGCGCGTCGTCGGCCAGGACCACGCCCTCGAGATGATCGCTCGCCGCATCCAGACTTCCCGTGCCGGGCTCGACAATCCCAGCAAGCCGATCGGCGTGTTCCTGCTGGCCGGCACGTCGGGAGTGGGCAAGACCGAGACGGCCCTGGCCCTGGGCGAGGCGCTTTACGGCGGCGAGCAGAACGTGATCACCATCAACATGAGTGAATTCCAGGAGGCTCATACCGTCTCGACACTCAAGGGCGCACCTCCCGGCTATGTCGGATACGGCGAGGGCGGAGTGCTGACCGAGGCGGTGAGACGCCGACCCTACAGCATCGTGCTCCTGGACGAGGTCGAGAAGGCGCACTCCGACGTGCACGAGATCTTCTTCCAGGTGTTCGACAAGGGCTGGATGGAAGACGGCGAAGGTCGCCGCATCGATTTCAAGAACACGTTGATCCTGTTGACCTCGAACGCCGGCAGCGAACTGATCATGAACCTGTGCCAGGACCCTGAACTGATGCCTGACCCGGACGGCATTGCCAAGAGTCTCCGCGAACCCTTGCTCAAGGTCTTTCCCGCAGCACTACTGGGTCGGCTGGTCGTGATTCCGTACTATCCGCTCGGCGACGAGGTGATCGCGCTGATCACCCGCTTGCAGCTCAAGCGAATCGAAAAGAGAATCGCGGAGAATCACAAGGTCCCGTTCACCTACGATGACAAGGTGATCGACCTGATCGTCAGCCGCTGCACCGAGGTCGAAAGCGGAGGCCGCATGATCGACGCCATCCTGACCAACACGGTGTTGCCGGAGATCAGTTCCAAGTTCTTGACGCGTTTGATGGAAGGAGATCCGGTCCGCCGGGTGAATGTCAGTGTCTCGGACGAGGATTTCGCGTATTCTTTCGATTGATTCCGTCCGTTTGTCGACTGAGAGTTCGGCGTCTTTGGAGAGAGAGGCGCGCGACTGAGATCGGTCAGAAGAGGAGAAGCGATGCCAGAGATCTGGACACGTCAGCAATTCCGCCAACACAGTAATGCCGGCCGATTCGTCCGGCGCAACAACCCCGAACTCAAGACGATCGATTGGGCGCTCGACAAGTATCACGACGTCGAGCCGCTGGCGTTCTCCGAGCGGCGGGCCTTTTGCCTGGTCATTGTCGAGGCCTCGAAGCAGTACCTGCAGGGAATCGGACCGAGGGGCAGCAGTCGGCGGCCGGGAATCGTCGCGATCCAGGCGATGGCCCTCACCAAGGCAGGCGAGCTGACCAGGGCCAAGAAGCGCCGAGCCAGGGGGAACTGGAAGCGAGCCGTGGCGGCCACGAAACCTCTGCGAGTGAAAGAGGGCAGCAAGGCCAAGCCGATGCATCCGGACTACTGGAAAGAGATGCGAGCGCCTCACTACGCGGGCTTCGTTCTGAAGCCGATCTTCGAGGAATGGAAAAAGACGTCGACCTACAAGAACCTGGACGACTGGATCGAATCCGAATGGCTTCCCAGGGCCAAGGTTTCGTCGGATCCAGGCCTTGCCAGCAAGGCCATCAGTCTGGAAAAGAACAAGGTCGCGTATCTCACCGCGTCCGCCGATCGCAAGTCGCGCGAGATGCAAATCAAGGGTGGCAGGGTGTACACGGACAGCGGGGTGCGCTTCCACACCGGCGACCACACGACCGCATTCTCGGGTTCGGGCTGGGCGATCTTCGTCATGTCACCGAACCGAAGCGTATTTTCGGCGTCACACAAGGTCGGTCAGTTCCACCACTCGAGCTTTCTGGCGGGCGGGCCGGTTCTCGCTGCCGGTGAGTGGGCCGTGGACAACGGAAAGGTCGTGGCGATCACGGCCAAGAGCGGTCATTACAAGCCCGACGAGAAAATGTTCTACGAGATCCTGCGGAAGCTGAGACACCGCGGGGTGAGGCTGACCGGCGTCGCGGCTTGCCCGAAGCCGTGGGAAAAGCCTCAGAAGTACTACGACGCGAAAGCGGTCTACTTGAACAAGGGGCAGCCCTCCGGGAATCCCGTGCCATTGCCAGGCAAGGTGAAATCCAGGGCGAATCAAGGAGCCTGAGCCGCGGATTAACGCCAGGGACCGCGCAACGTCTCGGGCGGGTCGGCAAGCGACTGGAACCGCAGCAGGCGGGCCTCGTTCCGTCCACGAAAGCTGACGATCGGCATCAGGCCGCGATCCAGCATCGTCGTAGCGGCCGTCTCGGTCAGGTAGGCCTCTGCGCACGGCGTCATCCGTGTCTCGCCCTCGGCCTGATAGTGGTGCGCGGGGAGATCCTCGAGATCCAGGAACTCACCCGGTTGCATCTCCCAGCCACTCTCTTCGAACGCCCGGGCCACGAGCATCGCGCATGCGATCGAAGGATTACCCCACAGGTACCCCTCGTGCTCCGGCCCCGGCGGCTGCTCCTCGAAGACAAACGCCTCGGTCGGGTCGGTGCGGGCACCGTAGGGCAACCGCAACAGCAAACGCGGAAGGGCCAAGCCGAGCCAGCGTGCAGCCGCACTGCGACGCAGGGAAGCCCAGCGGCGCTCGGCATCCGATTCGAGGGGTTGCCATGCCCCGGGGTCAGGCTCCTCGGCCAGCGAAGAACGACAGCCGAGTACGCTCGGCGCGGCAGCCGCGACGAACGACGCGCCCGTAGCTGAAGCCACGGCGCCCAGGGCCTCGAGCAACGCCAGATCCTCGTGTCCCGCGCCGAACGTGTACAGCCCCGCGAGGAGCGACCACGGATTCTCCTCCAGAGTCCGCGACGACCTTGCTACAAGCAGCCGGTGCAGCGCCGAGTCCCGCACGTTGCCGGACGTCGAACCGAGATCCGCGACCAGTTCCTCCTTGCTCACGTCCAGCAAATGGATGTGGAGATTCTCTCCGGTCTCGACACGGCGGACCAGCCAATCGATTCCGCGCCAGGCGGCCTCCAGTGCTCGAAGGGCCGGATCTCGCAGCAGGTTGCGCATCTGCAGGCTTGTTGCCTGGTCGATCGCGGCAACCAGATGATCCTGCCGCGCGGATGGAGCCGCGACGACGTACGGCTGGACGACCCGCCGGATGAACGGCATGAGGTCCTCGGCCTCTCTCGGGGGCCGCTTGCGGGCCTGCGGACGTTCCGACGGCTTGCGGCCCAGCAGCCGCTCGAACATCGCTCCATCGTCCTCGCCGCGGTCCGACGCATCGACGGGGCGATTTTCGAGCAGTGCCTCCGGCTCGCTGCGGGCCCGCCTCCACTCCTCGGCATGACGGTCTGAGGTCTCGGGGTCCAGCAAGCCCTCCCTCATCTCGCGCATCGCCCGGAAAACCTCGAGGTTGCGGTACAGCGCGTCAGGATGGAAATCGTCGATTCCCTTGAATTCGACGGCGATGCTCGGCGCGTCGGGTTCCAGCATCGATAGATGTAGCCGTGGAGCGAAACGGAACAGCAAATCGTCGAAGTTGTCGATGTCCACCGCCGGCGTGGGTCGGTCGGCCAGCGCTTCGCCGACCTCGATCAGTCCACGACTGGCTCGTCCGCCGAAATCGCCCATCACGAGGATGCGTAGTGGCCCTTCGCGCCCCCCGCGGACCACCGGTTGGGGCTCCGTCTCGGTGAAGCCGATCTCGAACTCGGTCCGTCCGGGCATGCTGCACCTCCTGAAGGCGGTCTGTGGCGATTCTATCGCGATTCGGCGCCATCCCGAAGCGCCGGTGGGCACGGAAGGCCGGGGTCTGGCTCCCGCCCGGCGATTTCGTTCTATACTGCAACGGATAGCGCGGATAAAATCGCCAGCAGCTTCAGCCGAAGCAACGCTCGGGATCAGATTCCGGAGGCAAGACTATGGACCCGTCGCAAACGGAGCGACTGGCGACCGTTACCAGTACTCTTGGCAAAGACGTTCTGCTTTTTCGCCGCATGAAGGCCCACGAGGCCCTCGGCCGGATGTTCCGGTTTGACCTCGAACTGGTCAGCAAGGAATCCGACATCAAGTTCGAAGATGCCATCGGCCAGCCGATGACCGTCGAACTGCAGTTGGGAGGCGACAAGTCACGCTTCTTCAGTGGCCTCGTCACGCGCTTCGCGCAAGTCGGGACCTCGGGGCGTCTGGCAAAGTACGAGGTCACTCTCCGACCATGGCTGTGGTTTCTGACGCGTACGTCGGATTGTCGCATCTTCCCCAAGAAGGAAGAGGCGAAGAAGATGAGCGCCCCGAAAATCATCATGGAGGTCTTCCGCGAGCACGGATTCACCGATTTCGAAGATCACCTGCAGGAGAGCTACAAGGACCGCGAGCACTGTGTCCAGTACCGCGAGTCGGACTACGACTTCGTCATGCGGTTGATGGAAGACGAAGGCATCTACTTCTACTTCAGACACGAGAAGGACAAGCACTTCCTCGTACTCTGCGATTCGTACAGCTCGCACGACAAGATCTCGGGGTACGAGAAAGTGCCGTATTTCCCTCGCGGCAACAAGGAGGCACGCGAGCGCGATCACCTTTTCGAGTGGAACATCTGCAAGACCGTGCAAACCGGTATCTGCGCGCTCAGCGACTTCGATTTCGAACTGCCCAAGAAGAACCTCGAGGTGAAGTCGTCCGTGGGCCGCGAACATTCCCATTCGAAATTCGAGGCGTACGACTATCCCGGAGGCTACGTGGATCCGGCCGATGGGGAAAAAGACGGGAAGCAGAACGACAAGGACCTCAAGGAGGCCTACGAGAAATTCGCGAAGACCCGGATCGAAGAGCGGCAGGCTCGCCACGAAGAGCTTCGAGGCGCAGGCAACGCTCGCGGGCTGACGGCCGGCGCGCTGTTCGAGCTGACCGACCATCCCAGGAAGGATCAGGGGGGACGGGAGTATCTGATCGTGTCGGTCAGTCACGATGTCCGCGGGGACGATTTCGCTTCTGGGGGTGGAGAGGGCGAGGGAGGCGAGCCGTACTCCTGCAGCATCAAGGCCATCGACGCCAAGCAGCCCTACCGGCCGGCCCGGGTGACGGCGAAGCCCGTCATTCGCGGCCCGCAGACCGCCATCGTCGTGGGCAAGCAAGGCGAGGAGATCTGGACCGACCAGTACGGGCGGGTGCGCGTACAGTTCCACTGGGATCGCTACGGGGAGTCCGACGAGAAAAGCTCGTGCTGGGTTCGTGTGGCCCAGGCCTGGGCCGGGAAACAGTGGGGTGGGATCCATATTCCGCGCATGGGGCAAGAGGTGATCGTCGAGTACCTCGAGGGAGATCCCGACCGGCCGATCATCACCGGATCGGTCTACAACGGCGACAACATGCCGCCGTACGAACTTCCCGCCAATCAGACCCAGAGCGGGATCAAGACCCGCAGCACCAAGGAAGGAACGGACGAGAACTTCAACGAGATACGGTTCGAGGATCTCAAGGGCGAGGAGCAGGTCTTTATCCACGCCGAGAAGAACCAGGACCTCGAGGTCGAGAACGACGAGACCCATTGGGTCGGACACGATCGGACCAAGAAGGTCGACAACGACGAGACCATCACGATCGGCAACGACAAGGCGGTCGACGTCGCCAACAATCACAAGGAGACGGTCGGGGGAACCCAGACGGTCACCGTCAAGAAGAGCCGCACCGACTCGGTGAGCGAGAACGAGGAGCGTACCGTCAGCGGCAATCGGACGCGCAGCGTCGGGAAGGACGAGACGATCTCGATCGCGGCCACCCAGAAGGTCTCCGTCGACAAGAACCGAAGCGCAGCGATCGCAAAGGACGATGGCCTATCGGTCGGAGGGAACCTGGCGACCAGTGTGAGCAAGAACGCCGAAACGACGGTCACCAACAACTACAGCCTGGATGCCAAGAAGATCGTCATCGAAGCCGGAACCGAGATTTCCCTCAAGACGGGAAGCGCGTCGATCGTGATGAAGAAGAACGGCGACATCACGATCAATGGCAAGAAGATCAACATCAAGGGCAGCGGTGACGTGATCATCAAGGGAAGCAAGATCGCGGAGAACTGAGGAGCGGACGAGGTCTCGGGCTACGTCTCGGGATCGTCGTCGACCATCCAGGAGTCGTCGTCCTCCTCGTCCTCTTCTTCTTCCTCGTCCTCGTCCTCGCCCTCGTCGGCCGCGTCCTCTTCCGTTACCGGTTCGGCGCGCGGCGCCTCGATCCACGAGAACTCCGCGTCGCAGGTCAGCACGTCCGAGGTGCGTGTTCCGATCGAGGCAACGATGTGAAAGGTCTCCTGACGGTTGGACAACTCGAAGAGGTCGGCGAGATCGATGTTGA
>Ga0316198_10002591_pt1 | contig 10911 bp, 11 predicted proteins | sample OudBieAanoxic_MG_FD_204935 | JGI IMG/M metagenome (GOLD analysis project Ga0316198, IMG submission 204935) | Coastal sediment microbial communities from Oude Bieten Haven, Netherlands - site A anoxic | ecosystem: Environmental > Aquatic > Marine > Coastal > Sediment | place: Netherlands... | reverse complement strand
ATCGCACGGCTGGCTTCGCTTCAGGCTGAGGATGAGATACATCCTAACGACCACGTCAATATGAGCCAGAGTTCGAATGATGTTATCCCGACGACCATCCATGTCAGCGCGGCAATCGACTGTCAACAGAAACTTATTCCGGCGATAAATCACCTGATTGTTACTATCGAAGAAAAAGCAGAGTCAGTCGGTGCGATCGTCACCACCGGGCGTACCCATCTCATGGACGCTATGCCTGTGAGCCTGGGCCAGGAATTATCAGGCTGGGCGGCACAGTTAAAATCTGCGCTCTATCACATCGAACGCACCTTGCCGGAGGTGCATCAACTGGCGATCGGCGGTACTGCCGTAGGTACCGGTATCAATGCAGACCCTGCTTTTGGTGACCTGGTGGCCGAGCAGTTAGCTAACAGTACCGGCCTGCCATTCAGTGTTGCCAGCAATCGATTTGCAGCACTGAGCTCACAGGACTCTGCCGTTGCTTTAAGCGGCCAGTTGAAAACACTGGCAACAGCATTGATGAAGATATCCAATGACCTGCGCTGGATGAATAGCGGACCTCTGGCAGGCATCGGTGAGATCGCGCTGCCAGCACTTCAGCCTGGCAGCAGTATCATGCCCGGCAAGGTGAACCCGGTGATTCCTGAAGCGACTGCGATGGTCTGTGCACAGGTGATAGGCAATGATGTCAGCGTTACCATCGCGGGACAGTCCGGTAACTTTCAATTGAACGTCATGCTGCCGCTGGTGGCACATAACCTGTTGCAGAGTATCGAAATACTATCGAATACATCGCGATTGCTTGCCGACAAGGCGATTGCCGGATTTACCGTCAATGAAGATAATATTAAGGCGGCACTGGCAAAAAATCCGATCCTGGTGACTGCACTGAATACCGTCATCGGCTATGAGCTGGGAGCAAAGATCGCCAAGACAGCCTATGCCGAAGGTCGTGCTGTTATCGATGTCGCAGAAGAGATGTCTGAACTGTCTCGCGATGAGCTGAAAAAATTACTCGATCCCGAAAAATTGATAGAAGGTGGAAACTGATCACTGTCTGATAACCATACAGGACTGTATATCAATAATCAGAAATGCCCATGAATATTATTCTATATCCGTGCATATTAGGTCTAGCTGGATGAAACATTTAGAGTGGTAATGATGGATCAGGTACTTTCAAAAATAGCACAGTTGAATGAGATCGGGATCGCGCTGTCCGCTGCGACAGATGTCGATGTGCTTTGCGATAAAATTTTGAACGGTGCGATGGAACTGACCAATTCTGACGGCGGCAGCCTGTACCGGATGTCAGATGACAAAACCTCTCTTGAGTTCGTTATCGTTTCGACACATTCTCTCGATATCCACATGGGTGGCCGCAGCGGCCATGAGATAAAATTCCCTGCCATCCCGCTGATGGTCAGCGGCAAACCAAACAAGAGCAACGTGGTGAGTTCGGCTGTGCATGATGCGCATACCATCAATATCCCTGATGCCTACCATGCGGAAGGCTTCGACTTTAGCGGCACGCGAAAGTTTGACCAGCAGACAGGGTATCGCACACAGTCGATACTGACTATCCCGTTGACCAATCACCACAAGGAGATCATCGGTGTCCTGCAGTTGATCAACGCCAGGGATGAAGCGACCGGTGAGACCAGGGAGTTCAGTAAGGCTGACCAGCAGCTGGCAGAGTCGTTAGCATCACAGGCTGCAGTGGCGATAACAAATAATAAGTTGATCGAGGAACAGCGTGAATTATTCGAAGCGTTCATCAAATTGATGGCGAGTGCGATAGACGAGAAATCACCGTATACAGGCGGTCACTGCAAACGTGTCCCTGAGCTCACCATGATGATCGCGGATGCCTGCCATGCTTCGCAAAGTGCAGCGCTAAAAGATTTCAGGATGACGGAGAAAGACCGCTACGAACTGACCATCGCTGGCTGGCTGCATGATTGCGGAAAAGTGACCACGCCAGAGTATGTCGTCGATAAGGCAACCAAGCTAGAAACTATCTACGACCGGATAAACACGGTCGATACACGTTTTGAAGTGTTGAAGCGCGATGCCACCATAGACTGTATGCAGCAGAAGATAGAGCGCATGAGCAAAGACAGTTCAGCTGATTGCTCAGACCTTGATATCCAGCTGCAGCAAAAGATCGAACAGCTGAATGACGACCGTGATTTCATCCGTAACAGCAATATCGGTGGGGAGTTCATGGATGATGAACTGCAGCAACGGGTGCGCGATATCGCTGAATACCGCTGGAAAGATCCGGACGGCGTCAATGCTAAATTTTTCAATAATAACGAGATCGAAAATTTAACGATCACCAAGGGCACGCTTACCGCAGCTGAGCGCGAAGTCATCAATAACCATATGGCGGTAACGATCAAGATGCTGGCGCAGCTGCCGTTTCCGAAGCACCTGAAGAACGTACCTGAATATGCCGGCGGTCACCATGAACGTATGGACGGTAAAGGTTATCCTAATGGTCTGACACGTGAGCAGATGTCGGTGCAGGCACGGATGATGGGTATCGCTGATATCTTCGAAGCATTATCTGCGAGTGACAGGCCATATAAGACAGGCAAGCCATTGACCGAGTGTCTGCGTATCCTGGGCTTCATGAAAGAAGACAATCATGTCGATCCAGATATCTTCGATGTTTTCGTGCGCGATAAAGTTTATTTGCGCTACGCAGAAATGTTTTTACCCAGGAGCCAGATCGATGAGGTGGATCATTCCAGTATACCTGGCTTTGATGGTTGATTGATCGCTTGCGCTCAGTCTAAATCGACAGCGATATTGCTGCCTTCCAGGTCTTCCGGTGGAACATCTTTAATGCCGTTACTGAGTATGGTGGTCTTAAACCCTTTCTCGCTCAAAATATATGATGCGGACGAGCTTCGCCGCTCCGTATCGCAATATAAGATATAGTTTACCATCGGGTCGAGTTCCTTGATCTTCATGCGCAGGAAGATCAATGGCATATGTGTCGCACCGTTGATATGTGTCGATTCATATTCACCCGGTAAACGTACATCCAGCCATATAGCCGCACCGCTGTTAACCTTTAACTTGGCTGCGGTGTAATCGATCTTCTCGATCATCGGTTCATTGAGCAGGGAGAGGAAATCTTCCTTCGACAGACGACTCAATGTGCCTTTCGTCAGCATGACGATGGAGGCATTACGAGTCGCGTCTGAGATCAGTGCTTCTTCGCCGAATGTGTCACCCGTCGTCAGGTCGGCAAGCTTGATCTCTTTATCCGATTCCGGGCTCTCACGTGTCACCATGCAACGGCCCGATTTAATGATATAGAAATAGTCTCCGGGTGCACCCTGCCTGATGATGATGTCACCGACGTTGACGTTAATATCTTCAAGGCTGGTGAAGATGGCCTGGATATTTGCAGGCGGTATCCGGCGGAATACTTCTGTCTGCAGCAGGCGTGACATCCAGTCGTCATCGTCACCGCCGCTGAGTTCTTCTACCTGGAAACTGCCTGTCTGATCCCATGCCAGCATCAGGTCGAGCAGGTCGGCATCGACTTTGAAGATGACAGCATCAGATGAGGCCATGCATGACAGGTTGCGAGGGATGATATGTGCGATAGCTGTTCTGGCTTCAGCAGTTCCAGCTTCGATCGTCTTTAGTGTTTTCCCTGCTTTTACCAGGTCGATGTTTCCGGTGTAAAGGAAGATATGGTCATCGGCTTTGTCGCCTTCTTTGAAGACTGGGTCGCCTTTTTTTAATTCCAGTACCAGCAGTTTTTCTGCGATCTCTTTCAGGTTTTCCGGCGTCAGTGAATCGAGAGGCTGATAGTTGTTAAGATCCAGAAATGAAATCGTTTTGCTCATTTAGTAGTATGTACCGAAAAAATATTAACTATATTTGTGACGATGCAGGTGCAGGTAAAATTTAACCTGGCGTACCACTCTGTTCAGTGACATCGATATATAGTTTTAGTCGCTGCCCGGGCTGTATGTATTTACCTTTGATCGTGTTCCAGCGGTGCAGGTCTTTAACATTTACACGGTACTTGCTGGCGATAGTGGAAAGCGAGTCACCGTTTCTAACGGTATAGTGTATCGATTTAACGGTACTGTTCGGGTTATGGGTTTTCTTCCGAGCGCTGGTGGTGCTGGACTTCGATGACCATACCACCAGTTTTTGTCCCTGTTTTAAAGGGTCACGTATTGCCATACCATTCCACTTTGCCAGCTTATGCATATCGACATCGTACTTCCTCGATATGGTCCAGAAACTCTCACCTTGCTGAACCCGGTGCTTGATCTGCGTTTTATTCTTTCCGCGTTTTATATTCTGAGTCGCCTTCAGACGCTGTGGTGAAGAAAGGGCATAGCTGGAATTGTTTTTGCTGGAGACAGGTATCATCAGGTATTTACCTGCACGGATATTATTGCCACGTATATTGTTTACTTTCTTCAGGTGTTTGACAGAGGTGTTATATTCCACTGCTATTTCACTCAAAGTCTCACCCGATTTGATCTTGTGGCGTGTCCAGCGCAGATGTTTTTCAGCGGGCAATTCGGAGTAATTCTTTTCGAAGATCTCGGCAGATTCGACAGGCAGGATCAGGTTGTGTGGTCCATTCGGGTCGGTCGCCCAACGGTTGAATGCCGGGTTGTAATTGTACAGGGTCTCGAGGTCCAGATCGGCCAGTTCAGCGGCCAGTGCCAGGTCAATCTGTGCATTTGCCTGTACCTGTCTGAAGCCGGGAGCATCGGGGATGCAGCGCAGACTGACATTATATTGCTCAGGGTTGCTGATGATGGCTTTCAATGCCAGCAGTTTTGGCACGTAAGCGCGTGTTTCTTTCGGTAGTTTTAGATGCCAGAAGTCGGTAGGTTTGTTCAGTTTTTTATTGCGTTTTATGGCTCGCTTCACGGTGCCTGAACCCGAGTTGTATGCGGCCAGGGCCAGCATCCAGTCGCCCTTGAATTGTTTGTTAAGGCTCTCAAGGAAGTTCAGGGCTGCCTGGGTAGAGGCATAGATGTCACGTCGTCCATCGTACCACCAGTTTTGTTTCAGACCGTAGTGTTTTCCGGTAGAAGGGATGAACTGCCAGATCCCAGCCGCTCGGCCATGTGAATAGGCGAATGGCTGATATGCGCTTTCGACGATGGGTAACAGGACCAGTTCGGTAGGCAGATCACGTTTTTCGGCTTCTTCCAGGATGTAATAGATAAACGGGTCGGCCCGTCGCATGACACGTTGCATGTATTCTGGATGGCGCGCGATCCAGTCGATCTCTTTCTGTAGTGATTTATGCTCTATATCATCGGGCAATTTGAATCCTGCCCTGATACGAGGCCAGATACTTACCGTAGATTCCGTGTTCAGGTAGAGCTCTTCGAATTTGTCAAACTCCAGATCTTCGAAGGATATTTCTTCTATACCATCGTCTTGATTCGAGCGCGGCTCAGTCATCGCCGCACCAGCAGATAACGGAGCGACGTCAGTAACTCCAGAATGATCAAGCTGGCTGGACCTTGTTTCGTTACATGCAATGAGGATGCTAACGCTGGCCAGTATAAAGACAGGTTTTAAAACAGAGAGAGAGGGTATGGAGTGAAGTAAGTTTTTCAAGGTATTAACACTAATTATTTTATTATCAAGGTTATGGCAACATTATCATTGCTTAAGTTAGCTGTCATAGGCAGCAACCACATCTGATCAAGTTCCAACTGGTTTTCTGTATAATATCGCCAGGTAAGAGACAACTTGCCATAAATCATCTTCGTTATAGTTTAAATTGTACAACATCAACACAGAAATGGGCCGATATGAGCGCAAATATTGTAGAAATATATACTGATGGCGCTTGCCGTGGGAATCCTGGTCCGGGCGGCTGGGGCGCCAGCTTACGTTTCAACGGACAGCAAAAGGACCTGTATGGTTCAGAGGCTAACACCACTAACAACAGGATGGAGCTGATGGCCGTCATCCAGGCACTGGAATCTTTGACCCGGCCCTGTGCGGTAAAGGTATATACTGACTCGAAGTATGTCCTGGAAGGTATGACAAAATGGATGCCTAACTGGAAAAAACGCGGTTGGAAAACGGCGGCAAAAAAGCCGGTAAAAAATGCTGAGCTCTGGCAGCGCCTGGATACAGCTGTGCAGGCCAATGATGTCAGCTGGCAGTGGGTAAAAGGCCATTCCGGGCATGATGGCAATGAATATGCTGACATGCTGGCAAACCGCGGCATTGATGAGATGCAGAGCTGATCTCACTAAACAGGCTGCAGATACACCTCGATAGCATTCCAGCATGGAGAAAAAGATGAACAATGAACCATCAGTAAATAACCGGCAGATCGTCCTCGATACCGAAACCACCGGCCTGGAACCGTCCCAGGGACACCGAATCATCGAGATCGGCTGTGTCGAGATGATCAATCGTCGTCTGACTGGTAATAATTATCACCAGTATCTGCAGCCAGACAGGGGAATCGATGAAGGTGCTCAGGCGGTACATGGCATCAGTAATGAGTTTCTTGCCGATAAACCACGGTTCCCGGATATAGTGAAAGACTTTATAGAATACCTCGATGGCGCGGAACTGATCATCCATAACGCACCATTCGACGTCGGTTTTATCAATCATGAGTTCAAACTGGCAGGTGCAGAATATGGTCTGGTAGAGACCTATTGCAAGGTCATCGATACATTAGTGATGGCGCGTAAGATGCGCCCGGGCAAGAAAAATAACCTCGACGTGTTATGTAAAGAGTACGATGTCAATAATGCACATCGTGACCTGCACGGTGCCTTGCTCGATTCTGAATTGCTGGCAGAAGTCTATCTGCGTATGACGGGTGGGCAGAGTGCATTATCTCTCGAGAGCGTGGATGTTTCGAGTGCAGCAAATGGTCAAGTGGCCGTCAAAAAGTTGGCTTCCGATAGAAAACCGATCAGGATAATTCAGGCCAGTGATGAAGAGTTAACTGCGCACCAGGCAATTATTGAAAAGATCGGTGAGAGTGCTATCTGGAAATAGTCACTTATCCTATGGCAGCTGGCGATTGGCCGTCTTTTATCTGGTTTAGAGTGTGAGTGCCGAATTTATCAGGATTTTGACTCTAGTTTCTCTGCCTCTGTATCGGTGGCCAAAAACTCCTGTATTTTTCCAATAGTGGTGAACCGTATATTGGGGTTGATAATAGTTGGCCGCGCAATCAGCAAATTATTAGGATAAATGATGGATTCCATGTTTTCAGTGATGAGTCGCGTGTTGAATAGATTAATCTCAGATATGGTCCCTTCTACATAGTTATCAGCTTCGATAATCCTGATAAAGTTTCCACGTTTATAGGATTCGTGAGCGAGCAGAATAAAGAACGCGGTGATATTGCTCAAAATAGACCAGCTAGCAAAAAGTGCAACGCCAGTTAAGGTAATAAGGCCCGAGGAAACCGCCAGTAACCACTGAAAGTCAAAGCCCCAGATAAATAATATGATCGAAAATGAAACAACGCCATACAGCAATCTGAAGGTTGAGACAGCCTTCTTGAGTGCATCATTATGGAGTTCGCCCTGATCTACGTAGTTTTCAAACTTGGGTATTACCTTACGTTGAATAATATAATAGAGGATAATTACCAACAGGCTAAGGATGAAGGGAACAGCGTATCGTGTTAGCAAGTCAAAGCCTGGCTGCTGAATAAATTCCATTGATGAATCCGATTATAGTCAGAGGTTTAAAGGGCGGTCTTAATGAAAAATCAAATCTTCTGTATCACAAATGCGGGCATTATAAGGTATTTAAAGTTCTGTCAACCTGACTATCAAATCTGTGCCACTATGTTTTAACGGATTTTTAATGACCGGGCTTTTTCACGCTGCCAGTCACGTTCTTTGATCGCTGCGCGTTTATCATGCGATTTCTTACCTTTGGCCAGGCCGATATCGAGTTTTACCAGGCCTTTTTTGTTCCAGAATAGTGCCAGCGGCACCAGGGTATAACCTTTGCGCTCGATCTGCCCGATAAGGCGGTCGATCTCATAACGATGCATCAATATCTTACGTGCACGCGTCGGATTGGCATGGATGTGGGTCGACGTGCTGATCAGCGGTGTGATGGTACCGCCGATCCATTCAAGCTCGCCATTCCTGGCAAAGATATAACTCTCATCGATCTGTACTTTGCCGGCACGCAGGCTCTTCACTTCCCAGCCTTCAAGGGCGAGCCCCGCTTCGAAATTACTTTCGATGGAATAGTCAAATCGGGCTTTCCTGTTGCGCGCGATGGTATTGTCGTTCTGTTTTTTCTTTGCTTTCTTAGCCATGGCAACTGCTGTATCTGGGGGTATATCGGCTCGGTAAAATCAGGTTGGCAAGTATAGGGTATGTGGCCACGGCTGTCATTGCTGCTGAACAGGTAACGGCTAAATAACTATTATTATTAAAAATAACTTGAGTCGATGCCCTAAATTGTTAAAAATGAGCCTCAAAATTTTTTTGATACAATTCTCCTATGGTTCAAGCGCGCAAATCTATTCATGGTCAATGGACCAATCGCACGGTATTTATCCTCGCGGCTACCGGTTCAGCGGTCGGCCTGGGTAATATCTGGAAGTTTCCATATATCGCCGGCGAGAACGGAGGCGGTACATTCGTATTGGTCTACCTCCTGTGTATCGCTTTGATCGGCGTTCCGATCATGATGGCAGAAATCATGCTGGGCCGTCGTGGTAAACAGAGCCCGATCAATACCATGCTCGCGCTGGCTAAAGATGAAGGCCGCAATCCCGGCTGGGTCTGGCTGGGCTGGATGGGTGTGCTTGCCGGCTTTTTGATCCTCTCTTATTACAGTGTGATCGCTGGCTGGGCCATGTCGTATGTGTTTCGCACTGCTGGCGGTATGTTTATCGGTGTCACAGCAGATGGCGTAAACAGTATATTCACCGACCTTGTCACCGATCCTGAACGCTTACTTGCCTGGCATACGATCTTTATGGTGATGACCATGGCCGTGGTCGCGCGTGGTGTCAAACATGGTATAGAGAGAGCGGTTACTTATCTCATGCCACTATTATTTGGCCTGTTGATCATCATCGTTATCTACTCGATGACGACCGGGTATTTTATGGAAGGGGTCCGCTTTCTGTTCACCCCGGGTGAAATAAACGGTAAAGCTATCCTCATCGCCATGGGACATGCCTTTTTCACCCTCAGCCTGGGTATGGGCGCGATCATGGTCTATGGTTCGTATCTTTCCAGGAAACACTCCATCGTGCAGGCATCCTTGCTGATCGCACTTGCTGATACGGTGGTGGCATTGCTCGCCGGACTGGCGATTTTTCCGATCGTATTCGCCAACGGTCTGGAGCCCGGCGCGGGTCCGGGGCTGATCTTCCAGACCTTGCCAATCGCGTTCGGCCATATGCAGGCCGGTACGCTGGTAGGCGTAGTTTTCTTTACACTGCTGGTATTTGCCGCCTGGACCTCGGCGATATCGCTGATCGAGCCTGCGGTGGCTTACCTGGTCGAAAACAAGGGCTATAACCGCATCTATGCTTCTGTCTGGATCGGCATTCTCACCTGGCTGGTCGGTCTGGGAACCGTGTTCTCTTTCAATATCTGGAAAGACAAGACACTGACTATCCCTTATATATTCGAAAAACTGACGTTCTTTGATACGCTGGATTATCTGACGGCAAACATCATGCTGCCGTTGGGTGGCCTGTTCATTGCGCTGTTTGCTGCCTGGGTCATGAAGGAGTCGTCAACACGTGAAGAACTGGATACCTATCCATTGTTGTACAAGATCTGGAACTTTCTGATCAGTTTTATTACACCACTTGCAGTGATCGTCGTGTTTTTGAAAGCGATCGGTGCCATCTGATCTTATAAGTTATGTCTCATATCAAACGCAGTGCTCTGGTGCACTACTCAGCTGCCGAGATGTACCAACTGGTCAACAATGTCGGTGAATATGCGGTATTTTTACCGTGGTGCCGGTCGTCTGAAGTCAAAACGGCATCAGAGACCGAGATGGTCGCTTCGGTAGAGATCGCCAAGGGAATACTGAATAAAACGTTTACTACCCACAACCAGTTGCACAAGGATCAGCGTATCGAGTTACAACTGGTTGATGGTCCATTCAAGAAACTGAGTGGTTACTGGCAGTTTGATAATCTCAAGACAGATAATGCCTGCAAGGTAACCCTCGAACTGGACTTTGATTTTGACAGTGCGATGATGTCGATCGCAGCTAAACCGATATTTACGCAGATCGCCAATTCCCTGGTCGACTCTTTCTGCAAACGCGCTGTCGAAGTTTATGGTGAACGTGGATAAGTTATGGTCATAGATAGTATCAATGTTGAAGTGGCATACGCCTTACCCGAGAAACAGGTCATCCGGGCAGTGAACGTCGATGCTGGTACCACCATCGGTGCTGCAATCGTACAGTCTGGCATCATGCTGGACTTTCCTGAACTAGAGAGCGAGCTGGAAGATGCCAAGGTAGGTATCTTCGGAAAAGCAGCAGCGATGACCACGGTGTTATCCGATGGCGACCGTGTCGAGATCTATCGGCCGTTGATCGCTGATCCGAAAGAGGTCAGGCGGCAGCGGGCGGCGGCAGGCAAGAAGATGAAGAAGGGTGGCGGGGATGCCTGATTTTCTTTTTCATTTGATTGTTTATTTAGCATTTACCTGGAATTTTTGGTTAGGCCTTGCGGTTCTCGCACCGCGGGCGCCATAATAATATTCCTTGGCTCTTTTGCTACAGCCCAAAAGAGTACCCAGAAAAGGCCGCCACGTCAGCTGCGCCCCTAAAAAGCAGGGGTACCCATTGAGGCAATAGCATTATCATGCTGCGCCAGAACTCGCGCACGCTGAACAACACGTACGCTCAAACAGCTGT
>Ga0316198_10002590_pt1 | contig 10912 bp, 11 predicted proteins | sample OudBieAanoxic_MG_FD_204935 | JGI IMG/M metagenome (GOLD analysis project Ga0316198, IMG submission 204935) | Coastal sediment microbial communities from Oude Bieten Haven, Netherlands - site A anoxic | ecosystem: Environmental > Aquatic > Marine > Coastal > Sediment | place: Netherlands... | reverse complement strand
CAAACCGGCTTCGGGAGGTTCTCCGCCGACACGATTTCGATGTCGTGTTGACCCGCCCCGGGGACGAGACCGTTCCCCTCCGAGATCGGGCAAGGATCGCCAACCGCGCCAAGGCCGATTTGTTCGTTTCCATCCACGTCAACTGGCTCCCCAACCGGGAGGCCAGAGGCTTCGAGACCTATTTTGCGGGTGGGACGGTGGACCCCTTCCTCAGGGATCTGGCGGCTGCCGAGAACATCGACGGGGGTTTCTCGGTGGCTGACACGCGGCTCCTGCTCGATGGAATCTACTCGGGCGTTCGGCAACGCGAATCCCGACGGTTGGCGGACTGGGTCGGACAATCGCTTTTTGAGAGTCTGCAGCCACGAAATCCTGATGTGATCCACCGGGGAGTGAGACGGGCGCCGTTCGTGGTCCTCGTCGCCACAGAAATGCCGGCCATCCTGGCCGAGGTCGCCTGCATATCAAATGATCGCGAAGCGCGGCTCCTCGGCCTGCCCCGGTATCGGCAGACCATCGCCGAGGCGCTGTTCATCGGCATCCAAGGGTATGCTCGCGAGGTAGGTGCAACGGAAAAGGGAGAATCGTTATGACAGAAAAGGCCCAACTGCTACTCGTCGGTATCGATCTCGGGACCTCCCAGAGCGCCATCGCAACCTCCTCTGGGGAGCGCAAGGTCGTCGACAGCTACGTCGGTTGGCCGGTCGATGCGGTGGCGCGCAAGATCCTCAAGAAAAAGGTGCTCTTCGGCTCCGAAGCGGTCAAAAACCGAACCATGCTCGAGGTTCACCGGCCGCTCGAACGCGGGCTTCTCAAGGAGGGGTCGGACAAGGATCAGCAAGCCATCCGCGAGCTGCTCTCCCACCTTCTCGACCTCGCCGGGGTGAGCGAGGCACGGAAGGGCGGCGCAAACGTACGGGCGGTGGTCGGAGTGCCCGCAGAAGCGCTTCGAGTCAACAAGCAGCACGTCCGAGAGGCAATGCGAGGTCTCGTGGACGGGTTGATCATCGTGTCCGAGCCATTCGCAGTGGCCTACGGCCTGGACGCTTTGCTCCACGCCATCGTCGTCGATGTCGGTGCAGGAACCACAGACTACTGCGTCATGAAGGGCCGCTATCCGACCGAGGAAGACCAGCGGACGCTCATCAACGCCGGCGATTGGGTCGACGAACAGCTCATGACCCTTCTCGGAGAACGGCACCCGGGAATCAGCGTTTCGATTCACACCGTGCGCGAGTGGAAAGAGGCGCACAGCTTTGTCGGCAAACCACCCGAACCGGTGACGGTTTCGATTCCAATCGGCGGTAAACCATCCGAGATCGACATCACCGAGGAGATTCGCCAGGCCTGTGAAAGCCTCGGTCCGCCGGTGGCGGAGGCCATGCTCGATCTGATCGCCGGAGTCGAGTCGGAGTACCAGGAGCAGGTCCGCAACCGGGTCATTCTGGCGGGCGGCACCTCCCGCATGCCCGGATTCGGTCAGTACCTCGAAGCCGCAATGCGCGAGTACGGTGGCGGAAAGGTGCAGGTTGTGAAGGATCCCGTGTACGTCGGCGCCAACGGCGGGCTCGAGTTGGCCAAGGACGCCCCGAAGTCGGATTGGGAGAAACTAGATAAGTGACCTCGTGGGTGCCGTGGCACCCATGCATGCGTGAGATCCCTCTGTTTTGCTCAAACCTCTTCTTGATAGGCTCCTGCGGAGTACGTCAGTTCGTAGCTGTGAGAATAGATTTCAATCAGGATTCCGAAGGGGTCCTCGCAGTAAACCATGCGGTAGGGCTTTTCACCCGGGTAGTACTCGCGCACAGGCATGCGCTGTTTGCCGCCGTTTTCTACGATCTTGGCGGCGAGACCTTCGACGTCCGGATCTTGCACACAATAGTGAAAGACGCCGGTTTTCCAGTATTCGAAGTTGTTCTCCCGCTTCTCGGCGTTTCGGAATTCGAAGATTTCGACACCGATCTTGTCACCCGTAGACAGGTGAGCGATTCGGAAGCTGCCCCAACCTCTGCCAAAAACGTCGTTGCACATCACGCCTATTGCAGAATCGTCGGAAACTATTTTGGTGGGTGGCATGATCACGTACCAGCCAAAGACGTTGGTATAGAAATCTAAGGCCTGTTCGAGGTTTGTGACAGACAATCCAATATGTGAAAAGGTTCTTGGGTATCTTATTGAGTTGCTCCTTCATGAAGTGGTGTGGGTGTGGATTCCGTAGCCCGTTTGTACAACACGATCCGATCGGATCAGATTTCCATCGGTGTCACGTACCGAATCGTCGGATTGTCACCGCATTCGTGAGATTTGCTCGTCAAGCTGATTCAGGCGAAGAGCGAAGTCCGGATTTGTGTTCTCTGTGAAAAGACCTTTGTTGAACCACAGTGTGATCGAGCTTCTGTGTTTGAAAATCAGGTCGGCGACGTCGCAGACTCGGTACCCGTAGCGGGAGATCGCGAGTGTGGCGCATCGATCGACAACGAGCGGTTTGCAGAATCCCATCAGTTCCCGATGACCGCTGTACCGGTAATCGACAGGATCTTCGACGATACAGGCCGCTACCGGGTTGAGGTGCACGTACGAGACGACCTGCCTTAGGTAATCATTCGAATCGATGATCCGTGCCCGATATCGACTCTGCCAGAGCCTTCCGAGATATCGTCGCCGCCTATTGAATTCCCGGGCAACGATGGACTGAAGGCGTTGCATCGAACGCCACAGTGGAATCGTGCCCGTCTTCACCACGAGGTGATAGTGGTTACCCATCAGGCACCAGGCGAGCACTCTCCAATTGTGGAGGTCACCTACATGTCGGACGGTTTCCACAAACTCTTCCGCCTCATACGGATCATGAAAGGCAAACTCGCCGCGAGCAACGCGGCTATACACGTGGTAGGTGGCTCCGGAAACAAAGAGGCGAGGTTTTCGCGGCATGGGATGCCTCCCATGCGCGGACGGGATAAACCGATTTTACTCAGCCGCCGCCACAAATCAACAATGAGTCAATGCGACCTGTGGCACCCATCTGCCACCCATCATCTTTCCCTTGGTACGATCGGGTAAGGCATCTTGCAGGCAATGAAAGGGGATCTCTCGAGATGAAGGCACTTGTCGCCGTGATCGTGCTGACGACACTGGCCCTGGTCGGTTCACGCCGGGCGTTCGTCCAGGGTAGGTCCCCGTTTGCCGTTCAGTCCTTTTTCACCGGCACCGAGTTCATCATCATCGGCCTCCTCCTCGGAAGAGACTTTCTCAACGTCATCGACGATTCCACCCTCGATCTCCTGCGACCGTTCGTTTGCGTTATTCTCGGCTGGGTCGGTTTCTTATTCGGCCTCCAGTTCGATCGGCGGACCGTGAGCAAACTTCCCAGCGGGTTTTTCGCCGCGTCGGCCGTAGAGGGCATGATCACGTTGGCCACTGTTCTCCTGGCGGCGTGGTATCTGCTGATCAGAAATACAAACGCTGCCCCGGACGTCATGGCCATCGCAGCCGTCACGCTTGCTGCGTCGGCGACCTGCACGGGTCTGACGGCGCTGACGTTCATCGAAAATGACAGGCGGACTGCTTCGCTCCAGGTGCCATCCCTGCTGCGATTCGTCTCCAGCCTCGACCCCGCGGTAGGGGTGGTCGCGGCCGGTGTTGGTCTCTCGCTTTTTGCCGTTCACCCCTTCGATGCGGTCAGCTTTCCGATGACCCTTCAGTGGCTCGTGATCTCGATGTGCCTGGGGTTGGTTACGGCCTGGATTTTCGTCTCGCTGACCCTGACGCGGACGAGCCAGGCGGAGCTCACCGTCTATCTCCTCGGAGTCATCGCCCTGGCCGGGGGTGTCGCCTTCGCACTTCGTCTCTCGGCGCTGTTCGTGAGTTTCATCTGCGGACTCGTGGTCGCGAATCTGACCCACGTGCGCTCGATCCAAGGGCGGGTGATGACGATCATGGCCCACGGCGATCGGTTCCTCTACTACCTGCTCCTCGTGCTGGCCGGCGCCTACTGGAAGCTCCCCGATATTCCGTTGTTGTTCGCCGCATTGGTTTATGTTGTGGTCCGCCTGGTCGGGAAGGTGGCTGGAGGCTATCTTTCGACCCGCCGACTGGCCAGACACCACGCGGTCCCACCACTGATTGGGCTCGGTCTGGTTTCGCAGGGTGGGATGGGGCTGGCGATCATCGTCGAGCTCCGGTTCGTGTCCGATCAACCCTTGACCGAGGCCGTGATGAGCGTCGCAATCCTCGCGATCATCATCAATGAGTTCCTGGCGCCGTGGTTTGCGATCCGAACCGCTGCACGAGCGGGGAAGAGCGTCTCGTGATCCGCCGTCTCTTCACCCTCTCCGCCGTCGGCGTTCTGGTCTGGCTGCTGCTCAGAATTGTTGAAATCTCGCCCTCGGCGACGCCCGCCGAGAGCACGTTCATGTTGGGTTTTGCCCTCCTTTCGGCAGCTCTTCTCGGCGAGATCGTCGAGCATCTCAGATTGCCGCGGATCACGGGCTACATGTTCGCTGGAATCCTCTTTGGCCCATTCGTCGCGAACCTCCTATCGGCACGGGTTCTGGAGCCACTGAGCGCACTCAATGAAATGGCCTTCGCCTTCATCGGTCTCGCCGCAGGGGCGGAGCTCAAGGTCGCGATCCTCAGAGGACGGTGGAGGAGCATCCTCCTTCTCATTGTCTGCACCGCCACCGTGGTGATGATCGGTGTCGGCGGGTTCTTTATCGTGGCCGCTCCATATTTGGCTTTTCTCGGAGGCCTGCCACCCCTCCAGATTTTTGCGGTGGCTGGCATGGTGGGTGTGATCGCGGCCGCACGGTCGCCTTCGTCGGCGATCGCGATCATCGCCGAGACCAAGGCGGACGGCCCCTTTTCGGAGACCATCCTCGGAGTCTCCGTGGCCATGGACGTGGTGGTCATCGGTCTATTTGCGGTGGCGACCGCCGTCGCCGGGCTGGCGTTCGCCCCCGAGCAGGGTCTCGACCTCGTGTTCGTAATCGAAGTGACCGGAGAGATCGCGGTGTCGATCGCCCTCGGTGTGCTGCTCGGGGCGATCATCGGCCTCTACCTGAAGCGCAAGGGCCCCCAGGTGTCCCTGGTGATCGTCGGCCTCTGTTTTCTGGTCTACCGATTTTCGGAGATGGTGGGCCACTACCTCGAGGAAACCCACCATCTCGGTGTCGGCTTGGAACCGCTCCTGATCTGCGCCGCGGCAGGATTCACGATCCAGAACCTCTCACATCAGGGAACCCGCCTCATCGGGGCCATGGACCGGGTCGCCCTCCCGGTCTACGTGGTCTTCTTCACCATGACCGGAGCGCGGCTCGACCTGGGCGCGTTGGCCACAAGCTGGGGCATCGCTCTCACGATCGCCGGGTTCCGGATCGCGATGATTGTGCTCGGCACGCGGTTGGCGACCTCGCTTGCCGGTGACCCCAAGCCATTCCGGCGTTACTCCTGGTTGGGATTCGTCACTCAGGCTGGGCTGAGCCTGGCACTCATCTCTCAATTCGAAAGCCAGTTCCCCGACTGGGGAACCGGCATGGCAACCGTCCTGGTGGCAGTAGTCGCCATCAATCAGCTGATCGGGCCGGTGGCGTTTAAGATGGCATTGGAGATGGTGGGCGAGGCCCGGAGAGGCTCGTCACCGCGGAAGGGTACGTCATGAGACTCACGGACTTTCTTTCACCGGAGACAATCAAGGTTCCCCTCGCTGGGGCGACCAAGGAGGAAGTCCTGCGCGAGCTCGTGGAGGTGACCTGCCGGGGAGAGGACGAGCAGTTCTGCGCCGCTGTCCTCGAGACGATCATGGAGCGGGAGCGGCTGATGAGCTCCGGCATCGGACAGGGAATCGCACTTCCGCACGGCCTGTGGACCCATGAGAAACCGTTCGCGGGCTCGCTCGGCATCCCCGCCCAGCCGATAGAGTTCGACTCCATTGATGGCCGACCCGTCGAGATCGTCTTTCTTCTGGTCTGCAACGAGGAACACACCAACACCAAGCTCAAGGCCCTGGCGAGGATCTCGCGACTGCTCCACCGAGAAGATTTTCGGACGGGGCTGGTGACCAGCACATCGACGGATGGGGCCATGCAGGTGATTGTCGATGAAGAAGCACTGCACAGGATCTAACGATGAAGCTGGTTGTGATCGTCTTCAATAACACCGAGTACCTCGACGACCTGTTGACCGCATTTCTGGAAATAGGTGTCTCGGGGTCCACGGTCATCGACAGCGTCGGTATGGGTAGAATCCTGAGCCACGACGTGCCCGTCTTCGCCGGCCTGAGCAGCGCCTTCCCTGGAACCAGTCCGGTCAACAAGACCATCTTCACCGTGACCCCGAACGAGCTCGTCGACGACGTCCTGACCGTGATCGAAGACGTCTGCGGGTCATTCGAGGAGTCCGGAACCGGCCTTGTCTTCGTGCTCCCGATCGACATGGTCCGAGGGCTCGGATCGGGTCTGAATTAGCCGCCCCGGGAACCCCCGCCGGGGCTCGGGTGCCGACCGTGGGAAGTTGTGACGGTGTCGCTCCCACGATGTGGCTCCCACGGTTACCGTCCCGCCGGCATCACCCTTCGCCCCCCAGCCCTCCGTACATACATAGGTGCCACGTACGGCATTGCCGCATTGCGGGTAGGATCTCGCGATGATCCGCAACAATGCAACAATGAGGTACGTGGCACCCTTGCTTCAGCCATCCTCACAATGTAACAAGTGTGAACGTGGCACCCATGCATGTGTGATGACGCAATGCAACAATGCGGAACGTGGCACCCATGACCACCCCGAGAACCAGAAAACGCGTGGCGAGAAGCCGGTCGATGCCTTCTGATCGGTAACGAGTGAAGGCGATCCAGCAGGTGTAGGCCACGACAGCGATGAACAGCCCGTTCTCGATGTGGTCGCCGCGTTGGTCCCACAGGTCGTCGAGCGCATACTCGGTGAAATGCTGGCCGACGGCCGCCAGCAGCGTCACCAGGAGGAAGAACCGGTCACGCCGTCGACTGTCGACGCCATAGACGCGATGCGCGAAGAAGGGCAGCGTGAACATGAGGCCGTAGAACCCGGGAATCGATTCGATGTACTCGAGGACGAAACGCGTCGGCCGGTCGATGGCACCGGGAAAGGCATCGGCGAAGGCGAGCAGCAGGCCGCTGATGACCAGGAGACTGATAGCGGCGTAGAAGGCCAGAAAGGCCCGCGCCAGATGGTTGTCCTTACGTTTGGCCAGCACGAGCGTGACGCCCAGGCACGCGAGCCCGGTCGCGAAACACAGGAAGATGTAGAGAAGCACGTAGCGCTCGAACATTGGTTGCCTCCGACGGCAGTCGCACCCAAGGGCAGCCCGCTCCCGGACCGGTCCGAATATTGTCTCAACCGCGGCGCGCGGTGTCCACGGGTGCGGTCAATAGGTTGGTTGAACGGAATAGGTGCCAGGGTCGACACTCTTGACACTTTCGGGAGTGGTACCTCAGGTCCCGATTAGATCCGTATGAATCGGCACCAAAATCGGTTCCAGGTTTTAGAAACTTAGAAAGTTGACTTATCGAACTCGCCGAATTGAACTTTCTGAGACCCTGAGGGCCTGCATCCTAGGGTGCCACGAACAAATGTGTAAATGTGTACGTGGCACCCTTGTTCAGAAAGCAAAATTGAGTGATTGCGAAGGGTGGCACCCATGCGGTACGTGGCACCCATGCGTGAGGTTGTTATCAGTGGCACCCATCAATCAACAATGAGTCAATGCGACCAGTGGCACCCATGTGGCACCCATGATGTGGCACCCTAGATCAGTGGCACCTTAGATCAGTGGCACCTTTTATAGGATGACAGAGAAATGAACGCGCCTATTCGCTTGCCATCAACCGTTCTAGTTGGGCGACGCCGTTGGTGTTTTCGGGATCGAGTTCAACGGATTTCTTGTAGGCGGCGATAGCGCGGTCAATCTCGCCGCGGGCGGCATAGCCTTCGCCGAGGCTGTCCCAGGGATTCGAGCTTTCGGGGAACGCGCGGACGTTCATCTCGAAGACCGCAACAGCCTCGTCGATTCGATTCTGGCCGAGGTACTGGTAACCGAGGGCGTTGAAGGCGTTTTCAGAAATCAGGTACTCGTCGTCGCGCAGCACGAGCATTTCATCGAAAGCAGCCACGGCATCGTCGATACCCTTTTCGTCGATGATCCGGCGGATGGCGGCGCGGGCGTCCTCCCCACCCTTGGCGAGCATCCAGGTGTTGGTGACAGTGGCTTCGTGCTGGCGCTCGAGCTCGTTCTTGTCGATGCCGAGGTCCGCCATATAGGCGAACCGGGTTCCGAGGTCGAGCTGTTCGCGGGCATCCCCACGGCTACCGCCTGATTCGATGACATTGGTGACTCCGTTCCACACGTCGTTGGCGTAGTCGCGCCGGATCTGGAACTCGTCGCGGTTCATCACCCGGCTGTGGACCGGCACCACGTGCTCGAGATTCGGGTCGGCGAGGATGGCATCGAAGACCTCCACCTTGTATGGGATGTCGGCGCCGGGCTCGACCTGGAGGAGGAACTGGGTGAACTGATCGTGCAGCAGGTCGCCGGTGGCGACTACGCCGAGCTCGGGGAAGTGGACCATGATGTCGTCACCGGTGTGGGTGCCCGGGCCGAAGTAGTAGAGGTCCATCGTGATGTCGCCGAGGTCGAGGTGCAGGCGGTCGGAAAAGGTGATGGTCGGCAGGTGGGGCTCGTAGTCGCCACGAAGGTCTTCGGACATCCAGCTGTACTTCTCGACGAGGTCCTGCAGCCGAACCGTCTCGTCATCGGCGGGATCGGCGGTTTCGAGGGTCGTGAGCCACCCGTCGACCCGCGCCTGCTGCTGGGCGACGAATTGGTCCCGGGTGCGGTTCCAATTGATGATCCGCTCGCGGGTGAGCTCGTGACCGATGACGGTCGACTCCGGGAAGACCGGGTTCCCGACGACATGGTCGTAGTGGAAGTGTGTGTTGACGACGTAGAGGAAGTCCTTGCGCCCGAAGACCTCCTCGATCTTGGCGCGGTAGGCTCGGGTGGCCCTGACGGTGGTGCCGGTGTCGACGACCACCAGGCCTTTCTCCGAGGCGATGGCGAGCATCGTGTCGCCGTAGGCTTTGCCGGACCCGACCTTGATCGCCTTCGGGTGGAGCTGATCGACGGTGACCTCGATCTTGGCAGCAGGTGTTGTCGCGTGCAAGCTTACGGCCAGGAAACCAACAAGAAGAGCGATCGCTGTAGTTCGGATGTTCATTGCTTCGTCCCCCCAGGAGCGAGGTACGGAGGGGAGCGTGCGGGGTTTCCGCTGATCTACTTCAACGAGTCGTGAGTCTTGAGTTATGAAAAATGAGTTTTGACTTCCCACCCACCCAGAGCATCTGTCCCCTAACTAGGGTGCCCATGCATCCCAAGGCAACAATGCAACAATGCGGAACGTGGCACCCATGGGGAAATGGTTGCAGCCCTGTCGCTCTCATGCACATTTTTTGGTGCCAGGGTTTAGAACCTTAGAATGTTTGGAAAACCCAACTTTCCAAGGTTCTAATGCCTGGCACGATTTGACTCTATATAGAGGCACCCATCCTGCTTCGAACTCCATTGGTGTATCCATTTGAGGCTTTGTTCCGTCAACACAGGTGGAATGCAACGAACCGACTTCGAGTCGAGAAGAGGAATAAGCAATGCGAAGAGTTTCGGATGGAGGTGAAACCATGAAACTGGACAAACGAACCGCGGAGCTGGTGGCAGTGGGCGCGTCGGTTTCTGCCAACTGCCTACCCTGTGTGGAGATCAACGTTGAGAGAGCCGTCAGAGACGGCATCGACGAGAGAGATATTGCCGACGCCATCGAGGTAGGAAGGATGGTGCGAAACGGCGCAGCCGCCAATATGGACAAGCATGTTTCCGAGCTCCTCGGGAAGACATCGCCGGGAGAGGTCTTGACCGGGACGTGCGGGTGCTCCTAGGGGGTATTGGAAGATATGAATGTTCTCGTTGTTTTTTCGCACCCGAAGCGTAAAGGCTCGTTTAACCACGCTGTCCTCGCCGAGCTCACCAAGGGTCTCGCGGCGGGCGGACACAACTGCGAGGTCGTGAACCTATATGGCATTGACTTCGACCCTGTTTTCAGAGAACGGGACTACGCGTTCTTCGCAGATGAGAGCATCCCCGGAGATATCCTCGAAACGATGGGATGGAGAAACCGGATCCTGGAGGTCAGCGGCAGAGGGCCCTTTGGGTTTCTCAAACGCTTTCTGGCGAACCGTTGGCTCCGACGAAGAACGTTGCCGCAGATTCTCAGGGAGGTCAGAAGACGCGCGCCAAGGGACGTCGTTGAGCAACAGCAGAAAGTTGCCTGGGCCGACGGATTGATTCTCGTCTCTCCCATCATATGGATGCACTATCCCGCCATCATGAAGGGGTGGTTGGAGCGGGTATTTTCCTATGGTTTCGCGTACTCGCTGACGCCCGAGGGGTGGAAGGGCAGCTCCGCTGGGCGCGTGCCGCTTCTCCAGCTCAAGAAGGCCCTTTCGATAAACACAACGTTCTTCACGCAAGAGAACTACCGAGAGAGCGGCTTCCAGGACGCCATGAGCAAGCTCCTGTTGGATTGGAACCTCCGGTATCCGGGGGTCCCGGAGGCGGAGCTTGTTTGCTTCCACGCGGTATCTGCTGTCGGCGAAAAGCGACGAAAGCTGTACCTGGAAGAGGCCTTCACTCTGGGTAAGGAATTCTGAGCGGGTCAAGGAAGATAAGGAGACAACTGATGCCGTTGTCATTGAAGTTTATTCGATGGGTGCCACGTGTGCGCCAGGCGAAGCCTGGGGAAGGGGGAAGAGATGACGTGAGTCAGAGATGACAGCGGAGTCTTGGAAACCTTTCGAACGGACCTTGCGGGTATGAGTCCCGTCCGGCCAAG
>Ga0316198_10002587_pt1 | contig 10917 bp, 9 predicted proteins | sample OudBieAanoxic_MG_FD_204935 | JGI IMG/M metagenome (GOLD analysis project Ga0316198, IMG submission 204935) | Coastal sediment microbial communities from Oude Bieten Haven, Netherlands - site A anoxic | ecosystem: Environmental > Aquatic > Marine > Coastal > Sediment | place: Netherlands... | reverse complement strand
TCTATGAAGGCCACGGCTTCGTCGCAACCGGCCGGATTGTCGATGGGGAAACGGAGGCGCGGAAGGTGCTTCGGGATTCAGTCGGCTAGTGGCGTGGCATAGGTTCGCGTTGGTCGCGTCGGCTAGCGACGGGTGGAGTCCCGCCAATGAAGAGCTCGATCGGCGCCAACACTCTGCAATTGCTGGGCGGGATCATCCCGTTCGCCATCTTCCACTGGGGATTCGGCATCGCCATCTGGCTGTCGATCGCGCTCGCTGTGCTGGTCGTCGGCATCTTCATGCTGCCTGGGAGGGATACCTCAGGACGAAGGATCCTGTCTAGGCGAGTCCGGCTCACGACCCACCGAACACTCGACGGTCGAGAGACTGTCTCCTGCATGGTGAACGTCGCCGTTCTAGGGTCTCACCATGGAGAAACTTGAGAGCCTGACCCCCGGGTTGCCGATCGTCTGGGGAGGCAATCGTGTCACCCGTGTGAGCGACGAGCTTGCCGCCGCATTCGTGCCCGGCGACTCGTTGATCGTCATGCAGACAGACGGAACCCTGCTCCACGTGCCTGCCGCCGAGCGGCAGGTCGCAACCGAAGCCGTCGATGCAGCCGCCGCTGCGTTCGATCAGATGGGAGGCGTGAGCGACGCCAAGATCTCGGATTTCTACGAGCTCTTCGCGTCAACGCTGGCCGACGACACCTCATTCGCCCCGATCGCGGCAGCAAACCGATCTGACGTCGCCAGAGCGAAGTCACGCGGACGTTCCGCTACCCGACTCGTCCTGACCGATCGGATGCGGGCGGACATGATCGACGGGCTTCGTTCGTGGAGCAAGGCGCCGGGGGGCCGTGGGTCGGTCATCGAATCGATCACACACGACGGCTGGCGGGTTGATCAGGTCCGAGACGGTCTCGGAGTAGTCGGCTTCGTCTTTGAGGGTCGGCCAAACGTCTTCGCCGATGCTGCCGGTGTTTTGAGGAGCGGGAACACGGTGGTATTCCGGATCGGGTCGGATGCGCTCGGCACGGCCCGGGCGATTGTCGAACACGCACTTCGCCCGGCGCTGTCCCTAACGGGACTCCCGCCGGGTGCGGCGGTGCTGGTCGACAGCGCAGCACACGCGTCGGCCTGGGCGATGTTCTCGGACCCGAGGTTGGCGCTCGCCGTCGCTCGCGGATCCGGTGCCGCCACGGAGCAGCTCGGTGCTGTCGCTCGTCAGGCGGGCAACTCGGTCAGCTTGCACGGAACCGGTGGCGCCTGGATCGTTGCCGGAGCGCAGGCCGACACCGAGGCGTTCGGCTCCGCGGTGTATCACTCGCTCGACCGTAAGGTCTGCAACACCCTCAATACATGCTGCATCGTTGCTGAGCGAGCGGATGACCTCGTGCCGGTGTTCCTCGCCGCCCTTGAACGGGCGGGCGAGCGGCGGGGTGTCCAACCGAAGCTTCATGTCCTCGAGTCGTCGGTCGGAGCCGTCCCGAAGGCGTGGTTCGCCCGCCGGGTCGCGATCGCCAGAGCCGACGGTGAACACGAAGAGCGACAGGCCGAGCCGATTGCGGAGAGCGGGCTTGGCACCGAGTGGGAGTGGGAGGAGAGCCCCGAAGTCACGCTCGCCGTCGTCCCTTCGGTCGATCAAGGCATCGATTGGTTCAACCGCTACAGCCCTCGGTTCATCGCCTCGCTCATTTCGGGGGACCTCGGAGAGCACGATCGTTTCTTCGATCTTGTGGATGCGCCGTTCGTCGGCAACGGGTTCACCCGCTGGGTCGACGGGCAGTACGCACTCGACAAGCCGGAGCTCGGTCTGTCGAACTGGGAACACGGTCGCTTGTTCGGCCGCGGGGGGATCCTCTCCGGGGATTCGGTGTATACCGTTCGATCGCGGGTCACCCAGGAGGAGCCCGACATCGGCCGTTGAGGCGTTTCGCTTCTCCGGGGACGGCGCCCTTCCCGTTCCGCGGGCTCGCGGCGCCGTATGCAGGGTGGAGAACCCTGGGTTCGCAGCTCCACCCATTCCGCGGGCTGAGGGCGTCGCATACGGGGTGGAGAACCCTGGGTACGCGGTTCTACGTGACGACGATGTTGACCAGGTTCGGTGGTCGCGCGATGACCCTACGGACCTCACCTCTGGCAAGCCATTCCTGAATTCGCTCGGCGCTCATCGCTGCCGCGACGGCGGCCTCCTCGTCGATATCCGGCGGAACCTCGATGCGGTCGCGGACCTTGCCGTTGACCTGCACCACCAGCGTGACCGTCTGGTCGGCTGCCGCCTCGGGGTCGGACTCAGGCCAGGGCTGCAGATGGACGCTCTCGTCGTTCCCGCGCCGCGACCAGAGCTCCTCTGTGATGTGCGGCGCGATCGGAGCGAGCAGCACCAGCAGGATGTCAACCGCCTCGTTCCAGACGTCGGTCGAGACCGATGCGGTCCGGCGCGCCTCCAGGAGACTGTTGCGAAGCGTCATGAGGGCCGCGACGGCAGTGTTCCACTTGAATGCCTCCATGTCGCGGTCGACTTTGTCGATCGTCTGGTGGGCTGCTCGCCGCAACGTGGCCGACGCCTCGGCGGAAACCTCGCCGGGCTGGTAGTCGGTGATGCCGATCTTCCAGACATCGTCCACGAACCGGCGCGCACCTGCGATCCCGCGAGAGTCCCATGGTCCGCCCTTCTCCCAGTCGAAAGCGAACATCAGGTAGAGGCGCACGGTGTCGGCGCCGTAGCGCTCGACGAGTTCGTCCGGGTTGACGACGTTGCCCTTCGATTTGGACATTCTCTGTACATCAAGGTGATGACGAAGCTGCGTGACATCGTTGATTCCGTCGATTCCCGGCACGTCGACTTCGGCCTCTTCGGGGACCTCGACGGTGATGGATCCGTCGGCCGTCTCCACCTGCAACGTCCGTTCGGTGCGCCGGACGAGTTGACCGACCACGGGGGCGGCATCGTCCGGTGCGTGGTCGTCGACGCGCACGGACTCGGCGATGAATCGCTCATCGTCCCACTCGCCGGCGATGACGAGCCGGTCGCCCGGGCGTTCCTCGCCGAGGATCTGGCCTTGGTTCCGCAGCTGCATCATCGGTTCGTCGAACAAGCCGTCGGGGTCGCGCCCGTGTTCGTCCATCACTCGGATGGTGTCCTCGAACACGCCAAGATCCCGCATCGCCTTCGTGAAGAAACGCGTGTAGAGCAGATGCATCGTGGCGTGTTCCGCCCCACCCGTATAGGTGTCGATCGGGAGCCAATACGCTGCCTCCTCGGGGTCGAACAGCGCCTCGTCGAAATGCGGCGACAGATACCGATACGGGTACCACGACGAACACATGAACGTGTCCATCGTGTCGCTCTCACGGCGTGCCGGGCGGCCTTCCGAGTCCGTGGTGTTCAGGAACGCCTCGTCGGTCGCGAGCGGGCTCGGCCCGCCGCTAAACGCCGGTGCTTCGGGGAGGAGCACGGGGAGATCACTTGCGGGCTCGATCGTGCCGTCCTCCCGATACACCATGGGAATCGGCGTGCCCCAGTAGCGCTGGCGTGAGATCAGCCAGTCGCGCATGCGATAGTTGACCGCCTCTGCACCTGCGCCGTTCTCCTCGAGCCAGTCGATGGCTGCCGCAACCGATGGATTGGCACGCCCCTTCGCATCGGTGGTCGCAACACCGTCGATCGGGCCGCTGTCGACCATCGTCCCCGGCCCGATGTAGGCCTCCGTCATCGTGGCGCCGTCGAGCGGTTCTTCACCGGCAGGCTGGATCACGGGAACCACCGGCAAGTCGAACTGGCGCGCAAACGCGAAGTCACGTTCGTCGTGGGCCGGCACCGCCATGATCGCCCCGGAACCGTACGACAACAGGACATAGTCGGCGATCCACAGCGGGATCGGCGCACCGTTGACCGGGTTGATGGCAAACCCGCCCGTGAACACGCCGGTCTTCTCACGGTCGGCTTCCATTCGTTCGAGTTCCGAACGGCCTGCCGCCGCGGTGCGATACGCACCGACGGATTCACGATGTGCATCGTCGGTCAGCGTGTCGACAAGAGGGTGTTCGGGTGCGAGCACCATGAACGTTGCCCCCCACAACGTGTCGGGTCGTGTGGTGAACACGGGAATCTCGGCTCCGGATTCGGTTGCGAAGACGACGTCGGCGCCTTCGGAACGGCCGATCCAGTTCGTCTGCATCGCCTTGACGGGTTCCGGCCAGTCGATCTCCGAGAAGTCCAGCAACTCGTCGGCGTAGTTCGTGATGGCAAAGAACCACTGGGCCATCTTCTTCTGAATCACCGGCTGACCGGTGCGTTCGTCCTTGCCGTCAATGACCTGCTCGTTCGCGAGCACAGTCTCGAGCGTCGGAGACCAGTTGACGATGGCCTCGCCGCGATAGGCAATTCCGCCCTCGAAGAAGCGCCGGAAGAGCCACTCCGTCCACTGGTAGTACTCTGGATCGCACGACACCATCTCCCGTTCCCAGTCGTACATCGCTCCCATCGAGCGGAGCTGCCGCCGCATCCGGTCGATGTTGTCCCACGTCCAGTCGGCAGGATGTACGTTGCGTTGGACCGCAGCGTTTTCGGCGGGAAGGCCGAACGCGTCGAAGCCCATCGGGAACAGCACGTTGTAGCCCTTCATCCGCAGGTACCGAGCCCTGGCATCGGACGGCGTCATCGCATACCAATGCCCCATGTGGAGGTCACCGGACGGGTAGGGGAGCATGGTGAGTGCGTAGTACTTCGGGCGGTCCCAATCCACAACGGAGCGGTAGAGGCCTTCCTCGCTCCATCGGTCCTGCCAGTACTGCTCAGTGGTTCTGTGATCGTATGCCATGTTCCGTTCCGGTCTGGTGAAAGGGCAATGGTAGGAAATGCTGAGAACCAAGAGCGAGGAACCAAGAACGAAGACAGGGACCGGTGGGCGATATCGTTCTTCGCTATGAGAACGCGAGGGATCGGGATGGATGCGGCGTTGCGTCGGAGCGGGGCTGGTCCCGACGCGGGACGATTGGCCTCCGTCACCGTCCGGCCGGTTCCTTCCTGGCTCGCCAGATTGTGGGGGAGGGGGACGGAGGCGATGACCGTCCGGAACACCATCTTCGCTTCGCAATCGGCGCTTGAACGCATCGCGTACGGCGATGCTCTCGTCCTACTCTCGCATGAGGCGGTCCACGTCGAGCAGTGGCGGGAACACGGCGTCGTCGGCTTTCTGGTGCGCTACCTCGGCGATTACGTGCGTGGACGCGCCCTGGGTTTGCCCCACCACGTCGCCTACCGTGCCATCCGATTCGAGCGCGAGGCTGTGGAACGATCGGAACGAAGATGAGCGACTACCTCCAGGACGTGGAGTGGAGCCTGCCGCAGGCGCTTTACGTCTTCATCGCCGGCATCTTCGGCGCGTTCATCACCACCGCCGGCGTCCTCATCTTCATGGGACCCGAACTGAATGTTGTTGCGTTCACTGCGTCATTCGCCGGGCAGGCCGGCGGGAACCTGATCGCCATGTGGATTCTCTCGATCTCCAGGGGCACGGGGAGCTTCCGGCGCGACTTCGGCCTCACGATCGAGCTCAAACACTGGTGGGGTATTCCTGCCGGGTTCGGGCTCCAGATCGCTGTCGTCCTGGTAACAGCGCCGCTTCTCGAACTGCTGTTCCCGGATGGCGCCCCGCAGCAGGAGGTTGCCTCACTCACTGAGGACACGACGACCCTCGTCGAGCGTCTTCTAATCGTTGTCATGGTCGGGGTGGCGGCCCCGGTTGTCGAGGAGATGCTGTTCCGAGGCATGTTGCTCTCACGGCTGGTCCGGTCGATGACGCCGATGTGGGCGGTGGTGGTCCAAGCTGCCCTGTTTGCCGCGATTCATCTCCTCGATCCGAGCGCAATTGCGGCCCTGCCCGGCCTCATGATTATCGGCCTCGTGCTCGGGTACGCGGCGATTCGGACGGGGAACCTCTCACTCCCGATCATGCTGCACGCCGGCGTGAACCTCACGGCGGCGATTGCGCTGATGTTCGGCGCCGAACTCACCGACTGGCTGGAAGAGGTCGCTGAGTCCGGCGGCGTTGAGGCCCTGGTGAAGCTCTTCGCCTGATAGAGGTCTTCCGTTCGCTGCCTCAACCTGATACATATGTCGGGGTGGCGCATCGCAAATGGGAGGCGATGTGCCAACAGAGAATCTCCGGTTCGGGTCGGTCGTGGTGGTGGTTGCACTCGTGCTTGCCATCGGAGCGGGCGTGTGGTTCGGGTCACGCAGCACCACGCCCGATGTACTCGCCGCAGCCGGAGGAGTCTCGTACACCACGGTTCCTGAGGCGATCGTGGTTCACGTATCGGGTGCCGTGAACCGGCCCGGGCTGGTCACCGTTCCCCCATCGGCCCGCGTCGCCGACGCGATCGCCGGTGCAGGAGGAGCAGCAACCGGTGCCGACCTCGCGAGCCTGAATCTCGCATCGTCCGTGCGTGACGGCGATCAAATCGTCGTGCCGCTGGTTGGCGCTGGCCGGACACCCGGTGCGGCTATCGATCGGGGGATCGACCTGAACCGCGCGACCGCTGCGGAGCTCGAGAGTCTCCCGGGTGTCGGGCCCGTGTTGGCGGGCCGGATCGTCGCCTACCGGGATCTCCACGGTCCTTTCGCGGCCGTCGAAGACTTGATGGACGTCGGCGGTATCGGCGAAGCAAAGCTCTCTGCGATGCGCGACTCGATAGCGGCTCCGTAGGTGCGGTCTCCTTCCCGGGCCGGGTGGTGGGCGCTGGCCGCTGCTGCTGTGATCTGGGCGGGAGCGCTGCTGGGGCTGCGTTTCGGGTTTGCCGCGGCCGTCGTTTCTGCGGTGGTGGCCGCGTTCGTTGCATACCGGTGGCCGGCAGGCTCCGTGCTCGTCGTCCTGCTCATGGCCGGTACGTTGTCCGGATTCCTCGCGGGAGGTCGGATCGCAGCGACCCTGGACGCCGAGGTTCCGACCGGGCCGATCGAGTTCGTCGGTGTGGTGGCCGAAGATGACGGGCCCCGGAGGCCCGCCGTTGTGGACCCGGAGGCTCTCCGAGATGCCGGCGCGTGGAAACCGTGGGCTGGGCCCGCCATCGGGGTTGGACCCGACGCTGAGACCCCCCTGGTCGCCGGTCAGCGCGTTCGAATCGTCGGAACGTCGAGAAGCGTTCCCGGCCGAATCCGTGCAGATCCGATCGCGGGACGGGTCACGGTGTCGGACATTGAAGTGCTCGGGACCGGCGGCGGCCCGTTGTTCACCATTGGCAACGCAGTTCGTGACCGCGTTCGATCGGTGCTCGATATCGGCCGACGCTCCGAGGCTCTGGTCGCAGGATTCCTGATTGGTGACACGTCGGGCCTCAGCGCCCGTGATCTCGACGAGCTACGCCGCTCGGGCCTCACCCACTTCGTCGCAGTATCGGGGAGCAACGTTGCCCTCTTCCTCGCCGCATGGTGGGTTCTCACCGCTGTCGTGGGCATTGGACCGATGCGTCGTTTCGTGTTGGGCATCGTCGGGCTGGGGATCTTCGTTGTTGCCACCCGCTGGGAGGCGTCGGTGCTGCGGGCGGCCGTCATGGCGGCAACCGTGCTCGGTGCGGCTGCAAGCGGCATCGTCGTGGATACGTGGGTTGCGATCGGCGTTGCAGTTGGTGCGCTCCTGCTCGTGAGCGGTCAATTGGCAGCTGACGTTGGTTTCCAGCTTTCGGTCGTTGCGACGATCGGCATCATGATCGGATCGGGGGTGTTTGCCGATCGGCGACCGAAGGCGCTGTGGGCCACGCTTGGGGCGGCAACGGCAGCTCAGGTTGCCGTTGTGCCGGTGCTGCTTCTCCACTTCGGGACGGTCCCTTTGATGTCGCCGATCGCGAACCTGCTCTCAGCTCCGCTGGTGACCGGTGCCACGGTGACGGGGGCGATCGCGGTGGTGATCGGCTGGGAACCGGCGGTCGCTGTGTCATCGGCTCTCGCCGGTGCCGTGCTCGGCATTGCCGATGTGGCAGCCCGGTGGCCGCAGCTTGGTCTTGCCGGCGTGGTCACTGCATTGGGAGCTGCAGCCCTGATCCGGCTGAAGCGCACGCGGCCCGTGGCTGTTGCAGGCCTCGCCGCCGTTCTCGCCGTCTCCGTGCTTGTTCCGAGCCGCCCGCCGAATGTCCCGACGGTGACGTTCCTCGATGTCGGGCAAGGAGATTCGATGCTCCTCCGTGACCCCTCCGGCCGGATCGTGCTTGTCGACGGCGGACGCGACCCGCTCGTCCTTGGCGAGGCGCTTCGGCGGCATCACATCGGAAGAATCGATCTCCTCGTGGGCACACATGGCGATGTCGACCACGTCGGTGGGTTCGAAGGAATCTTCAGCGACCACTCCGTGGGGAGGTTGTGGGTTCCCGACCATCCCGATCAGGGCATGGAGATGGAGGATCTCATCGAAGCGGCACTCGTCGCAGGTGTGCCCGTCGACCGGGTGAAGCCGGGAATCTCGTACACGTTCGGTTCCGTCAGAATCGAGGCTCTGGGGCCGAAACGGAGGTACGCCGCTCGAAACGACGGTTCGGTCGTGTTGTGGGTGTTAGCGGAACAGACCCTGCTCCTGCCGGGAGACATCGGGGCTGTCGCACAACGGGAGCTGCCACCGCTCCAGCCGGACATCCTCCTGGTCCCGCACCACGGGTCATCGTCGACCGATCCGTCATGGTTGGCGGATACCGTTGGGCCTGTCGCGGTCATCAGCGTCGGGCCGAACACCTACGGCCACCCGACGCCGGAGATCCTGAACGTCCTGAACGAGGCCGGAGCCGACGTCAGGATCACGAGGGAGGAGGGAGACGTGTCACTCGACCTCGCCGCACCCTGACTTGCGCAATGTCGGCCGTGTGGGGAGACTCACCGCAGAGGTTTCGCCGTCGGTAGCGGGAAGCCCTGCACATGAAGAGCCGATCAAGGAGCACACCATGGCCAAGGTCCGATGGGGCGTATTGAGCACGGCGGGTATTGGCATGGAGACGGTGACTCCCGCGATCCAGCGCGCCGACAATTGTGAGGTTGTTGCCATCGCGTCGCGCGACATCGACCGAGCCACGGCAGCAGCAGCTCAACTCGAGATACCAAGGGCGTACGGCTCCTACGAGGAGCTCTTGGCCGACGACGACATCGAGGCCGTCTATATCCCACTCCCCAATGACCTCCACGCGGAGTGGGCGATGAAGGCCGCGTCCGCTGGGAAGCACATTCTCTGTGAGAAGCCACTTGCCATGAATGCCGCGCAAGCTGAGGAGATGGCCAGCTTCTGTAAGAACGCAGGGGTGAAGCTCGCCGAGGCGTTCATGTACCGTCACCACCCGACATGGGTCGAGGCTGTTCGCCTTGTGCGAAGCGGAATCATCGGCGACCTGCAAGGCGTGCAGAGTTGGTTCAGCTACTACAACGACGATCCTTCGAACATCCGCAACAAGCTGGCGAACGGCGGCGGCGCGCTCATGGACATCGGCTGCTACAACATCAACATGTCGCGGATGCTCTTCGATGCCGAGCCGGAGCGAGTCGAGGCCTCGGTGCGCCGTGACCCGGTGATGGGCATCGACGTCGTGACATCGGCTGTCCTCGAATTCCCGGGAGGCGGCCAGGCGACGTTCACGTGTTCGACGCGTGCCGAGGACTACCAACGTGTGCACATCGTCGGCACCGCCGGCCGGATCGATGTCGAGATCCCGTTCAACATACCGCCCGACCTCGATACGACGATCTTTGTGGTCTCCGGGGGAGAGCCACCCGTCGCCCCGGCCACTGAGGCGTTGGTGTTCCCGCCGGAGAACCAGTACACGATTCAGGCCCACCTGTTCGCTCAGGCGGTGCTAGACGACACGCCCGTCGCGGTTCCGATCTCGGACGCAGTCAACAACATGAAGGTCATCGACGAGATCCTGGCCGCACCATCGCAGGCCTGACGAGGCCCGGACCGGACCGTGTACGATCCGTACCGGCCGTACCGAACACAAGAGGAGATGAGCGATGAGAGACATCAGCGAATTGACCGTGGCGATCACCGGGGCCAGCGCAGGTATCGGTGAGGCAACCGCGCGTGCCGTCGTAGCAGAAGGCGCTTCGGTCGTTCTCGGCGCCCGACGGGTTGACCGGCTCGAAGCCTTGGCCGCCGAGCTGGGTTCGAGTGCGGCGATCGTCGAGATGGATGTTCGCGAGCCGGCCGACTCACAGCGTCTCGTTCAGGAAGCCCACACGCGCTTCGGACGCCTCGACGCACTCGTCGCCAATGCGGGGATCGGTGCCTACGGCGGGATCATGGATCTCACCGACGAGAAGCTGAAGACCATGATGGACACCAACGTGGCAGGAACGGTGTGGCCGATCCGCGCGGCGGTGCCCGGGTTCGTCGAGAAGGGCGGCGGTGACATCGTGATCGTGGCGTCAGTTGCCGGCATCCGTGGAGCCGGGGATGAGGCCGTGTATGCGGCGACGAAGTTCGCCCAGGTTGGTCTTGCAGGCGGACTTGACCGCGAGCTCCGCGAGTCGGGCGTCCGAGTGAGCACGATTTGCCCAGGCGGCACGGCGACTGAGTTTGCGATGGGGGCCGGCAGGACACCCGACATGCCGGGGCTTGCCGACATGATGAGTGCCGAGAACGTGGCCGAAGCGGTCGTCACGGTCCTTCAGCAGCCGCTGTCGATGCGCACGCTCATTTGGTCGATGCGGAGCATCCAGGAAGACGACTGAGTCTCGGCCGGGTGGTGCTCTGCCTGGCGTAGCCGTCCCGTCAGTGCAGGTCTTCGATGTCGTCGTCGGTGACCTGACTCGAGTCCTTGCCCATGATGATCATGGCGAGGATCTGATCTTTGGTGACGTCGTCCTTGTTCACGATTCCGACGATCTTGCCGGTGTGCATCACCGCAATGCGGTCTGCGAGGTCGAACACGTCGTGGATGTCGTGGCTGATCAGGAAGATCC
>Ga0316198_10002586_pt1 | contig 10922 bp, 8 predicted proteins | sample OudBieAanoxic_MG_FD_204935 | JGI IMG/M metagenome (GOLD analysis project Ga0316198, IMG submission 204935) | Coastal sediment microbial communities from Oude Bieten Haven, Netherlands - site A anoxic | ecosystem: Environmental > Aquatic > Marine > Coastal > Sediment | place: Netherlands... | reverse complement strand
GCTGTTAAGGGACAAACCGCGGCGCCGCGATCTCCTCATCGAGTATCTGCACCTGATTCAGGATCAGTACGGCCATCTGTCGGCGCGCCATGTGGCAGCGTTGGCCGAGGAGATGCGCCTGGCGCAGAGCGAGGTCTACGAGGTGGCGACCTTCTACGCCCACTTCGATGTGGTGAAGGAAGGCGACCCGCCGCCTCCGCCGCTGACGGTGCGCGTCTGTGACGGTATCGCCTGCGAGATGGCAGGCGCCCGCACCCTGCTGGCGGCGCTGACTGAGAAAACGGGTGTCGAGGTGCGCGTGCTGCGTGCACCGTGCATGGGGCGTTGTGACCGGGCGCCTGTCGCCGAGGTGGGCCACAACCATTTGACGGACACCAGCGCCGACTCGGTGCTCGCCGCGATCCGCGGGGGACGAACGCAACACCAGGTTCCACATTATATCGACTACGACACCTACGTTGCGGAGGGTGGCTACAGGCTGCTGCGCGAATGCCGGTGCGGACAACGGAGCGTTGAAGCGATTATATCGGCGCTGGAGCACTCGGAGTTGCGCGGTCTGGGCGGCGCCGGTTTTCCCGCCGGGCGCAAGTGGCGCATTGTGCGGAGCTACGAAGCCCCCCGGCTGATGGCGGTCAACTGTGACGAGGGCGAGCCCGGCACCTTCAAGGACCGCCATTACCTGGAGCGCGATCCCCATCGCTTCATCGAGGGCATGCTGATTGCCGCCTGGACAGTCGAAGCCGAGACCTGCTACGTCTATGTACGCGATGAATATCCGGCAATCCGGGTATTCATGGAAAAGGAAATTGCACGCCTGGAGGCCGACGGCTTGCTGCAGGATCTGACCATCGAGATCCGTCGTGGCGCCGGTGCTTATATCTGTGGCGAGGAATCCGCCATGATCGAATCCATTGAAGGCAAGCGCGGTCTGCCGCGCAATCGGCCACCCTATGTCGCCGAGGTCGGCCTGTTCGGCCGTCCAACGCTGGAAAATAATGTCGAGACCCTGTTCTGGGTGCGTGACATCCTAGAACGGGGCCCCGAGTGGTTCGCCGGGGCCGGGCGTAACGGCGGCAAGGGCTGGCGCAGCTACTCGGTCTCGGGCCGGGTCAGGCAACCGGGTGTCAAGCTGGCCCCCGCAGGCATCACTGTCAGGGAACTGATCGACGAGTTCTGTGGCGGCATGCGGGACGGCCACCATTTCAAGGCCTACCTCCCCGGTGGCGCTTCCGGGGGTATTCTGCCCGCCTCTCTGGGCGACGTACCGCTGGATTTCGGCACCCTGGAGCCATATGGCTGTTTCATCGGTTCCGCGGCGATTGTGGTGTTCAGCGAGCAGGACAACATGAAGGACGTGGCGCTCAACCTGATGCGCTTCTTCGAACACGAGAGCTGTGGGCAGTGTACGCCCTGCCGGGTGGGCACCGAGAAGGCTGTCAAGCTGATGTCCCGGGCGCGGTGGGATGAAGGGCTGCTGCTGGAACTGTCCAGAACCATGGCCGACGCCTCGATCTGCGGGCTTGGGCAGGCAGCCGGCAACCCGGTTGGCTCGGTGCTCAGGTACTTTCCCGAGGACTTCCCATGACTGACTCAATCCGTTTCAGCCTGGACGGAAAGGCGGTCGAGGCCCGGCCGGGCGAGAGCATCTGGCAGGTCGCCCGGCGTTGCGGCAGCGATATCCCGCAGCTGTGCTATTCACCGGAGCCGGGCTACCGGGCCGACGGCAATTGCCGCGCCTGCATGGTTGAAATCGAAGGCGAAAGAGTGTTGGCTGCCTCCTGCCTGCGCAAGCCCGGCGATGGCATGAAGGTCCACTCGGCCAGTGAGCGCGCCAGGAGTGCACAGCGCATGGTCATGGAGCTACTGCTGGCCGATCAGCCCGCTCGCGACCTTGCCCATGACGTCGATTCCCATTTCTGGCGTTGGGCTGACCGTCTCGGCGTCAGCGACAGCCGCTTTCCCGTCAGCGAAGCACCGTTGCCCGATGCCAGCCACCCTGCCATGCGGGTCGCGCTGGACGCCTGCATCCACTGCACCCTGTGCGTGCGCGCCTGTCGGGAAGTACAGGTCAACGACGTCATCGGCATGGCGTATCGCGGGCGCCAGGCCAGAATCGTCTTCGACCAGCATGACCCCATGGGCGCCAGCACCTGCGTAGCCTGTGGTGAGTGTGTGCAGGCCTGTCCAACCGGTGCCCTCATGGAGGCGACGCTGGTGGATGCGCAGGGCGTCGGCATGACTGATGGGAACAAGGCGGTGGACAGCGTCTGCCCTTTCTGCGGTGTGGGTTGCCAGCTGACTTACCAGGTAAAGGATAATCGGATTGTCGCGGTGCAGGGCCGGGCCGGACCCGCCAATGAGAATCGCCTTTGTGTGAAGGGTCGCTTCGGTTTCGACTACCTCAACAGCCCGCAGCGGCTGACCCGGCCGCTGATCCGGCGTGACGGTGCCCGCAAGCACGCCGACATCGATATCGACCCGAAGAACCCGTTGACCCACTTCCGCGATGCGAGTTGGGAAGAGGCGCTGGAGGTGGCGGCCGGCGGCCTCAAGACCATCCGTGACCGTGACGGCGGGGACGCCCTGTCAGGCTTCGGTTCGGCCAAGTGTTCAAACGAGGAAGCCTATCTCTTCCAGAAGCTGGTGCGTACCGGTTTCGGCAGCAACAATGTCGATCACTGCACGCGCCTGTGTCATGCCTCCTCGGTGGCTGCGCTGCTCGAAGGCGTCGGCTCCGGCGCCGTGAGCGCGCCTTTTGGCGCCGTCAAGGATGCCGAAGTGGTGATGGTGATAGGCGCCAACCCGAGCGAGAATCATCCCGTTGCCGCGACCTATTTCAAACAGGCGGCAAAGACCGGCACCCTGATCGTCATGGATCCGCGCGGAATGGCACTCAAGCGCCACGCCACGCATATGCTGCAGTTCAAACCGGGTAGCGACGTCTCCATGCTCAATGCCATGTTGAATGTGATCGTGACTGAGAGGCTCTATGATCAGTCCTACGTCGATGCCCATACCGAGGGATTCGAAAACCTCAGGGCTCATGTTGAGGCCTTCGCGCCGGAGGCCATGGCGCCAATCTGTGGCATCGACGCCGGGACCCTGCGTACCGTGGCACGGACCTATGCCACGGCCAGAGCCTCCATCATTTTCTGGGGCATGGGTGTGTCCCAGCACGTCCACGGCACGGACAACTGCCGCTGCCTGATCGCGCTGTCCCTGATCACCGGGCAGGTGGGCAGGCCGGGGACCGGTCTGCATCCGTTGCGCGGTCAGAACAATGTCCAGGGTGCCTCGGATGCAGGCCTGATCCCCATGATGTTGCCAAACTACCAACCGGTGGAGAATGGCGACATCCGCCGGCGCTTCGAGGCTATCTGGGGTAGCCCGCTGGACCCGAACAAGGGGCTGACCGTGGTGGAGACGATGGAGGCGATCCATGCCGGCACGCTGAAGGGCATGTATATCATGGGCGAAAATCCGGCCATGTCGGATCCCGACATTCAGCACGCCCGGGACGCGCTGGCCCGGCTGGAGCATCTGGTAGTCCAGGATATTTTTCTCACCGAGACCGCTTTCCACGCCGATGTGGTGCTGCCGGCATCAGCCTGGGCCGAGAAGGACGGCACCGTGACTAACACCAACCGCCAGGTCCAGCGCGGCCGCAAGGCCGTGGAGCTGCCGGGAGAAGCTCGTCAGGACTGGTGGATCACCAATGAGCTTGCCCGGCGGATCGGTTGCCAATGGAGCTTCGCCGATCCGAGTGAGATCTATGCCGAGATGGCGAGCGTCATGCCGTCCCTCGACAATATTACCTGGGAGCGTGTGTCCGCGGAGGATTCGGTGACCTATCCCTGCATGAGCATGGGGCAGCCCGGAGAGGAGATCGTTTTCAGTGAATGCTTCCCGACGTCGACTGGCCGCGGCAAGCTGGTTCCGGTCAGTATCATTCCGCCGGATGAGTTGCCCGACAAGAATTTCCCCATGGTTTTGACCACGGGGCGTCAGCTCGAGCACTGGCACACCGGCGCCATGACCCGACGCTCGGCCGTGCTCGACGAGCTGGAGCCTGAAGCGGTCGCCACCCTGTCACCTGGCGACATGTCGCGCATGCACATCGAACCCGGGGACCTGGTCAGGGTATCGACCCGCCGTGGAGTGCTCGAATTGCGCGCCAGGGCCGATGACGCGGTGCCCGGTGGCATGGTATTCATTCCTTTCTGCTACGCGGAGGCACCGGCCAATGTGCTGACCAACCGGGCCCTCGACCCGTTCGGAAAGATCCCCGAGTTCAAGTTCTGCGCGGCCCGGGTGGAGGCGGTATGATCAGACCTAAGATAAGGATTGGAAAGTGCTCGAATGCGCATTATTACCGTAAACGTAAACGGCATCCGGGCTGCGGCCCGCAAAGGGTTTTTCAGCTGGATGAGCCGTCAGCGGGCCGATGTGATCTGTGTGCAGGAAACCAAAGCGCAGGTTCACCAGCTGGAGAACAAGGTATTCTGGCCGCGCAACTACCACGCCTATTTCCACGACGCCGATAAAAAAGGTTACAGCGGGGTTGCCATCTACTGCCGCCGCAAGCCCGATAAAGTCATCGAGGGGCTGGGCTGGCCGGAGGTCGATACCGAAGGCAGGTATCTGGAAGTCCGCTTCGGTCCTCTCAGTGTGATCTCCCTGTACATGCATTCCGGTTCTTCCAGCGAGGAGCGCCAGCAGAAAAAATTCGAAATGATGGACCGTTTTATGCCCTATCTGCGCAAACAGCGGAGAAAACGCCGCGAGTATATTATCTGCGGTGATTGGAATATTGCGCACAAACAGATCGATTTGAAGAACTGGAGGGGGAACCAGAAGAATTCAGGGTTTCTGCCCGAAGAACGCAGTTGGATGGACGAATTGTTTGGTCCGGCCGGGTACGTTGACGCCTTTCGCGCAGTGGATGATCGGCCCGATCAGTATACCTGGTGGTCCAACCGCGGACGTGCCTGGGAGAAGAACGTGGGCTGGCGTATTGACTACCAGGTGGTTACACCGGGTATCGCCAAGAATGTTCAGGCGGCCAGAATCTACAAGGACAAACGTTTCTCTGATCACGCTCCGCTGATTATCGATTATGACTACACGCTGTAACAGGGCCGTTAACCGGGAGTCAGCTGCGTGGGCAAAATAAGCAGGGCTGTTTTTTCCGGCCGTATGCTGGTCGCACTGCTGATGGGGTTCTCATCCGGACTGCCGCTGCTGTTGACAGGCTCGGTGTTACAGGCCTGGATGACCGACGAAGGTGTCGATCTGGGAACGATCGGCTTGTTTGCGCTGGTCGGACTGCCCTATACACTGAAATTTATCTGGGCGCCCCTGACGGACCGTTATTGTCTGCCGTTTTTTGGTCGTCGCCGTGGCTGGTTGATCAGCATACAGCTTGCGTTGGCGTTGTCCATTGCCGGGCTTGGCTGGACGCAGCCGGCTCAAAGTCCTTTCACCGTGGCTGTTGTGGCCTGGTTGCTGACATTTTTTTCAGCGAGCCAGGACATTGTGATTGACGCCTATCGGCGTGAAGCACTGGCCGATAATGAGCTCGGGCTCGGCTCCGCACTGTATGTCAACGGTTATCGGATCGGCATGTTGCTGGCCTCGGGCGGTGGCCTGATTATGGCGGACTTCGTGGGTTTTTCCCTGGTCTATCAGTTGATGGCACTGACCATGCTGGTCGGGATACTGACCACCCTGTTTGCACCTGAGCCGGACATTCCTGCGGGTACGCCGGCGACTTTGCAGGATGCGGTGGTTCAACCCTTTGTGGATTACTTCCGTCGTCACCATGCGTTGCTGATTCTGTTATTTATCCTGCTTTATAAAGTTGGCGATACGATGGCAAGTCATATGACAATACCATTCTATCTGGACATCGGATTCAGCAAGACAGAGATTGGTACTGTGGTTAAATTGTTCGGTTTCTGGGCAACGATTATCGGCAGTATTATTGGCGGTGTCCTGATCCTCCGTATCGGAATCTACCGGGCGTTGTGGGGCTTCGGCATCCTTCAGGCGGCATCAACCGCGGGTTTTGCTGTGCTCGCACAGATAGGCTACAGCCTGCCATGGCTGGCCGGTGTGATCGCCTTCGAGAACCTGAGTGCCGGAATGGGGACGGCGGCATTTGTCGCTTTTATGGCCAGTCTGACCAATAAACAGTTCACCGCCACCCAGTATGCCTTGTTAAGCAGTTTGATGGGTATACCCAGAGTCATCGTGGCTGCTCCGACGGGCTATTTTGCCGACTGGCTGGGATGGGGTGTGTTTTTCACCCTGTGCGCACTTGTTGCCATTCCCGGTCTGATGTTGCTGACCCGCTTTCGGGGCTGGCTGAAAATGGATGCAGCATGATCAGCGATGTTTCATTGCTGGCGGCTTTCCTGGTCGGTCTGCTCGGCGGTGTCCACTGTGTAGGCATGTGCGGTGGTATCGTCGGGGCACTTTCCCTGGGTTTGCCCGAGCGGCAACGCACGGGGTCAGGCCGCTGGCGCTACCTGCTCGCCTATAACGCAGCACGCATCAGCAGTTATACCCTCGCCGGTGCATTGCTTGGCGGTATAGGCTGGCTGGCGGCGAACTGGAGCGGACTGCACCAGCTGCAGCAGGGCCTGCAGTTACTGGCGGCCCTGTTTATGGTGGCACTCGGCCTGTACCTGGGAGGGTGGTGGCAGGGACTGTCACAGGTGGAGCGTGCCGGTGGGCTGATTTGGAACAGACTGGAGCCGCTGGGGCGACGGTTTCTTCCGGTAAAGACACCGACTCAGGCCTTTATGCTGGGGCTGGTCTGGGGGTGGTTGCCCTGCGGACTGGTTTACAGTGTGCTGGTCTGGTCCATATCGACCGCTGACCCGTTTTATGGTGCGGCATTGTTGTTCTGTTTCGGGCTGGGAACTTTGCCGAACCTGCTGTTAATGGGGGTGGCGGCGGCGAGCCTGTCTGCGCGGGTGCGTGATCCACGCACCCGCCGCATTGCCGCTGCTCTTGTCCTTCTGTTTGGTCTTTATTCCCTGTTCAGGCTCATTCGCTGAAGAACTGCTGCTTGAATTTTACCTCCTGGGACTCATTGCTGCCCTCGGGCTTGACGTCAACCGAGAAACGCAGCGTTTCCTCGTGAGTGATCGGAAATACGCCGATGTAGTAGATTGCGGTGCCTTCGCGAATCTCGCGCAGGCTGATATCGCGCTTTTGCCCGGTGAGATTGGTGGCCATTGCGCTGATCTCTGCGCTGACCGGTTTGCCGGTGGTGCCGAGTGTTTTCTGCAGTACTGCAATATTAATCATGCCACGGTTTTTGCTACGTTTTATGTCATATTCCTTGGTCACCGTGGGCGGCAGGTGGCTGGTACTGAGGGCATTGAAATGTACGACATAGTCACCAAAATCCTGGGCGTTTTCAGCGTAGACGTTTGCACTCAGGGTGATCAGAACACTGAACAGAAATGGCAACAGGTTTTTCTTATACATCCGGCTTCTCCTTATCTAACGGTTCGACAGCTCCACTGGAACTATAGACCAAACTGAAGCAGATTAAATGTAATAAATGCCGGGAGGTCACCCCTTTTTTTTACATTTCAGCGGGATGCCGGGAGGATTTGTGCCGGGAATGTGTGCTTACACCAGGGCTTCCAGCTGGTCTTCAACTCCAGGTTCGGCGACAACTGTACCAGGTAGAGGCGTGTTTATGGCGTGCTGAATCTGCTGCAATGTATCCAGCTGTTTCCTGTTATTTTGCAGGTTTGCGTTCAGGTCATTGATACGGGCTTCCAGTGTGTCGCGCGAATCGCTGATGCGGCGCAAGGTCTCCAGGCGCCTCTCCATGCTGGTCTTGTGTTCCTTGATCTGTTTGACCAGCGGTGTCATCACTTCCTTGAGCCAGTTGTCGGCATCCTGGTTGGCTTTGTAGAACAGGCTGCGGGTATGACTGACCAGAGATATAAAGAACTTCTTTATTACGAATGACTGTTGGGTCATGGTGGTGACCGGGCTGCGCCGGAAAGCCTCCGCTTCCTGGCACAGTCGCTCAAGTTCTGTTGAATAGGGTGCAATCGAGAATTGCTTTGGCATGATTTGTGGCAAACCGTGTTCCTCATGGAACTTCCGGTACGTTGCCCTGATCAGCATGCGTGTCTGTTCGGCGTGGCTGCTGACCTGTTCCATGCTGTCACGCGCACCGTCAAAAAAAGTTTCCATACCACGTTTCATGCCCGCCGTGCTCCAGCTGTGCGTCATGCTTTCACGTGTATGGTTGATAAGCCGGTCCAGTGTGTCGATGCTCAGCGCTTCAAGCATACTGGTTGCCTGGCTTTGCAGCAGGCGTCGGCTGTTCTGGAAGCTCTCCACATTGCGCAGATAGGCGGCCTGTTCTTCACGCGATTTGCTCATCAGGTGCATGATGACATCGGCATTTTTTCCACGCAGTGAGTGCAGTTCATCGAGTTGCCTGGTGAGTTCCTTATCACGGGTTTCGAGTACTGCCAGATTGTCATCAATCAGTCCGCCAATCTGGGAAACCAGCTTGTCGTGCACTATAGCCTGTTTCGCCGGCAATACCGTTTCCGCCAGGAACCGTTCCAGTTGCGGCAGACGGCTGTCTTGCAGTAACTGCTCATCCTGGCGTATTTTGGCGATTAACGCTTTCTGCGCAGAAAGCGGGAAGACCTGTTCATTGTCGACCTGTAGCTGTTCCGCACTGCTGTTGCGCTGGGCTTCGATGCTGGCGCTGATGTCGGCTGAGTCCTTGAGTTCATCCCAGAGCGTATCAATCTTGTTCAGCACCACCACCAGATTCCGGTTGGCCTGCTGTCGTATGCTGCGTACGTGGTGTTCCCACATTTCCATATCACTGCGGGTAACACCGGTATCGGCACCCAGCAGAAACATCACAGCCTGGGCAGCGGGTAGCATGTTCAGGGTCAATTCCGGTTCACTGCCCATGGCATTCAGTCCGGGGGTGTCGAGTACCACCAGACCCTGTTTGAGCAACTCATGCGGAAAACTGATCAAGGCATGGCGCCAGTGCGGGATTTCAACCTGATCGGGCGACTTGCCATGTGCACGGAAATAGGGATCCGTATTCTCGTCGTACAGGCCGAGTTCCCGGGCCTTTTCCAGCGCCACCTGTTTTGTCTTGATGACTTCGTGCAAGGCTTTGGCAACCTGGTCGGTGTTGTCTACCTGCAGGTTGATCTGAGTCCAGTGGATAGGCTCGTGTTTAAACTCGGCAATACTCTGACTTTGCAGGCGGGTTTCAATCGGCAAAAGGTGGATATAGGCGGCATTGCTGTCACGGTCGTAGAACAGCTCGGTCGGGCACATGGTGGTACGGCCGGCTTCGGACGGCAGCAGGCGCTGACCATAGTGGGCAAAAAACAGCGCGTTGATAAGTTCCGTTTTACCGCGTGAAAATTCTGCAACAAAAGCGATTGTCAGGCGATCCTTGCGCAGGGAATCTATGGTTTCGAAAATTCTGAATTCCTGTTCCGGCGAGGCCAGCTCGTGGTCCTCCAGCCAGGACTGGAAACACTGAATCGTGTGAATCAGCTTGTCACGCCAGGCCGCGTAGGACTGTAGGCGTTGGTCGAGTTGATCCTGCATCATGCACTGTTTTCCTGCTAAATATTTTCCGTTCACTGTCGGGCAACAGACGGTTCTGCGCTCTCGAGCACATCCGATATTCCTAGCGGCCGTGCACAAGCGGTCTTTAGTCGGATAATTAACGTGTTAGAGTCTGTGTGGTGTGGTCAGGGACGTGCGTAACACTCTGAACTGGTTCACAGTTCTGGTAGATCGATAGCCGCTGGCAGGGTTTTGGGGGATTCGATGGCTATGCGCTTGTCGCGGTTTCTGGCGCCGGATATCAAAGTGACCTGGTTTCGCCTGACGCCAAAGAGCGTTGCCAGGTATTTCAGCAGCTGGCTGTTGGCCTTGCCATCAACCGGGGGGGCCGTGAGGCGTATTTTCAGCCGCTCGCCCCGTGCACCGGCAATTTCATCATGGCTGGCACGTGGTTGTACACGGATTTCGAGGATCAGCACCCCGTTTTGCCAGCGATACCAGGGCTTGGGCACTGTCTCGTGCGTGGCCGGTCACTGAGCCAGCTGTTGCAGCGGGGGCAGCAGCAGCATTTTGGCCACCTGGATGCCGATCAGTGCAACAAGAGGAGAAAGATCAATGCCGGATATCGGTGGAAGCAGACGGCGACAGGGTCGCAGAAGTGGTTCTGTTATGCTGTAAAGTATTGATATTGCAGGGTTATGGGTGCCAGGGCTCACCCAGCTGATAACCACCTGGATGAGGATCGAAAACAGCAGGACATTCAGAAACAATCCCAACAGTTCGGCGATAGACAGGATGAGCAGGCTGAGCATTGAAACCTGTCCAGCGCGCAGCAGCGCGATCAGCCCGAATGACACCATTTGCAGGCCCAACATCAGCAGCAGTGCGCTGGTGTCGATTTTGCCGATACTGGGAATGATTCTGCGCAGCGGGACCAGTAATGGATTGGTGACTTTCACCAGAAACTGGCTGACTGGATTGTAGAAGTCAGCGCCTACCACGGCCAACAAAAAGCGTAGCATCACCGTAAGGATATACAGGCCGAACAGGGTGTTTATCAGAAACTCGAGTGGGTTGGTGACGTAGCTGCTACCCATTACTCGGCTCCAAACTGTTCCGCCAGTTCCCGGGAGCGTTCACGTGCGGCATTCAAGGCATCACTGAACAGGACTCGGAGTCCACCGTTTTCCAGAACCGCCAGGGCTTTCTCGGTCGTGCCGCCCGGCGACGTTACCCGTTGGCGCAGAACGGCGGCATCCTCGCTGCTTTCCAGAGCCATTTTGGCAGCGCCGAAAGCGGTCTGCAGAGAGAGTAATTTCGCCGTTTCTTCG
>Ga0316198_10002585_pt1 | contig 10926 bp, 6 predicted proteins | sample OudBieAanoxic_MG_FD_204935 | JGI IMG/M metagenome (GOLD analysis project Ga0316198, IMG submission 204935) | Coastal sediment microbial communities from Oude Bieten Haven, Netherlands - site A anoxic | ecosystem: Environmental > Aquatic > Marine > Coastal > Sediment | place: Netherlands... | reverse complement strand
ACATCGCAGTGTTTTCTGGAATCACCCTCAACGAACTGGGCGGGTTCGTTCTGTCTGATGATATTCGTCTTCTTGACTCATCGCTGGGTGGGGACAGCTTTCTCCAACGCTCTCCGGATTCCAGCCGTCACCCTTCTTTCCGTCCAACCCTGACGGTTGGTTGAGATGGGTTTGGAATGAGATGGATCCGTGCGATGGAATCTGTGTCTATCGGTGTGATCTGTGGGCTACTGCGATGGTGCGATGGCTATCTGCGTCTATCTGTGTGATCTGCGGGCAGTCCTTGCGATGGTGAGATGGACGCTATCAGCGTTGATCTGTGGGCAGCGACGATGCGATGATCCGCTATCCAGCATCCAGCATCCGGCTCCGCCGCTGGCTATGCCGTGACAAGTCCAGCATCCAGAATCGAGTATCTAGCAACGAGAAACGAGCAACAAGAATCGAGCTACGCGTAACGAGCCGCGAGCAACGAGCAACCAAACGCAACAACGGGCGGGGATCATCCCCGCCCGTTGACTCAGTCTGGTTGCGCGGCTACGAGCAGCCGGTGGTGGCTCCGCAGGACTCGCACTTGAGGCAGGTGCCGTTTCTCACCAGGGTGAGAGAGCCGCACTCGGGGCAGGGGTCGCCCTCATAGCCCATCCAACGCGCCTGCTGCACGGCGGTGGCGTTGGTGGTCTGGGAGGACGACCGGCTCGCCGATGCGGCCGCAGTTCCACCCGCGCTGAGGGTGGCCTGGTTCCGGTTCTGGCCGACCGCGATCGGGCGGACGTTGGCGTCGTCGGTTTCGTTGCCGGGCGGTTTCTTGTGCTGGTCCTTGCCGGAGCCCACGGCGTCGTGGCGGATGTCCTCGATGGAGACCTGCGCCAGGTCGTCGCGGCCGAGGTAGGTGATGGCGAGCTCGCGGAAGACATAGTCGATGACCGAGGTGGACATTTTGATGCGATCATGGCCGCCGACGATGCCCGACGGCTCGAAGCGGGTGAAAACAAAGGCGTCGACAAATTCATCCAGCGGCACGCCGTACTGGAGGCCGAGGGAGACCGCGATGGCGAAGCAGTTCATCAGCGACCGGAAGGCTGCGCCTTCGCGGTGCATGTCGAGGAAGATCTCACCCACCGAGCCATCTTCATACTCCCCGGTGCGGATGTAGACTTTGTGACCGCCCACGGCCGCCTTCTGGGTGAAGCCTGAGCGGCGCTGGGGGAGGCGCCGTCGCCGCGCCTGGTAGCGGATCACCACCCGTTCGGCGATGGCTTCGGCGACGTGCTGAACGTCCTTGCCGGCGACGGCCTCGGCGAGCTCTTCCTCATCTTCGGTCGAGATGGCGATGGACAGCGGCTGGCTGAGCTTGGATCCGTCACGGTAGAGGGCCACCGCTTTGATCATCTTCTGCCAGGCCAGCGAATAGGCGCGCTTGATGTCGTCGAGACCGGCTTCGGCCGGCATGTTGATGGTCTTTGAGATGGCCCCGGAGATAAATGGTTGGGCCGCCGCCATCATCAGGATGTGGCCGTCGTAGGAGATCGACCGTGTGCCTTGTCTGCCGCACCGATTGGCGCAGTCGAAGACGGCAAGGTGCTTCCTCTCGAGGTGTGGCGCGCCTTCAACCGTCATGGTGCCGCAGGCCCATGTGTTGGCGGTGTCGATGTCGTCGCCGGAGAAGCCGATCCGATCGAGAATGTCGATATTCCAGACGGCGAGCTCTTCGTCGGACATCCCGAGCTTCTTGAGAAATTCCTCGCCGAGGACATGCGGCGCGAAAGCGTTTTGGATGTCGAACGACGTCGGCAGGGCCTTCTCGACGCGGTCGATCGCGTCGTCGTCGAACCCGCGTGCCTTGAGTGCCTGGTGGTCAATGGAAGGGCAACCGTCGAGGGTCCCTCGGCCGACCGCGTAGTGGACGATTTCCTCGATCTCCTCCGCACCGTAGCCGAGCGCTTCGAGAGCCGCGGGGATGCTCTGGTTGATGATCTTGAAGAAACCGCCACCGGCGAGCTTCTTGAACTTGACCAGGGCGAAGTCGGGCTCGATCCCGGTCGTGTCGCAGTCCATGACCAGACCGATGGTCCCGGTGGGTGCGACCACGCTGGCCTGGGCGTTGCGGTAACCGTGCTCGTGGCCGAGTTCAAGGGCGCGGTCCCAGGTCTCCTGGGCTGCCGCCAGGAGATCCGGCGGGGTCAACTCGGCGTCGAGACCCACGGGTTTCACGGTCAGTGCATCGTACATTTCCGCCGGCGCGTTGTAGGCTGCGCGTCGGTGATTGGCGATCACCCGAAGCATGGCGTCGCGGTTGTCGGCGAAGCCCTCGAACGGGCCGAGCTCGGCCGCCATTTCCGCCGAGGTGGTGTAGGCCTCACCGGTCATGATGGCGGTGATGGCGCCGCAGATGTTCCGACCCTTGTCCGAATCGTAGGGGATGCCGAGGCGCATGAGCAGCGAGCCGATGTTGGCGAAACCGAGACCGAGTGTCCGGTAGCGGTAGCTGAGCTCGGCGATTCGGCTCGACGGGAACGAGGCCATGAGCACCGAAATCTCGAGGACCATGGTCCAGAGGCGGACGGTATGCCGGAAACCTTCGATATCGAAAGATCCGTCTTCACGGACGAACTTGACAAGATTGATGGAGGCGAGATTGCACGCGGTGTCATCGAGGAACATGTACTCGGAGCACGGGTTGGAGGCGTTGATTCGACCCGAGTTCGGGCAGGTGTGCCACTCGTTGATGGTGTCGTCGTACTGAAGACCGGGGTCGGCGCACTCCCACGCCGCCATGGTGACATCGTCCCAGAGCTTCGTCGACGAGACCGTTCTGGCGGCCTTGCCATCGGTGCGTTGGATCAGCGACCAGTCACCACCGGCTTCCAAGGTGTCGAAAAATGAGTTTGGCACCCGAACGCTGTTGTTGGCGTTCTGACCGGAAACGGTGAAGTACGCCGATGAGTCCCAATCGGTGTCGTACTCCTCGACCGGGTACTCACGGATACCCTGCGCTGCGAGTTGGAGAACGCGCTGGATCGAACCGTCCGGCACGCCGCGGCGTCGAGCGATACGGATCCGACGGGCCAGAAGGTGGTTCTCCTTCGGATCGACCCGGGCTTCGCCATCATCTGCAATGCATGCCTCGAGGATCGCTTTCAGGTGGCGCTGGTTTGTCCGCGATCCGGCTACCAGGGCTGCAACCTTGCGTTCCTCCACCGCTTTCCAGGAAATGAAGTCTTCGATGTCCGGGTGGTCGAGATCGAGACAGACCATCTTGGCGGCTCTGCGGGTGGTTCCTCCGGATTTGATGGCACCGGCGGCACGGTCCCCGATTTTGAGAAAGGACATGAGACCGGAGGATTTTCCACCACCCGAGAGGGGTTCGCCCTCGCCTCTGAGCTGGGAGAAATTGCTGCCGGTTCCCGAGCCGTATTTGAAGAGGCGGGCTTCGCGAACCCAGAGATCCATGATCCCGCCCTCGTTGACCAGATCATCGGACACCGACTGAATGAAACACGCGTGGGGCTGGGGGTGCTCGTAGGCGTTGGGGGACTGTTTGAGCTCACCGGTGGCCGGGTCGCAGTACTGATGTCCCTGCGGTGGTCCGGTGATGCCGTAGGCCCAGTGGAGGCCGGTGTTGAACCACTGCGGCGAGTTCGGCGCCGTCATCTGGTTGGCGAGCATGTAGCTGAGCTCGTCGAAAAAGGTCTGGGCGTCTTCCTCGCTGTCGAAATATCCGTGCTCACGACCCCAATGGGTCCAGCATCCGGCAAGCCGGTGGAAGACCTGACGAGCGTCCCGTTCGGGGCCGGTGACCGGGTTGCCGTCGTCGTCGATCTGCGGGTCTCCGTCCTCGTCAACCTGCGGCACCCCGGCCTTGCGAAAATATTTCTGGACCAGAACGTCGACCGCGACCTGGGACCAACTCTCGGGAACGCGGACGTCTTCCATCGCGAACACAAGACTGCCGTCGGTATTGCGAATCTCCGTCGATCGCTTGACGAACTCGATGTCTGCGTACGGTCCGGCTCCCGCGTTTGTGAATCGACGCTCTACCTTCATCTGGCCCCCTCGACCTCCCATGCTTTTTGCGATTCGGAGCGTAAAAATTCCCCCAACGTGTACTGGCAACGTCCCGCTCGTCGGGGTTGAATTTTGCCGACTTCGACCACTATATATTGGGTCTTCGTTGATTGTCAACAACAAGATGTTGGGGTTTTTGAACTTTTCTAAGTGATTGAAAAAGGGCGCTTTCTGGATCTGTTCAGAGAGCTTGGTGGTGGCCAAAACCGTTTCTCAGAATAGGCGGGAGATCGGAGAAGCACTCCCTGATCGTGTCAACTATTTGAACAGCGAATGTGACCACGTCTCGCTTGTGGTGTTTTGCATCGATCCTGCGACCGTGCTCTCAATAGCGTTCCCGGATTCGCGGGATAAGATAGTCCGAAAAGGCTCGCTCGAGGTCGTACTGCGGGTCGAGACCCCAGTCGGTTCGGGCCGCGCTGTCATCGACATCTGCAGGCCAGCTGTCGACGATGGCCTGGCGTTTGAGATCCGGCTCGAAACCGATTTCGGCTGTTGGAAAGCCACGTTGGACGAGCTCGGCGATTTCGCCGGCCGAGGGGTTGAAAGCGGCGATGTTGTAGACCGATCTGGTGAGGTGTCCGCGGTCGGTGCGGGCCAGTTGGAGTAGGGCGTCGACCGCGTCGGGCATTGTCATGAAGGGGATGCGGGTGTCGGGCCGAACGAAGCAGGCATAGGGTCTGCCCTGGGCTGCGGCGTGGATCATCTCGGGTGCATAGTCGGAGGTGCCGCCCGAGGGGACGGTGACCGCTGAGATCAGACCCGGGAAACGAATGGAACGGAAGTCGACCTTGCCCGACAGTGTTTCGGCGGCAAGCTGTTTGTAGTGGTCGGCAAAGTACTTCCCGATGTGCTCGCAGTAGAGCTTGTTGCAGCCGTACATGGTTGTCGGTTGATTCCACTCGTGCTCGGAGAGTGAACCTGCCGCGTGCTTGGTCTCGAGATCCGGCAGACCATAGGCGGCGATGGAGCTTGGATAGAGGAAGACCACCGGACGGCCGTGTGATTCGCCCTGGGACTGGGCAAAGTCGAGCAGCTTGAGCGTGCCCTCGACGTTGACCTGGTGACCGGCCAGAGGTGTGAACTCGGCGCGGGTGGACAGCAACGCCGCCAGATGGTAGATCGTCTGGACCTCAAACTCCGCGAGGATCCTTTCGAGGAGATGGATCTCCAGGATCGACCCCAGATATTCACGATCGACCATGTCCCGGTGTTCGCTCGGCAACGGTTGCAGGTCGATGGTGATGATCGACGTGTTGTCGTTCGCCGCCAGGTTCTCGATAAGACCATGGCCGATCTCGCCACTGGCGCCGGTGATGAGGATGACGGGCTTGCGCATGGAGCCTCCGATCCGCTCGATTGCCAAGGAGATTCTACGCCGGTCGCGTGGGAAGTCCATGCAGCGAGCACAGCCGGGCCGCCTACGGCGACCGGGCGGCACTCACTGCAGACAATGTGCGCCGCGCATTGTTTGGAGAGTCATGCTTTCGGATTGAGGAGGCGCCAGGTGATGGCTCGGACACGGTCACGGACGCGGATCGCAATTCCAACCCGGAACGCCGTGGCGGTGTCAAATATGGGAAACGCGAACCGATCGGTGGTTTTTTTCGTAGGTCAATGCTGGGGAGGACATCGCCATGGGCAAGCTCTTGAAGCTGCTGCTGGTCTTGATTGTGGTCGGTGCGGCGGGTGGCGCTATCTATGCCTTCGTTGGAAGCCGAGGCGGCGAGGAGAACGGGCTGACATTGATCGAGGCCGAGCTCGGTGACATCACCGAGAAGGCTCTCGCGGTGGGTCAGATCGAACCGCGCGAACGCTTCCAGGTCAAGTCGAAGATCTCGGGCATCGTTGCCCGGTGTTTCGTTGAGGTCGGTGACACGGTGCGCGCCGGAGACCCTCTCTTCGAGATCGCTCCTGATCCGACGCCCCAGGAATTGCTCAACGTCGATCACCGGGTTCGATCGGCCGATGCGAGCTTCGCCAAGGCCCGCGCGGACTATGATCGTGGGGTCGAACTCCACGAGGAGGGTCTCCTTTCCAAGGGCGATCTCGACGCCCTCAAGGAGGCGTACGAACTCGCCCAGGTCTCGGTGGAGCAGGCCCGGGACAATCGCGAGCTCACTCGGCAGGGCATCGTCTCGGGAGGCACGACGGAGGTCGAACGGATCATCCGCTCGACGGCCAGCGGAACCGTGCTCAGCCGGACCGTGGATGTCGGCGATCCGGTTGTGCCCCTGACCTCGTACCAACCGGGGACTGAGCTCGCGAGCATCGCCGATATGAGTGATCTGATCTTCCAGGGTACGGTGGATGAGATCGACGTCGGCAAGATTGCGGCCGGCCTGCCCTGCCGGATCAAGGTCGGAGCGCTTCCCGATGAGGTCGTGACGGGACACCTCTCCCGAATCGCACCGCAGGCCCAGAGGAGCGAGGGTGCGACCCTTTTCGATGTCGAGATCGAGCTCGATCCAGGTCAGGAGATCACCCTGCGTGCGGGCTACTCGGCCAACGCCGATGTCGTCATCCGCGAAAAGACCGAAATCGTTCTGATCCCTGAGCGCCTGGTTGTCTTCTCCGAGGACGGCGTCGAGACCTTTGTCGAGATCCCCGGCGTCGGACCCGAAGCGGAGCCGGAAAAGGTGGCCGTGACCCTCGGGCTCTCCGATGGCCTCAACGTCGAGGTGATCGAGGGGCTTCAAGTTGGCGATCAGATCGTCCAGCGGCCGCCGAAAGAGATTTCCTGACCGCATGACTTCTTTCGGGTCCTTTCTTCGCCAGCTTGTCCGCGACGTCTGGTCGCAGAAGTTGCGCACCTTCCTGACCGTCTTCGGAATCATCTGGGGAACGGTGGCGGTGGCGCTGCTGCTGGCCGTCGGTGAAGGTGTCCACCGTCGGCAGACCAAGAGCTTCGCGGGTCTCGGCGATCGGATCGTCATCGCCTGGCCGTCGCGAACCTCGCTGCCCTTCGAAGGCCTCGGCAAGGGGCGCCGCATCCGGGTCGACGAAACCGACATCGAGTTCCTCAAAAAGAGGGTGGGGGGTCTGGCCGAGATCTCGAGCGAATACGCGCAGAATCTACGGGCGACTTTCGGCGACAGGGCCCGGCTGGTCGATGTTTCCGGAGTTTCGCCGATCTTCGGTGAGATGCGGAACATGGTGCCAGCCGAGGGTGGTCGGTTCATCAACCCCACCGACATGGATCAGCGCCGGCGGGTGGTCTTTGTCGGAAACGAACTTGCCGAGGATCTCTTTGGCGAGATCGATCCGGTGGGCGAGAAGGTGATGCTCCAAGGGTCGCCCTTCCTCGTCATCGGTGTGCTTCAGGCCAAGGAGCAGGACTCGTCGTATTCGGGACGAGATCACTCGAAGATGATCATTCCGTCATCGACCTTCCAGGCTCTGACCGGTCAGCGCTATGTCGATCTCTTCATCTACAAGGCTGCGACTCCCGACCGGAACAAGGCCCTCACCGAGCGGGTGCTCGCCGCCCTCGGGGAACGCAAGCGCTTCGACCCGGGCGACACTCAGGCGCTCGGGATCTGGGACACGACCGACATGTTCGTTTGGTTCGACACCTTCATGCTCGCATTCAAGCTCTTCATGGGCTTCATGGGAATCCTCACCCTCACGGTGGGGGGGATCGGGGTGTCGAATATCATGAACGTGGTGGTCGAGGAGCGGACCCGGGAGATCGGGATCAAGATGGCCCTCGGCGCCAAGAGTCGGACGGTCCTCAGCCAGTTCCTCCTCGAGACTTTCATCTTCACCGCCATCGGCGGGATCATCGGGCTCACCCTGACCTGGGGCTTCTGCGCCGCGGTCGCGGGCACCCCGGCGGAGGACGCCATCGGCACACCGGTGCTGTCGCCGCAGATCGCGCTGCTCACCGCCGGCGTCCTCGGGCTCGTCGGGTTCCTCGCCGGCTACTTCCCGGCCCGCCAGGCCTCCCGCCTCGACCCGGTCGTCGCGATGAAGCTGTGACGGGAGGCTTGATGAACATCCATCGCAACCACCAAGACGCAAAGACTCGAAGGACAACACAAAGGGTTTTTCTTGGTGTGTTTCTTTGTGTATTCGTGTCTTCGTGGTTGGGGCGAGTTCTGTCCTCGCCGAGAGTGGCAGGTTGCTGATGGGTAGAGATTTTTCGGTCATTGCGACACTCTTTTTCAAGGCGTCATCGCTGCAGAAGAAGCGCGCGATCCTCACCGTCGCCGCCATCGCCTGGGGAACCGTGGCGATCCTCATGCTGCTCGCCTTCGGCGAAGGTCTACGCCATCAAATGGTCAAGGCCCGCCGCGGGATGGGTCAGAACATCGCAGTCTGGTGGTCGGGCGAGACATCCAAGGTCTGGCAGGGCCTCCCCGAGGGGCGGAGGATCCAGGCGCGGCTTGACGACCTCGACTATCTGCGCGCCAAGATGCCCTCCTCGACCGGGATTCTCGGCGAAATGACTTCGTGGCAGACGACACTCACGTGGGGAACCACGACCATCACAGGCCGAGTGACCGGCGCCAACTGGGAGTACGGTGAAATGCGCCACCATTACCCCCAGGCCGGTGGTCGGTTCTTCAACGCCAACGATCAACGCGACAAGAAGCGCGTGATCTTTCTCGGCAACCAGCTCGCAGAGGACATCTTCGGAGAGGTCAACCCCGTCGGAGAGATCCTTCAAGTCGCGTCGGTGCCCTATCTGGTGATCGGTGTGCTCAACCCCAAACTTCAGATGGGCACCTACAAGGGACCCGACGAGATGGGTGCGGTGATCCCCATCACGACCTTCTCGGCCCAGTGGAGCCGGCAGTGGCTCCACAACGTAGTCTTCAAGGTCGGGGTGGCGGAAGACATGCCGCGAGCCCGCGAGGAGTTCGCCCAGGCGCTGTCGGCGAAGTACCGCTTCGATCCCGCCGACGAGCAGGTCACGGCACTGTGGGACACGGCCGAGGGCGGGAAAACCCTGGCGGCTGAAATGAGGCGGTTTCAGATCTTCCTCGGGATCATCGGCGCACTGACCCTGCTGGTCGGTGGGATCGGTGTGGCGAACATCATGTACGCAGTGGTCAAGGAGAAGACCCGCGAGATCGGGGTTCAGATGGCCATCGGTGCGCACCGAAGCTGGATCACCGGTCCATTTGTCCTCCAGGGGATGACCTACACACTATTGGGTGGTGCCTTCGGTCTGGTGGTGGCGATCATCCTGGTGCTGCTTTTTCAGCTGGTGCCCGTGGAAGGCAACGATGCGATCGCATTCCTCGGGAAGCCGACCCTGAGTGCCGAAATCGCGGTGTCGACCGCGGCGCTGCTGGGATTTATCGGGATCCTCGCGGGGTACTTCCCGGCGCGGCGGGCGGCGACGGTCGATCCGGCGGAGACGTTGCGGTATGAGTGATCAACCTCGGATGCGCTCGGTCGCTCGTGACTCGTTGCGGGTCGCTCGTTGCTCGTCGTTGCGCGGCTGTGAATGGCCGGGTGGGCGGGAGAACGAGTGACGAGCCACGAGAAACGAGAAGCGTCCGACCGGAGCGGGAGCGAGAGAGGACGGCGAGATGAACTGGCCACTGAAAAAGAAGAACAACGGCGACGGAAACTCAAACGGGCACATCATCGAAATGCTCGGGATCACCAAGGTCTACGACACCGGCAAGATTCAGGTCGAGGCGCTCAAAGGGATCGATCTCGTGGTCGACAAGGGTGAGTTCGTCGCCGTGGTCGGTCCGTCGGGGTCGGGGAAATCCACCCTGCTCAATCTGGTCGGGTGTCTCGACACCCCCAGCGGTGGGACCTACATGCTCGGTGGCGAGGCGGTGGCCGGTCTCGACCGTGATCAACTGGCCGATGTCCGCAATCGTCGCGTCGGTTTCGTCTTCCAGAACTTCAACCTGCTGCCCCAGCTGACGGCGCTGGAAAACGTCGAGATGCCGATGCTCTTCGGTGGGATGGGCCGACGTGAGCGGCGCCGCCGGGCCAAGGAGCACCTCGATCGGGTCGGTCTCGGCGATCGAGTGGAACATCGGCCGACGGAACTGTCCGGCGGTCAGATGCAGCGGGTGGCCATCGCGCGGGCGTTGGCGATGGAGCCCGACATCGTCCTCGCGGACGAGCCCACCGGAAACCTCGACACCGGCTCGGGGTCCGATGTCATGAGCCTGATGACCGAGCTCTGGGGGCAGGGCAGGACTCTCGTCGTCGTCACCCACGACAAGACCCTGGCTTCTCGCGCCGGCCGAGTCGTCGAGATCCGTGACGGCGTCGTCGTCACCGATGAACGCGCGGTGGCCTAGAGCGCCCGCGGTCGGAACTACCGCAGATAGCGCAGATAGTCCCATCGCATCATCGCGGCAGCCCACACATCACACAGACAGACACGGATGACGCTGCACCATCGCGGGGTTGAAACGCAACGACCGCCAAGAGCATCCATCGCAAAGATCCGCAAAGCATCGAAAAAGAAAGTTGGTCAAGCGTTGCGTGGAGGTTTCCTGACTTCGTGGTGACGATTTCTCGACCGGAGCGTGCCTGAGGAGCAGGCTGGAAGCCCGCTCCCACAACCATCACATCGCGATGGATCGATTGTGGGGTAGGCATCCTGCCTGCCCTTCAGATTCCTTGAAGCAGTACGGACGCCGCAACAAAGTCAGACACCCTTGAAGCTAGCAATCGCCCATTCTCAATTGTGTTCCTGCGATGTCTTCGTGCCCGCTTCGTGCCTTCGCGTCTTCGTGTTTGCGACGCTGCGATGTCATCTGCGCCGATCTGCGTTATCTGCGGTAACCCATGCGATGTTGCGATGTCATCCGTGTCCATCCATGTGATCTGTGGGCTGCCGCGATGATGCGATGCTCCTATCCAGCATCCAGACCG
>Ga0316198_10002584_pt1 | contig 10927 bp, 9 predicted proteins | sample OudBieAanoxic_MG_FD_204935 | JGI IMG/M metagenome (GOLD analysis project Ga0316198, IMG submission 204935) | Coastal sediment microbial communities from Oude Bieten Haven, Netherlands - site A anoxic | ecosystem: Environmental > Aquatic > Marine > Coastal > Sediment | place: Netherlands... | reverse complement strand
TTGATCTCCTCGGCCAGCTCCTGCAGCGGCGCGCCAGGCGGAAGGCGGCGCAGGGCGTTGGCCACGACGCCCGGTCCGGAGATGCCCACAGACACGGCAGCATCGCCTTCCCCGAAGCCGTGGAAGGCACCGGCCATGAAGGGGTTGTCGGGCACGGCGTTGGCGAAGACGACGAGCTTGGCGCAGCCGATGGCAGCCTGGTCGGCGGTCGCCGCGGCCGTCTCCTTGATGACCTCACCCATGAAATTGACCGCGTCCATGTTGATGCCGGCGGCGGTGGTCGCCACGTTGACCGAGCCGCACACGCGCTCGGTCTCGGCGAAGGCATGGGGCAGCGTGGCCATGACCTCTTCGTCGATGCGCGAGGCGTGCTTCTCGACCATGGCGCTGAAACCGCCGATGAAGTCGACGCCCACCTGCAGCGCGGCCGCGTCGAGGGCCCGCGCGAGATCCAGCAGCAGCTCCCGATCCCCCCGCTCGGCCACCCAGGCGACGGGCGTGACGGCGATGCGGCGGTTGACGATGGGGATACCGGTCTCTGCGGCCAGGGTGTCGGTGACCGCGATGAGGTCGCCGGCGGTAGCGGTGATGCGTCCGACGACCTCGTCGGGCGTGCGGCAGCCGCGCAGGTTGATGCCCAGCGTGACGGTGCGGATGTCGAGGTGGTCACGGCCGACCATGCCCACCGACTCGAGGATCTCGTCCATGCCCAGCGGGCCTCGGGCCATCGGTCTCGCTCCTCTGCCCCGCTAGATGCGGTGCATGGCCTCGTACACGGAGTAGAGCCGGACGGAGATCTCCATGCCGATGTCCTCGCCCACGCGCTCGAGCCCAGCGACCATGCTGTCGTAGCCCTCGGTCTTGCTCAGGTCCACCACCAGCACCATCACGAACACGCCCGCGAGGATGGTCTGGGAGAGGTCGGTGATGTTGCCACCCTGGCGCGCCACCTCGCCGGCCACCGTGGCGATGATGCCCGGCTTGTCGATGCCCTCGACGGTGATGACCACGAGGTCCTCGGCCGCCGCGGCCGCGGCCGCGCGCGACTCCTCGCCTTCGAAGCGCACGCGGTTGCGGCGCAGGTACTCGAGCGCCGACGGGGCCAGCGTCCAGCCCTCCTCCACGTGGAGCGCGCCGTCCCGTACGAAGGAGGCCACGTTCTCCGATGTGATCAAGCGCATGGGGCAAGGGTGCCACGACGGAGGGCCCACCGCGAGCGCGGATGGGTCACCATGGGTGCTATGAGCGTCTTCGATGAGAAAGCGGCCGAGTGGGATACGCCCGAACGCCGCGAACGTGCCCATGCCCTGGCCACCACCTTCCGCCAGTACGTGTCGCTCACGCCGGATCTCCGCGTCCTCGACATCGGGGCCGGTACCGGCCTGCTCGGACTCGACCTGCTCGATGACGTCGCTTCGGTCGTCCTGGCCGACCCGTCAGAGGGCATGATCGAACAGGCGCGCCACCGGATCGAAGCGGAAGGCATCGTCGATGCCACGGCCATCGTCTTCGACTTCCCCGGCGACGAGCCGCCGCCGGGCGCGCCCTTCGACCTGGTCGTCTCGCTGCTGGTGCTGCACCACGTGGAGGACACGGCCGCCACGCTCCGCTCCATCCGCGAGGCGTTGGTGCCGGGCGGGCGCATCGGCCTCATGGACCTGGACAAGGAGGACGGCTCGTTCCACGATCCCGACCAGCCGGGCATCCATCACCACGGCTTCGAGGGCGGCGTGCTGGTCGAGCTGGCCACCGAGGCCGGCTTCGAGGGCGTAGAGGTTCGCAACATCCACCAGATCGAGCGCGAGGGCCGGCGCTATCCCCTCTTCCTGCTGACCGGTCGCCGGCCGTCGTAGACCAGCCGGGCTCAGCTCGGTTCGGCTGCCACCGGCTTGGGTGCGGGCCGCCCGCGCAAGCGGTCGAGCGGCGAGGGCGAGCCGGGAGCACGGCGGGCCTCCAGCCGCGCGCGGGTCGTAGGAACCGCCGGCCACGAGCGCCTCGGCCGCCTCGCGATGGCCGAAGTAGGCCGCCACGTCGACGGGCATGCCGTCGGCGTTGGGGACGTTGGGGTCCGCCCCCAACCCCAGCAGCAGCTCCACCATGGCCACGTCGCCGGTGATGGCGGCAGCATAGATGGGCGTGTTGCCATCGCTGCCTGGAGCGTTCGGATCGAGGCCTGTGTCGATGATGGCGCGGACCGCGCCCTCGCTGCCCAGGTAGACGGCGCCGTTGATGTCGGCCTCGTCGCTCAGCTGCGCCTCGATGGCTCGATCGGAGACCCAGGTGACGGTCGGCGCGATGAGGATGATGGCCAGGACGAAGGGGAACAGCAGCCGGCGCGTGCGATGCCAGAGCAGGTTGTGCAGCCCCCGGCGACGCCACAGCAGCACCGTGAAGAAGCCACTCAGCAGGAAGAACAGGGGCATGCGGAAGCCGTGCGTGGCCAGCACGAGCTCGTCGAAGTGGTTGTCGATGTCGGCGCTAGCATCGATGACCGACGGTGCGGCAGAACGACAGCGCGGCGTGCAGGCCGATGCCCAGGAGCATGGAGAAACCGCGGAGCACATCGAGATCGTGCCAGCGACCAGCCGACGCTGGGTTCGACGCCATCTCGGGCGTCACGGCTTGGGGTTGCGCTCCTTCCACTCGCTCACGAACCAGAGCAGGCCGCAGCCGATGAAGAAGATGCCCAGGCCGGCGAAGAAGACGCCCAGGCCCTCGAGTGCTTCCATTCCGCCTCCGCATGGGTCGCTGATGTCATCGGCCGGGGGACGCCGCCAGGGACGGAGCATGCGCGGTGCGGGCCGCCTCCGACAGCGCGGTAGGACCCGAGCCGGCGTGCCGAATGGCACCTCGGTCGCGGGAGCGGCAGGGTCAGTCGTAGGGCGCCTCGCGGTCGTAGCCGCTGATGACGATCTTGCCCCGCGGGCTGCCGTTGTGGACCTCGTCGACCGCGAAACCCGCGTCCCGGAAGTCGACAGCGTGGTCGATCACGGGGCGCAGCGCTCCGGCCTCGACCATCTCGCGGATGGTATCGAGCGTGGCTGTGTCTTCGCGAGTCATCACCAGCAGCAGGCGCTGCGCGACGACGCGATCCATGAGCTTGGCCATGAGCACGTTGGGCACCGGGCCGAGGGCGCGACTGCCGTCGCCGGCGCACTGCACCAGGGTGCCGCTCGCGGTCAGCACCCGGCGGAGAGCCCGTGGACTGGCGGTGCCGCCAAGCTGGAAGACCACGTCGTAGCGATCCTCGCCACGGCTGTAGTCTTCCCTCTTGTAGTCGATGACGCGATCTGCCCCGAGCGCTGCGACCATATCGGTGTTCGAGGTGCTGCTCACACCGGTGACCTCCGCGCCCCACATCTTGGCCATCTGCACGGCCAGTGAGCCGATTCCCCCGGACGCTCCGATGATCAGCGCCTTCTGCTCGGCCCGCAGACCGCCGACCTCGTTGAGGCCCTGTAGCGCGGTTGCCCCAGCCAACGGCAGTGATGCGGTCTCCTCCCAGGTCAGACCGGCTGGACGCTTGGCCATGCGGTGATGCGGGGCGACAAGGTACTCGGCAAACGCGCCGTGGTTGAAGCCGTAGACCTCATCCCCTTCGACCAGCCCACCAACGTCGCCGCTGCCGACGGCCGCCACGGTACCGGCGAAGTCCCCACCGGGGATGGGTTGCTTCGGTTCACGCAAGCCGCTCGAACCCAGGCGCATGACCCACGGCTCGCCCCGGATGGTGTGCCAGTCGTACGGGTTTGCCGAGCTGGCCTCTACGCGCACCAGGACCTCACCCTCACCGGGCTCGGGAGTCTGGACTTGCTCCAAGCGCAAGACCTCGCTCGCGCGTCCGAACCGGTGGTGGACCATGGCATGCATGTGTGTCTCCCTCGTCTCGCCTCAAGGACCTTGCGCCGTGATGTCGGACCATAGCAGTGACCCCGGTAGTCGCTGGCGGAGTAGAACACCGCACTGTGCGCGCACCGGGGTCACGTTCATCCGGGAGGACAGCGAGTCGAGGAGCTAGGAGTCGTCCTCCATGGAATCGTCGTCCATGCTCATGTCGTCGTCCATGTCGTCGTCCATGCTCATGTCGTCGTCCATCGCGTCGTGCATGCCCTCGGCACCGGTCTGGAGGAGGGTGACCTCGACGTCGGTGGTGCCGTCGCCGTTGTCGGTCAGCCAGGCGATGCCGGCATAGCCCGAGCCATCCCAGGGGCTGATGCCCACGAGGAAACGGCCGTCGACGTCGTGACCGCCGATGGAGCCGCAGGCCAGGATCGTGCCCAGGTCGTCAGCGCTCTGGTGGACCATGATGGAGTGGTCGGCGGCGAGGATGGCCTCGAGCGGCAGGTCCACGGTCGAGAGACCGATGTCCACGTGCGTGTGCGACTCCGCGCCCTGGGCGTCGTTGCCCACGACGCCGACGTCGGAAAGCGGGGCGATGACGTCGCCGGGCATGGTGCAGTCGCCGGCGTGGATGTGCGAGGGGTGGGGCACCATCGACCCCATCATCATGTCGTCGCCCGACATCTCGTCGGACATGTCCTCCTGCGCCAGAGCGCTTGCCGGTGCCAGCGCCAGGGCCAGCACGGCGGAAGCGCCGATCGTGGTGATTCGTCGCATGGACGTCTCCTCTGCTTGCGCGGCTGCGGGAGAGGGTGCAGCCGTCGGGCGGGAGGATGGGGCGTCACGGTGACGTGGCGATGAAGGTTCGGTGACGCTTCCGCGGCTACCAGCGCCGGTGTCTGAACGTCCGCACCAGCCGGGCCACGAGCAGCACCGGCGCGAGGAACAGGCCGACGGCGGCCGTCTGTCGCCACAGCCAACCACGCCCGCCGGGATCATCGGGACCGGCCTCGATGGGTCGGCCGTCCGCGGCAGAGATGCGCACGAGAGGCACCCACGACACGCACTCGAGGATGCGCTCGTCGGTCGCGGTCGGCGGGAAGCAGCCGATGACCGATCCCGGTATGGCCATGGAGCGACAGAGTGGCGGGATGATGCGAGCGCGGCGCACGGGGTCGGTGACCTCCTCCGCGAGGGCCTCGATGGAGTCGCGCCCGGGCAGCCGAAGCTCGACGTGGGACTCGGCCAGAACGTTGCGATACCACGCGGTCCTGGGACCGTAGCCGGCAAGGACCCACGCAGCGCGGTCCATGACGATGTAGCCGAGGGGTGCCGGACGCGGCCGTCCCGTGCGCCGGCCGGTGGTCGTGAGCAGGCACTGCCAGCCGGTGGCCGGATTGCCCAGCCAGGCCGCGAGTCCCCGTTGATGCATCGGCACCACGAGGTGGCGGTTGGCCAGGCGGAAGACCTCCTTGCTGGCATCGGAGAGCACCCTGGCTGCTCCGCTCAGCTGCGGCGGCTCCGACATGGCGCCGGGAGGAGGGTTGGTAGGTGTCGCAGCCATAGCTCGAGCATCCCGCGACCACAGGGGCGCAGCCAAGTGCCGCTGTGCCCGTCCTCGACGACCACTCGCCTGTTGCCGCCGGTCCCGTGTGCGCATCGCATCCGCGGCCGCCGACGCGCGCGAGAGGCGCTACCCTCGGGTGCCGAGGAGGTAGCGATGGCTGACGTGGTTCGGATCGCGGACGTGCTCTCCGGCGAGATCGCGGTGGGCACGCAGGTGACGGTGCAGGGCTGGGTGCGCACCCGGCGCGATTCGAAGGCCGGCCTGTCGTTCGTGCAGGTCCACGACGGCTCGTCCTTCGCGCCGCTGCAGGTGGTGGCCCAGAACGCGCTGCCGAACTACGAGGACGAGGTCCTCCACCTCACTGCCGGTTGTGCTGTCGAGTGCACCGGCAGATTGGCCGAGTCACAGGGCAAGGGCCAGTCGGTCGAGGTGCAGGCCGAGTCGATCGCTGTCGTCGGCTGGGTGGACGATCCCGACTCCTATCCGGTGGCGGCCAAGCGCCATACCTTCGAGTACCTGCGCGAGGTGCCGCACCTGCGCATGCGCACGAACACCATCGGCGCCGTGGCCCGCGTTCGCAACGCGCTGGCCCAGGCCATCCAACGCTACTTCCACGAGCACGGCTTCTACTGGATCCACACGCCCATCATCACCGCCAGCGATGCTGAGGGCGCGGGCGAGATGTTCCGCGTCTCCACGCTCGACCTGGCCAACCTGCCGCGCAACGGTGACGGCTCGGTCGACTTCAGCCAGGACTTCTTCGCCCGGCCCACCTTCCTCACCGTCTCGGGCCAGCTCAACGTCGAGACCTACTGCCTGGCGATGACCCGGGTCTACACCTTCGGACCGACGTTCCGGGCGGAGAACTCGAACACCAGCCGACACCTCTCGGAGTTCTGGATGGTCGAGCCGGAGATCGCCTTCGCCGACCTGTCGGACAACGCCGACCTGGCGGAGGACCTGCTCAAGTACGCCTTCCGCGCGGTCCTCGACGAGCGCGCCGACGACATGGCCTTCTTCGCGGAGCGCATCGACAAGGAAGCGGTCAGCCGGCTGGAGGCCTTCGTCGAGTCCGACTTCGAGCGCATCACCTACACGGAGGCGGTGCGCATCCTCGAGCAGGCCGATCGCGATTGGGAGTTCGCTGTGGGCTGGGGCCTGAACCTGCAAGCCGAGCACGAGCGCTACCTCTGCGAGGAGGTCGCCAAGCGGCCGGTCGTGGTCGTCGACTACCCCAAGACGATCAAGGCCTTCTACATGCGCCTCAACGACGACGAGAAGACGGTCGCGGCCATGGATGTGCTGGCACCGGGCATGGGCGAGATCGTGGGCGGCTCTCAGCGCGAGGAGCGGCTCGACGTGCTCGACCGGCGCATCGAGGAGATGGGGCTCGATGACGAGCCCTACGAGTGGTATCGCGACCTGCGCCGCTACGGCACGGTGCCGCACGCGGGCTTCGGGCTGGGGTTCGACCGCGCCCTGGCCTACGCCACGGGCATGGCCAACATCCGCGACGTCATCCCCTTCCCGCGGACGCCCGGCTCCGCCGAGTTCTAGCGGCGACCGACGCCCGTTGTCGACATCGCCGAAGCCGTCGTCCTCGCCCCACAGGAAGGGCGTCGGTGTCTCGACGCGACCAGGCAACTCGGGATCGAGTCGGACCTCATCGAGATGGCCGAGGATCTCCCCTCCGATGTGGCGGAAGATGCTGCGGGTGGCGCGATCGTTCGGCGGCAGGACCGCCAGGAATCGCCGGGCCAGTCCGGAGCGCATGAAGCGCATGAAGTGTGAGACAGCTGCGGATGTGGCTTGCCACGCACGTCGACCTCTTCAACGCCGGCGCCGACATCCTCCGCGCGGCGATGCAAGCAAGCGAGTCGCCCGAGGTGCGCGCGCTCGTCAGGGGCGCTACGTGAAGGGCTCTGAAGGGGAAGGGGGCAGGCCGATATTCCCCGAATCCGTTGGGAGCAGGTCTGAGATCAGTCGTAGAAGCCGCTCATGACCTCGACGGTGTGCTGCTCGCCATCGGCGGTCGCGAGCACGGATCCGGACGTGGAGCGCGCACCCTCAGACATGAGCAGGTCGCAGAACGCCTCGAACGTCGGTGCCTCCGCAGGCTGGCCGTCGATGGTGACGATGACCGCGCCCAGCTCGAGCCCATCCTCCTCGGCCGGGCCACCGAGCACGATCGACCCCACCACGAGGCGCCCGTCCTGCCACATGACCGTGGCGGAGAGCGGCTCGGACGGTCGCGCGATCGACCCGACCGACGCCACCGGCGCGAGGTAGACCATCCGTCCCGGCCAGTCGATGGTGACCACGAACTCGCGCAGGAAGGTGTTGCCCATGTTGCCGACGCCGGCCGCGATGGCATCGGTGGCAGCGACCGGGTAGCGGGGACGTCGGTCGATGCCCTCGGCAGCGATGGCCACGTCGACGAAACGCACGGCCGACTGGAAGGTTCCCGCCGCTCCGGCGGCCGTCAACGCGATCGCCGGAGCGTCGTCGGCCAGTTCGACCCCGACCGAGGAGAGGTCGGCGGGGTTGACGACCAGTCCCGCATCGGAACCGGTGTCGAGCAGGAAGCTCAACTCGCCGCCCTCGACGGGCAGCCGGACGATGGGGCTCGGCGGGACCCCAGCGTCGGCGTCGAACGGAAGTGCGATGGCGTTGTCGAGGACAAGACCGTCCGTCGAGTCGTAGACGCTGATCTCCTGGCCGGCGTAGTCGATGCGCCAGATCGCGTCGCGCATGAGCGACGCGCCCACTACCCCGTGGCGCGTCACGCAGGCCAGCGGGTTGTCGGGCTCCACCCATCCGACGATGCCGCCCACGTCGAGGAACCGGGCCTGGCCAAGCACGAGCTCGTCGACCGCCACCACGGGCGACTCCTCGAGCGTGCCGTCGATGGCCACCGTCGTGACCCAGCCGGCCGGTTCGCTCCCGTAGCTGGCAGCGACGCCATCGGCATAGATCACGGGTGCGCCGGTGTCGAACATGAAGCCCAGCGGCTCATCGGCGTCCTCCAGCCAGGCGTCGACGACGACGTGGTGCCAGGCCCACCTGAACGGCAGCGTCGCGGGCAGCGTGGCCCGGTCGACCGTGGTCGCGACCAGTGCCCGCGCGCCGTCCTCCTGCTCATGCCGCAGGAGCGCCACCAGCAGGAGCGCAGTGGTCAGCGCGACCACGACCAGCACGAAGGCCAGCGCCACGAAGCCCCGGCGCCCGACCATCATGGCCCGCCGCTCACGGCGCCACCGAACTCGAGCCAGTGGTCGCCGTGATCACCCATCTGCGCGTACGGTCCCGGCTCCACGGCCGGCGGCCCACCCATCGGCCCATGCTAGCGAGCAGCGCTTGGCCTGATGTACTCGCGCCGTCCCGGAATCACTCGCGGGGCGAGCGGCCGACGGAGTTGAGGGAGGGTCTCCGTCGGTTCCTGCCCGCCCCGCGAATGGCCGTGGGGAGAGAGCGAAGGGGGTGTCGCGATCAGGCCTGCGACTGGCTGGCGCCGGCGCCCAGGACGGGGATAGCCTCCCCTTCCGGCTCCTGCTCGGAGCGCTCGGAGCGTCGGGCGTAGATGACCAGCATGGACGGCAGCACCAGCACCGAGACCAGGGCCGAACCGGCGATGGCCATGAGCGTGAGCCAGCCCAGCTGCTGGAACGGGATGAGCGAGGACTGGGTCAGGATGGCGAACCCGATGAAGGTCGTCACCGCCGACGCGGTCAGGGCCGAACCCGTTGTCTGCAACGTACGAGTGATGGAGGTCTCCACGTCCAGGCCCTCGCGACGGAAGTCCTGGAAGCGATGGGTGACGTGGATGGTGTAGTCGACGCCGATGCCGATGACGACCGCGGCCAGCGTGGCCGTGACCGGGCCGAACTCGATGCCGACGAGGACCATGAAGGCGTAGAGCAGGACGACCACGCCACCGACCGGGACGATGGTGAGCACGCCCAGCAGCGGCCGGCGGTCAGAGACCCAGTAGTTGACCATCAGCAGCAGGCCCGCGAAGAGCAGCGCCAGCGCCAGGCTCTGTACCTGGGTCTGCGAGGTCGCCGCGACGACCGCCGAGTCGATGATCTCCTGGCTGGTCGCGATGGCGCGCGCACCGAAAGCGGCTTCGAGGTCGCCGGCGAGATCGAGTGCGCCGTCGGTGCCAGCCTGCGTCGTGAACGTGTAGAGCGAAGCCTCAGGCGAGTACAGCCCGGCCAGCTCGGCGGGAGCAGCAGCGCGGGCAGCCTCCAGGACGGCGGTGAGGTCGGCGCCGGCGGGCGCTACGAGCGCCTCGTCGAGGCCTGCGGCAGCGACCGCGGCGGCGACAGCAGGATCGAAGTCCGGTGAGGCCGGGTCAGCCAGGGTCGCGACCAGCTGCTGCGGCGACTGCACCAGGGCCTCGCCGTCGATGTCGACGACGGTAGCCAGAGCACCCGTAGAGCGCGTGGCATCGAGCGCGCGGTTCCACGCTGCGGCCTCCGCCACGTCGCGTTCCACCAGGACCTGGGTGGTCTCGCCGAGGCCGCCGTCGAAGCGATCGCCGAGCTCGAGGGCGGCGGCGCGGACGGGGGAACCCTCGGGCACGAAGTCAAGGAAGCTGAAGCCGGAGCGCAGGTTGGTCGCGGTGAGCGCGCCCGCGAGGAGGATCACCGCAGCCACGCTGACCGCAGCCCATGGCGCGCGCCGGGGTATGACGGCCGTCGCGCCGGCGAGGCGGTCGATGAAGCTGCGGTCGGTCGTGGCGAAGGCCTCGGCCGGGAGCTTGTCGGCCTTGGCCGCGCGGCGATCGAGCAGTACCCGCGCGGCCGGGAAGAGGAGGTTGGCGTAGAGGAAAGCCGCCGCGATGCCGATCGTGGCCAGCACGCCGAAGGTGACGAGCGCACCGGTGCCACTGAAGAGGTTGGTCAGGAAGCCGAAGGAGGTGGTCAGGGCGGAGAGCACGAGCGCGCCGCCGACGATGCGCGAGGAGCGGGCCATCGCCGACTGGACGGCCTCTCCCGAGGCCACGCCCTTCCGATAGGCCGCGTTGAGGTGGATGGCGTAGTCGACACCCAGACCGATGAGCAGGATGGGCACGATGGAGCTGGGGCCGCCGACGCTGCCGATAAGGCCGAGACCGTCGGGACCGAGCAGCACCGCAGCGCCGTCAGTGGTGGTGATGGCGAAAAGGACGACCAGGAGCGTCAGGAGCGTGTCGGCCGTGGTGCGGCGGACGCGCTGGAAGCGACGCATCGGAGCGCTGGGCCAGAAGACGAAGAGGAGGGCCAGGCCGATGATGCCGATGGCGCCGAAGATGAGCAGGGGGATCTCGAAGGCGTTCTCCTCGCCCGCGCTGAAGATGAGCTGGGTGGAGAACGGCAGGGTGGTGATGCCCTCGACCGCGTTGACCGCGAGGGCGTCGTCGAGGCCAGCCTGAAGGTCGACCAGGAGCCGGACTTCGTGGGGGTTCGTGGGGGCCTCGAAGAAGGCGACCATCAGACCACTGGGAGCGGTCACGCCGTCGCCGAGGCCGCCTTCGTA
>Ga0316198_10002583_pt1 | contig 10928 bp, 10 predicted proteins | sample OudBieAanoxic_MG_FD_204935 | JGI IMG/M metagenome (GOLD analysis project Ga0316198, IMG submission 204935) | Coastal sediment microbial communities from Oude Bieten Haven, Netherlands - site A anoxic | ecosystem: Environmental > Aquatic > Marine > Coastal > Sediment | place: Netherlands... | reverse complement strand
GTCGATTGACCAGGTCATGGTGCGTTCGCCGATTACTTGTGAGGTGCGTTACGGCGTATGTTCACAGTGTTACGGTCGTGATCTCGCACGCGGCAAGCGCATCAACATTGGCGAAGCGGTTGGCGTCATTGCGGCACAGTCGATCGGTGAGCCGGGCACGCAGCTGACGATGCGCACCTTCCATATCGGTGGTGCGGCGTCGCGTTCCGCTGCGATCAACAATATCGAGATCAAGTCGAACGGCACGGCCAAGCTACTCAATATCAAGACGGTTGCTCACCACAAGGGTTACCTGGTGGCCGTATCGCGATCCGGAGAAATCTCGATCGTCAATGACATGGGTCGTGAGCGCGAGCGTTACAAAGTGCCTTATGGCGCGACCATCACGATCGAGGACGGTCACGAGGTCAAGCAGGGTCAGATCGTTGCGACCTGGGATCCACATACGCACCCCGTGGTCACGGAGGTCGAAGGCAAGATCAATTTCCAGGACTTCATCGACGGCGTGACGGTTGCGGAGCAGGTTGATGAATTTACCGGCCTGACCAGTATTGTCGTACTGGATCCGAAGAGTCGCGGCGGCTCCGGTAAGGACTTGCGCCCGGTGGCCAAGCTGGTTGACGAGAAAGGCAAGGATATTTGCTTCGCCAACACCGAGATTCCAGCGGTATACGCGTTGCCGGTCGGCGCTATTGTATCGATGGCCGATGGTGCCAGTGTGTCGGTGGGCGACATTATCGCTCGCATCCCGCAGGAATCGTCGAAGACTCGTGATATCACGGGTGGCCTGCCGCGCGTTGCTGATCTTTTCGAGGCACGCAAGCCCAAAGAGCCGGCGATCATGGCGGAGCATACCGGTACGGTTAGCTTTGGTAAGGAAACCAAGGGTAAGCGTCGCCTCGTGATTACGGGTGAGACGGATGGCTATGAAGAGCTGATTCCCAAGTGGCGACATCTCAATGTGTTCGAGGGCGAACAGGTTGCACGCGGCGAAATCATCGCTGATGGTGAGCCAAACCCGCATGACATCCTGCGTTTGCAGGGCGTTGAGAATCTTGCCGATTACCTGGTGCGCGAGATCCAGGACGTCTATCGCTTGCAGGGCGTGAAGATCAATGACAAGCACATCGAGGTCATCATTCGCCAGATGCTGCGCAAGGTCATCGTCGCGACGCCGGGAGACAGCAACTTCCTGCGCGGTGAGCAGATCGATAAGGCACGCTTCTTCGAAGAAAACGAGCAGCTGCAAGTGCAGGGTAAGGAGCATCTGACGATCGACCCCGTGCTACTCGGCATTACGAAGGCGTCGCTGGCGACAGAGTCGTTTATTTCCGCGGCTTCATTCCAGGAGACAACGCGCGTTCTGACCGAGGCTTCCGTACGTGGTCTGCGAGACGAGCTTCGTGGTCTCAAGGAGAACGTCATCGTTGGCCGCCTGATTCCTGCTGGCACCGGTTTTGCGCACCATGCGGAACGCCGGCGTACGCGTGAGCAGGATCTGTCGGATCAGCTCAGAGAACTCGAGCAAACGCAGCTGGCGGAGAAGGCTCTGGCAGAGGCGGAGGCTGAACCGGACGTTGAGGATGCCGAAGATGCGGTTGCGGCAGAAGCGTCCGAGGATGCTGGTGTGGACGGCGAGCAAACAGGGGCAGCTTAATAAAAACAAAGACTTAGCGGTCTTGGCGAGCGACGGCTGATACTTGCTTGACAGTGGCTCGCAGGCATCACTAAAATGCCCGCCCTTAACCCAAGGGCTCGCCGTTAGGCGGGCCCTGATTTTTTCAGAGCACGCCAAGGGCGGGTACTGATTTCCCCGACCACTGAACTCGCGGAGTTCGGGTGTCGGGTGCGCGCGTTTACAGGGCGTAGCGCAACCGGAATGACTTTTTTTAACAGACAACTTAAAGAGTGAAGGCCCATGGCCACAGTAAATCAGCTAGTTCGTAATCCGCGCGCCACGAAACGCGCGAAAAGCACGGTGCCGGCACTGGATGCCAGTCCGCAAAAACGCGGCGTGTGTACACGTGTCTATACGACCACACCCAAGAAGCCGAACTCGGCGATGCGCAAAGTTGCTCGCGTCCGACTGACGAATGGTTTTGAAGTGACCAGCTATATCGGTGGCGAAGGCCACAATTTGCAGGAGCACAGCGTGGTGCTGATTCGCGGCGGTCGCGTCAAGGACTTGCCGGGTGTTCGTTATCACACGGTGCGCGGCACACTGGATTGCGCCGGAGTCTCCGACCGTCGGAAAGGTCGGTCCAAATATGGCGCCAAACGGCCTAAATCCTGACAGAACCACAATCTGTCGTAGGAGCGCGCCTCGCGCGCGACAAACGAACTTAGGAAAGACTACAAATGTCAAGAAGAACACAGGCACCGAAGCGCACAATTCTGCCGGATCCCAAGTACGGCAGTGACCTGCTGGCGAAATTCATGAACATGATCATGAATGACGGCAAGAAATCCGTTGCCGAGCGGATCATTTACGGCGCGCTCGATCGCATTGCCGATCGACAGACGCAGACCGGTGACGCGGCCCTCGAGCTGCTCGAGACCGCGCTTGAAAACGTGAAGCCCGTTGTGGAAGTGAAGTCACGCCGTGTTGGTGGTGCTACCTACCAGGTACCTGTTGAAGTACGCCCCGCGCGCCGACAGACGCTGGCTATGCGTTGGGTGATTGATGCGGCCAGGAAACGCAACGAAAAATCGATGGCACATCGCCTCGCGCATGAGTTGCTCGATGCCGCCGATAACCGCGGCACCGCCGTGAAGAAAAAAGAAGATACGCACCGTATGGCAGAAGCCAATAAAGCGTTCTCGCACTACCGCTGGTAGACGGCTTTGTCGTGGCCCGTACAACTCCAATCGAGCGTTACCGCAATATAGGCATCATGGCCCATATTGACGCGGGCAAGACTACGACCACCGAGCGCGTCCTTTTCTATACCGGTGTATCCCACAAGATCGGCGAGGTGCACGACGGTGCTGCCGTTATGGACTGGATGGAGCAGGAGCAGGAGCGCGGCATCACAATTACGTCAGCGGCGACAACGTGCTTCTGGAAGGGCATGGATAAGCAGTTCGACGAGCATCGAGTTAACATTATCGATACGCCCGGCCACGTGGACTTCACGATCGAAGTCGAGCGCAGCCTGAGAGTCCTCGATGGAGCGGTTACCGTGCTGTGTGCCGTTGGCGGAGTCGAGCCACAGACGGAAACCGTCTGGCGTCAAGGCAATAAATACGAAGTGCCGCGCATGATTTTCGTCAACAAGATGGATCGGGCTGGCGCCGATTTCTTGCGTGTCGTGCAACAAGTCAAAGAGCGCCTCGGCGCAAATCCCGTGCCCATACAATTGCCAATTGGTGCGGAAGAAAAATTCGAGGGCGTTATCGATTTAATCGGCAGGCGCGCAATCTACTGGGATGAAGGCAACATGGGCACGACCTATGAAGCGCGAGACATTCCGGAAGACCTCAGTGTCGAGGCCGAATTGTGGCGCGAAAAAATGGTCGAGGCGGCTGCTGAGGGCGACGAGGAGCTGCTGAACAAGTTTCTTGAGTCCGGCGAACTGACAGAAGTTGAGATTCGCCGCGGTCTGCGAGCGCGCACGCTCAGCGGCGAGGTTGTCGTTACCATGTGCGGCTCGGCGTTCAAGAACAAGGGCGTGCAGGCAATGCTGGATGGTGTCATCCATTTCATGCCGTCGCCTCTCGACGTGCCTGCGATCATCGGCCAGCTTGACGATGGCACCGAGGAGGCGCGGCCGGCCGCTGACAACGAGCCGTTTGCGGCGCTGGCATTCAAGATCGCCACCGACACGTTTGTCGGTAACCTGACGTTCTTCCGCGTGTATTCCGGGGTGCTGAATTCTGGCGATACGATTTACAACCCGATTAAGGGCAAGAAAGAGCGCATCGGCCGTATTTTGCAGATGCACTCGAACGATCGTAAAGAGATCAAGGAAGTGTTTGCCGGTGACATCGCTGCCGCCGTCGGGCTCAAAGACGTCACCACCGGTGATACGCTTTGCGACCTCAAGCATCCTGTCATGCTGGAGCGTATGGAGTTCCCGGAGCCGGTGATCTCTGTCGCGGTTGAGCCAAGGACGAAAGTCGATCAGGACAAAATGGGGCATGCGCTGCAGAAGCTCGCAAAGGAAGATCCTTCTTTCCGCGTGCATACCGACGAAGAAACGAATCAGACCATCATTTCGGGTATGGGCGAGCTTCACCTGGACATTATCGTCGACCGTATGCGTCGCGAGTTCAATGTCGATGCCAATGTGGGCAAGCCGCAGGTTGCCTATCGGGAGACGCTGCGCAAACGAGTTGAGCAGGAAGGCAAGTTCGTGCGACAGTCGGGCGGTCGCGGCCAGTATGGCCACGTCTACCTGCGCATCGAGCCGCTGGAGCCGGGCGCCGGCTACGAGTTTGTCAACGAAATTGTTGGCGGTTCGGTGCCGAAGGAGTACATTCCAGCCGTAGATCGTGGCATCAAGGATCAGATGGAGAACGGCGTGGTCGCTGGCTACCCCGTTGTCGACTGCAAAGTGACGCTGTATGACGGTTCGTATCACGACGTCGATTCAAGCGAGATGGCTTTCAAGATAGCTGGCAGCATGGGTTTTCGCGAGGGTGCGACGAAAGCCGACCCGGTGTTACTCGAGCCGATCATGAAGGTCGAGGTCGTGACGCCCGAAGATTATATGGGAGACGTGATGGGTGACTTGAATCGCCGCCGCGGTCTGCCACAAGGCATGGACGATACGCCGGCAGGCAAAACGATTCGTGCAGAAGTGCCGTTGGCCGAGATGTTTGGTTACTCGACGGACTTGCGTTCCATGAGTCAGGGCCGAGCCGTGTACTCGATGGAATTTCAAAAGTATGCAGAAGTACCGCAGAGTGTCGCGGATATGGTAATGAAGAAGGCGTCATAGCAACGTCGAATTGCTGCGGTATTCGCCGCGAAAAATAACTAACCCGGGAATAGGGCAATGTCTAAAGAGAAATTTGAGAGAACAAAACCACACGTAAACGTAGGCACGATTGGTCACGTTGACCATGGTAAGACGACGCTAACGGCGGCGCTGACCAAGGTCATGGCTGAGAAGCACGGCGGCGAGGTCAAGGGTTACGACCAGATTGACAACGCCCCGGAAGAGCGTGAGCGCGGTATCACGATTGCGACGGCGCACGTGGAGTACGAGAGTGACAACCGTCACTACGCGCACGTTGACTGCCCGGGACACGCGGATTACGTGAAGAACATGATCACGGGTGCAGCGCAGATGGACGGTGCGATCCTGGTGGTATCGGCAGCAGATGGCCCGATGCCGCAGACGCGCGAGCACATCCTGCTGGCGCGCCAGGTAGGCGTTCCGTACATCGTGGTGTACATGAACAAAGCGGACCAGGTGGACGATGAGGAGTTGCTGGAGCTGGTGGAGATGGAAGTGCGCGATCTTCTGTCGACCTACGAGTTCCCGGGCGACGACACACCGATTGTCACGGGTTCGGCGCTGAAGGCGTTCGAGGGTGACGAGTCGGACATTGGTATACCGTCGATTCACAAGCTGATCGAGGAGATGGACAGCTACATTCCGGAGCCGAAGCGGTTGATTGATGGCGACTTTTTGATGCCGGTTGAGGACGTGTTCTCGATTTCGGGTCGCGGCACGGTGGTCACGGGTCGCATCGAGCGTGGCATTGTGAACGTTGGTGACGAGATCGAGATCGTGGGTATCAAGGACACGGCGAAGACGACCTGTACCGGCGTTGAGATGTTCCGCAAGTTGCTGGACCAGGGCATGGCGGGCGACAACGTAGGCGTGTTGCTGCGCGGTACCAAGCGTGAAGAGGTTGAGCGTGGTCAGGTACTGGCGAAGCCGGGATCGATTACGCCGCACACCAAGTTTGAGGCAGAGGTTTACATTCTGACCAAGGACGAGGGTGGTCGTCATACGCCGTTCTTCAAGGGTTATCGTCCGCAGTTTTACTTCCGCACGACGGATGTAACGGGTGCGTGCGAGTTGCCGGAGGGCACCGAGATGGTGATGCCGGGCGACAACGTGCAGATGGTAGTAGAACTTATTGCACCGATCGCCATGGAAGACGGTCTGCGCTTCGCAATTCGCGAGGGTGGTCGTACCGTAGGTGCCGGTGTCGTTGCCAAGGTCATCGAATAAAGACCAATAAGGGGTCGGATCCAAATTTTCTTAAAAATTGGATCCGACCCCGTTAGATGAAATTAACGAAATACAGGCCAGTAGCTCAATTGGCAGAGCGGCGGTCTCCAAAACCGCAGGTTGGGGGTTCGATTCCCTCCTGGCCTGCCACGTTGTAGGAGCGCGTTTCGCGTGCGAGTGCGGCGACAGGCAGAAATGACATGTCAACAAACATAGAAACTAGCGAGAGCGGAGCGCTCGACATCATCAAACTGCTGATTTCGGCAGCGGCATTGATCGGCGGGCTTTACGCGTACTACTACTACGAGAATGACATTGCGCAGGCGGTACGCGTGCTCATGGTGCTGGCAGGCACAGCCGTGGGTATCGGCATTGCGATGACCAGCACGCAGGGGCAACGCTTGTGGCACTTCATCCAGGGCTCGCGCGTCGAGATTCGCAAGGTCGTCTGGCCGACGAAGCAGGAGACAACACAGACGGCAATAGCCGTGTTTGTCTTCACTCTCGTCATGATGCTGTTTTTCTGGGTACTGGACTCGGGCCTGCTGTGGTTGACCCGCACGCTGGTCGGCTAGCCCGGTTCAAAGCGCAAGAGTTCAAAGGGAAATAAACAAAGTGGCTTTACGCTGGTACATCGTCCATGCCTATTCGAACTTCGAGCATCGCGTCAAAGCGGCGCTCGAAGAGCGTATAGAGCGCCTTGGGTTGCAGGAAAAGTTCGGAGAAATACTGGTTCCGACCGAAGAAGTTGTCGAGATGCGTGAGGGCCAGAAACGTCGCAGTGAGCGTAAGTTTTTTCCCGGCTACGTGCTCGTGGAAATGGAAATGGATGACGAGACCTGGCACCTCGTCAAAGAAGTGCCCAAGGTGCTCGGTTTTATCGGCGGGACGAGCGATCGGCCTGCGCCGATCAGTGAGAAGGAAGCCGACCAGATCCTTAACCGGGTCAGGGAAGGCGTCGACAAGCCACGGCCGAAGGTGCTGTTCGAGCCCGGCGAGGTGGTGCGCGTTACCGATGGTCCATTCAACGATTTCTCGGGCGTGGTGGAGCAGGTGAACTACGACAAGAACCGGCTGCAGGTGGCGGTCCAGATCCTGGGTCGTTCCACACCGGTTGAGCTTGACTTCGGTCAGGTAGAGAAAGGCTAGAAATTTTTTAGGTAGATCAGACGAGGAGCCGTAACCCGGCGTTTGAACTCGAGAGGAAATCAAGATGGCTAAGAAGGTTGCCAGTTACATCAAGTTGCAGGTCCCTGCGGGGCAGGCCAATCCGTCTCCGCCCGTTGGCCCGGCTCTCGGTCAGCACGGCGTGAACATCATGGAATTTTGCAAGGCGTTCAATGCGCAGACTCAGGGTACAGAGCCCGGTTTGCCCATTCCGGTTGTCATCACGGTTTACAGCGACCGCAGTTTCACGTTCATTTCGAAGACGCCGCCGGCTGCGGTCCTGCTGCGTAAAGCCGCTGGAATCCCCAAAGGGTCTGGTACGCCGAACACGACGAAGGTTGGCAAGGTGAACCGCGCGCAGCTCGAGGAAATCGCCACCACGAAGAAACCCGACCTGACCGCCGCCGATATGGATGCGGCAGTTCGCACCATCGCCGGCACGGCTCGGAGCATGGGTATCGAGACCGAGGGAGTGAACTGATGGCTTTCACGAGCAAGAGAAAGCGGGCGGCACGCGAGAAGGTCGATTCGCAAAAGGTCTACGAGATCGATGTTGCGCTAACGCTCGTCAAGGATCTGGCAACGGCAAAGTTCCCGGAGAGCATCGACGTTTCGGTCAATCTCGGCGTTGACCCGCGCAAGTCGGACCAGGTCGTTCGCGGCTCTACCGTGTTGCCAAACGGCACCGGCAAGACCGTACGCGTCGCCGTATTTGCACAGGGTGACAATGCTGAAAAGGCAACCGCGGCGGGCGCCGATATTGTGGGCTTCGAAGATCTTGCCGAATCAATCAAAGGTGGCGACCTGAGTTTTGACGTCGTCATTGCAACGCCCGACGCGATGCGCGTCGTCGGCCAGCTCGGCCAGATCCTGGGTCCGCGCGGCCTGATGCCAAACCCGAAGGTGGGCACGGTGACGGCTGATGTCGAGACGGCGGTCAAGAACGCCAAGGCAGGCCAGGTGCGATATCGCACGGACAAGGCCGGCATCATTCATTGCCCGATCGGTCGTGCGGACTTTGAGGTTGATGCGCTGAAGGAAAATCTTGATGCGCTGCTGACCGACCTGAAGAAGGGGAAGCCCGCATCAGCGAAAGGCGCGTATGTCAAAAAGTTGACCGTCTCCAGCACGATGGGGCCGGGCGTATCGGTCGACCGAGGCACAATCAACGCTTGAGGCGACTGCTGTACTAATAAAATCTGCCGCGGTGCCCTCGTTTTCGGGGTGCGCCACGGCAAACAGCCACACGGAAGTGGCGATCGTCGAAGACCGCAGGCGATCAGCAAAACCTGCTGATCTTAATATCCGCCTACGTAGATGGTGTTACCTGAGTCAGTTTGTACTGGCGACGGTTGCCCATTCGACACGGGAATGGAATTCCCGGCATGGGGGGCAAAGTTCGCTTTGCCCATTTGGTGTAACCGTAAGCCAGGAGAAGTAAATGGCACTAAGACTCGAAGACAAGAAAGCTCTTGTCAAAGAGGTGAACGCGGTTGCAGGGGACTCTGTGACAGCCGTTGCGGCTGAGTACAGGGGCCTTTCTGTTGCAGAGATGACGGACTTACGCAAAGAAGCGCGTAACGCCGGGGTTTACCTGCGTGTAGTCAAAAACACGTTGGCACGCCGCGCCGTCGAAGGCACCGAATTTGAGTGTATGCAAGAAACACTCAAGGGGCCGATTCTGCTCGCGTTCGCAAAAGACGATCCAGGTGCCGCTGCCAGGGTGATCAAGGATTTCGCCAAGGAGCACGCAGCTCTGCAGGCGGTGTCACTGTCAGCCGGCGGGCAATTGCTGCCCGGATCTGATCTAGCTAAGTTGGCTGAATTGCCAACGCTGGATCAGGCACGCGCAATGTTGCTCGGTGTGATGGTGGCTCCTTTGAGCCAGCTGGTACGCACGCTTGCCGAACCTTCTGCCATGCTCGCGCGGACTATGGCCGCGCGCGGCGAGCAGGAAGCGGCATAACAATTAATGATTCCCTGACTCAGGGTAGACAATATTTAGAGGATAAATAGAAATGGCACTGTCAAACCAAGATCTGCTCAAAGAATTGAGCGCAAAGCCCATTATGGAAGTTGTTGAGCTCGTCAAGATGCTCGAAGAAGAGTGGGGCGTTTCCGCCGCCGCTCCTGTCGCTATGGCTGCTGGCCCTGCTGCTGATGCAGGTGCTGCCGCTGAAGAGCAGACCGAGTTCGATGTTGTTATGACCAGCTTCGGTGGTAACAAGGTCTCCGTCATTAAGGCGGTTCGTACGCTGACGGGTCTCGGTCTCAAGGAAGCCAAGGATACGGTAGAGGGCGTGCCCTCGACGATCAAGGAAGCTGTCAGCAAGGATGAGGCTGAAGACGTGAAGAAAACGCTCGAAGAAGCCGGCGCAACGGTTGAGCTGAAGTAAGCAGCTCTTATGAGCTGCTGCATCGTCACGATGCAAGGCCTGCGGCAGATTGCAACGGGTCACAAGTCGGATAAGCAGCCAGTCGCAATGCGGCTGGCTGTTTGTTCGCGTCTGTAACTAACGAGGATTTCTCGAATGGCATACTCATTCACTGAGAAAAAGCGAATTCGCAAGAACTTTGGCAAACGTCCAACGACTTTGGAAGTGCCGTACCTGCTGTCGATCCAGGTCGACTCGTACAACAAGTTCCTGCAAACGGACAAAACGATTGAAGCGCGTGGGGACATCGGTCTGCATGCGGCCTTCAAATCGGTGTTCCCGATTGTCAGTTACTCTGGCAACGCAGCGCTGGAATACGTGAGCTATCGCCTGGGCGAGCCGGTATTTGACGTCAAAGAATGTCAAATGCGCGGGCTGACCTACGCCGCTCCGATTCGAGTACTGGTCCGACTGGTCATCTATGACAAGGAAGCCAGCGGTACGCCGAAGCCTGTCAAGGATATTCGCGAACAGGAAGTGTATCTCGGTGAAATGCCTTTGATGACCGATCACGGCACATTCGTCATCAACGGCACAGAGCGCGTTATCGTCTCGCAGTTGCATCGGTCCCCGGGTGTCTTCTTCGATCACGACAAGGGCAAGACGCACAGCTCGGGCAAACTGCTGTTCTCGGCACGCGTTATCCCTTATCGAGGTTCCTGGCTCGACTTTGAGTTCGATCCCAAGGACGCCGTATTCGCACGCATCGATCGCCGCCGCAAACTGCCGGTCACGATCATCCTGCGAGCCCTCGGTATGGGCAACGAGGAAATGCTCGACCTGTTCTTCGAAAAGAACGATTTTTATATTTCCGACAAGGGCATCAAGATGGGCCTCGTGCCCGAGCGCCTGCGGGGAGATACCGCGACCTTCGACATCAAGCTGGGCCGCAAGCTCATCGTCGAAGAAGGTCGCCGCATTACCGCTAAACATGTCCGTGACATGGAGAAGTCCACCGTCGACAAGCTGGCGGTGCCGAACGAGTATCTCGAAGGCAAAATTCTTGCCCATGACATCGTCGATACAGAGACGGGCGAGCTGTTGGCGCCGTCAAATGCGGAGCTGACAGCGGAGCTGGTTGAGCAGCTGATCGCTGCGGGCGTTGATCATATAAGTACGCTTTACGTCAACGACC
>Ga0316198_10002580_pt1 | contig 10945 bp, 9 predicted proteins | sample OudBieAanoxic_MG_FD_204935 | JGI IMG/M metagenome (GOLD analysis project Ga0316198, IMG submission 204935) | Coastal sediment microbial communities from Oude Bieten Haven, Netherlands - site A anoxic | ecosystem: Environmental > Aquatic > Marine > Coastal > Sediment | place: Netherlands... | reverse complement strand
TCAGCTGTTATCCTTATAGGATTGATTTTGTTGAACATTTATACTGTCAAAGATTGGCGCACCGCCAGTCGCGAATCTGCGAAGATAGCGCCCGACCCTTCAACCACGAATGAGGCGGTTCTCCAGGTCTATGGTGCCAATGCCTGGGGTTGGCGTGGCTGGTTTGCCATCCACACCTGGATTGCTGCCAAACGGACCGGTGAAACTGTCTACACAGTCTACGACGTGGTTGGTTGGCGTGGCTACAACGGCCAGCCGGTCCTGAGGATTGCCAAGGATGTCCCCGACCGTTATTGGTACGGCGAGAAACCTCGTATTCTTAAAGCGCACAAGGGAACAGGGGTAGATGAACTAATTGTTGCAGTAAACAAGGCTGCTGAGGATTATCCATGGAAAGATACTTACAGGGCCTTTCCCGGTCCAAACAGCAATACCTTCACTGCCTGGATCGCCAAGCAGGTGCCAAAATTGGAGCTGAAGCTCCCTTTTGCTGCTATAGGTAGTGGATACTTGGAATGATGATATGGTATCACAAGTTTCAATAGGTTCCAAAAGACCACAAGATGTTGGTGAGATGATGGATTCAGCTGAAATCCAACGCCTTAATTTGTCATTCAGGTTTTATACAGTCGGTTTCTTAATCTTCATTTTTTTAATCCGTGAAGACAGCGTAGTTGGCTTGATGCCAAGACGTTGGGCTGCTCCCCCAGTACCGTAAATCTTCCAATTGCTACAGTTCAAAGCGGCGAGGATGTTCTGCCGTTCCTCAGTCGATTATGCATCTTAATCAGGCTTTGGATTTAAACAATTGACCAGTTCACCATAATTCACCTTTTCCCAGCAGGCAGCACAATAGGCTTTGCCGTCATAAAGATAGTGACCGTGAATGATAGGGCCATCTGCGGTCTGATGACACAACTGCTTTTTACAGGACACACATGTGAGTTCCATCAATTCGCTCCTCTCTAATCAGTGTAACGAATAGGCAGGGATGTGAATTTTATCTTTTAAAACAGACCGTTGGGAGCGTTGGAGAGAATGATGTTGAGTGGCGTATCTTTAAGATACAAATATTTGAAGCACTTACTTCGATATTATCGAACACATCGGTGCAAAAATACTAAGATATATCAATAGACAAGTCAATGCGAATAAAATGATGAATGATGGTTCGGGGTGGTTGGTATTACTATGGAAGGATTACAAGAGAGCCTTTGGTGAAGCTTTTGTTTTTGGCATAATTATCTGCAAGGGTATATTCTACGTGATGTGATCCGGTTCCTCCCGTAGCCCTCGCCAACGCATCTAAAGGAACACGTGTGCGCACCAATCTTGGCTGGCAAAAAAGGCCAACCCGTCAGACTTGATTCGTCGATGCAAGGAGTACGAGGGAAGATTCAAGGTTGATAGCCTATATGGCGACACCAAAATCCGCCCCTTGATGGAATTTATCCGAAATGGAAAGGTTGATTTTTATCTGGCCGATGCACCATTCATGGACGATTCTGCCGCCATTTCATACTATTTGTCTCTTTTTCGTTAAATGTCGTCGGCAACCAAAAAAGTTCTTTCATTCGGTGGGAACAGCAAACTCCTATGAATACTGGCGGGGGTGGATCAACCTTCAGCGTCTCAGGCTGTTTTAGCTCTGGGCTATGTATTAGCCGCCCTCAGAACCTACAGCCCAAGAAATCCGAACGAACACTTGCTTGTTCAGCCTGGTCCAGTGGCTTACTAACAGTAATTTCTGGGGGGATGCCATTATCTGTTCTGACTTATCTTTGAATTGACAAACCGGGAGTAAACGCCAGGACTTTACCGTAGAGTAGGGAGGGCATAACCCTCCCTACTCTACGGTATACTTGACAGTACGTTGTCATAGCTTTTCAGAAACCCCCTAAACCGTTGATGAGTTGGAGCACAGGTTTTCGATGGTTCGTAATTTTACAGATACCCATTCACGTATCTTGATTTTCGTAAAAAATTCGGCAGGCTTTCCGAAAGCTGTCTATCACAACATTTAACAGCGCTGACCAACGCAAGGTGCTCAATACATCACCGCTCGGACTATCGATCAGATATGTTCTTTGGTCGGTGTGAAATCACCACCTACCTGATTTTTGCCTGACCACTATATGTTGGTGCGGCACGAGGGAGTATGATGCCAGCGGGTGGCAGTCCCGCCCGGGAAATTGTCTGTACATTCCGGTATCTATGTTTGGCTGATTGCAGAAACAACTAAAAGATCAATGCTTTTTCAGAACCGACTGAATTATTTTTAAATTTTTCATTTAAGTGATCTAGTTTCATAACCGATAACGTTTACAGATAATAGGTGCGATTTTCCAAATAATTCTATTTTAAATATGCAAAACCTCATCTCAAAATATACGAAGTAATATGGGATGACAGAAAAGGAGAGGGCCATGGCGCAACGACACACGCTTTCGAGACGGAGCTTCCTAAAAACCGTGGGCACTGTGGGTTTGGGTGCTGGTATTGCTCCGGCGATTATTATTCCCGGACGGGCACATGCCAACCAAAAGACATTGAAAATCTTACAGTGGCACCATTTCATCCCTGAATTCGACCGGTGGTTTAACGAGGTGTATGTCAAAGAGTGGGGTGAGAAGAACAACACCCGCGTTATTGTGGACAACGTGGGAATGACCAGTTTACATAGCCGCGCCGCCGCGGAGGTTTCAGCCCAGCGGGGACATGATATATTTTTCTTTTTAAGCCCTCCCGCCGCATACGAAGATCATGTGATTGATCATCGCGAAATTCATGAAGAGTGTGAGCGAAAATATGGAAAGCCATTAGAGATCACCAAGAAAAGTACCTATAACATAAAAACTAAGAAATATTACGGTTTCTCAGATAGTTATGTTCCGGATCCCATTAATTACCGAAAGGATTTGTGGGATGATGTGGGAATATATCCGGACACGTGGGAGAACATTCGTATAGGCGGCGGGAAAATCAAGGAGAAACATGGAATTCCCATTGGGATCGGTTTGGCGCCGGAGCTCGATACCAATATGGTGCTGCGTTCCATCATGGCCTCCTTTGGTTCCTCGGTTCAGGACGTGGAGGGCCGCCTGGTTCTCAAATCCAGTCAAACTCTGGAGGCCATGAAATTTGTCAAAGCGCTCTACCGAGAAACCATGACGGATGAAGTCTTTACCTGGGACGCTTCCTCCAATAATCGCATGATGCTGGCCGGTCGAGGGTCGCTGACCGCAAATGCGATTTCCATCACCCGGGCCGGGGAAACTCAGCGGATTCCTCTTGCTGATCGCATCTTACTGGCCAAGGCCGCACAGGGTCCGGTTAAGCGAGTCGGTGTAAATCATTTAATAGATGCCTATGTGATCTGGAAGTTCGCCGAAAACATTGAAGGCGCCAAACAATTTCTAGTAGACTATGTTGCCCAGTCGCGAGAGGTATTCAAAAAGAGTCAATTTTACAACTTTCCTTGTTATCCCACTACAGTTCCTGACATCAACGAGATCATCACTCATGATGACCAGGCCACGCCAGCGAATAAATATCAGGTTTTCAAGGATGTGTCGGACTGGACAGTGAATGTCGGTTATCCCGGATATGCCAATTCCGCGATTGATGAGGTATTCGGCAAATGGGTCATTCCTAAAATGTTTGCCCAAGCTGCATCCGGCAGGACAACTATAGAAGAGGCCCTTAGCCAGGGCCATAAAGATGTTCAGAAGATATATGATACCTGGAGCGCAAGAGGTAAAATTTAACTCTTTGCAGAAATCTGACTTTAGTGGGGCCTAAGATAACAAAATGAAATTAATCAAATGCGTTTCGATCTTGATTCTGGGGATGTTGATGAGTTCTTTGGCTTTTGGCTATGAGCAGAAGAAAAGAATCTTCGTAGTCAGCAGTTACCACAAGTCCTACCTTTGGTCCCAATCAACCCAAAAAGGCCTTATCGGGGCAATGCTCAACTACGGGTATATAGACAATCGTGAACAGTCAGAAATGTTTACTAAAAATGATTTTGTAGAAAGTTCTAAGGCTGTGATCCAGAAGGCCTGGATGGATACCAAACGAAAAAATGGTTTCAAGGATATCGCCTTGACAACGGCGCGAATCATGGAGTCCATCAATGCCTTTGAGCCTGATTTGGTCATGCTGGGCGACGATAATGCTGCGAATTATATCGGCAACCAGCTGCTTGACACAGCCGTTCCTGTGGTTTTTTGGGGGATCAACGGATTGCCGTTAAAGTATGGTCTAATTGAAAGCATGGACAGCCCAGGCCACAATGTTACGGGGGTCTGGCAGGCGGGATATCCCGCGGAAAGTCTGGAGCTTCTCAAACGGCTAATCCCGGAAGCAAAGACATTTGCCGTGCTTGCCTGCGATTCGGAGACGTCGCGGCCCCGGGTGAAGCAGATCAAACACCTGGATAAAAAGGGGAAGCTGCCCCTCACTTTGGTCGATACCTTGATCACAAACTCCTTTTCGGAGTTCAAAGCCAAGACCCTCGAACTGGCTTCCCAAGTGGATGCCTTCTTTATGCTCAACCACGATACATTTTTGGATGACCAGGGTAACCATGTGGATATGCTGGATGTCGGAAAATGGTATTTAGAGAACATTAAAAAGCCGGAGGCTGCGCCTGAACCTCAATTCATCAGAGAGGGCATGCTGGCCACGGCCAGCGACTCGGGCTATAACCAGAGTTTTAAAGCATTTGAAATGGCCTATGATATTTTAGATCAGGGACTAAACCCCAGCCGTATGCGAACCGTAGTCCCCCCCAAAGGTCCCTTGATGGTCAATCGGAACCGGGCCATCGATCTCGGAATTTCCTTGGAAGAAAACGCAGATCTAATTGATGTAATCATCGAAGATTCAGTTGCCTTAAGAAGGTAATCTCATAATATGGCTCCAAAAGGTAAAAGAGGGCTATCAATATTTTTAAGGATATTGGTGGTATTTCTGTGTGTGAACATCATCACCAGTGGTATTCTCATGGTGGCAGCCTTTATTTTTCATCGCAATGCCATAGAGAAACGGACCAAGGAAGCGGTTACCCAGCAGCTCGAAATTCTACATGACAGTTTTAACAATGACTATCAACAGGACTTGAAAAGATCTTTAGAAGTCATCGTTTCTTCTTCCCTATTGGATGACTACATTTCAGTAACAAAGTTCGAGAAGGCGATTATAAGCAAAAAAATAGAACAGATGTTCAAGCAGACTATCAAAACCTTTCAAACCTTTCATAATATCCGCTTTGTCGACGCGGATGGGAATGTCACCGTGGGTATGAAGGGCAAAGTTCGCTTTAAAGAATCCGTCAACCTAAAGGAAAATGACCTTGAGGCTCTTGATTCCACGGCACCCACCCTGGCAGCTAGTATAAAGTTATTTCAAACCCTTGAATCCATCCCTTTATTGCTTTCCGGCGGTTACTTGGAATGGTTCACGCCCCCGCGGGAAGTTCAGCTTGAAGGGCCGTTCACGGATGAAGATGGCTCCCTCTCACTGCTTGCTGGAATTTCCAAACTTGATTTGGATGTCGGCACCTTTGGTGGCGTCATTATGATTCAGCAAAAGCTAGAAAAATTATTAAATAACCTGAGAGATGTAAAATTTTTCGATGAAAATCTGATATGGATTTTCGATGCAGAGGGGAAGTTACTGCAAAAACCTGCCGAAGAGAGAAATTGTATCGATCCAACACCATATCTATTCGATGATTTTCAGGGAACACCCAAATTGATGGATCTGAAAGAGGGGCTGATTGCCTACCAAGACTTTTCCATTATTCCAGGAAAACCCTTTGTCAGAGTGGCCATCAGCATACCAAGTGTCCTTTTACTCAAGGACTTCTCTTCCACGATTCGTTTTTTCACCGTGGTGCTGGTCAGTTCCCTCATACTGGTGTTGCTGGTTACCCTCTATGTATCCCGCTATCTTTCAAGACCGATTATTGAGCTTGCCGCCGCCGCCAACGCACTGTCCAACGGTGACTTGGAGGCCAAGGTCGCGGTCAAAACCACGGGAGAGGTTCATATGCTCGTGGATAGTTTCAATCAGATGATTAAGGATCTAAAGACCCAGAGGGATGAAATATCAAGATCGCGGCGAAATGCTGAGCAGGCCAATCAGGCCAAAAGCGAGTTTCTAGCGAACATGAGTCACGAACTGCGCACGCCTCTTAACCATATCATCGGGTTTTCACAAATATTGATCGATAAATCCTTTGGTGAATTGAATGAAGTACAGGAAGAGTATCTCACAGATGTTTATGACAGCAGCAAACATCTACTTTCCTTGATCAACGATATTTTGGATCTGTCCAAGGTTGAAGCGGGGAAGTTAGAATATCATCCCTCCGAAGTACGAATCAAGGATGTTTTGACCAACAGTCTGATCATGATCAAAGAGAAAGCCTTAAAGCACGGCATCCAAACATCAGCCAATTTCAACGAAATCTCAGATACCATTCAGGCAGATGAGCGTAAGATCAAACAAATCCTTTACAATTTATTGTCCAACTCGGTTAAGTTCACTCCGGACCAAGGGCAAATTTTGCTATCTGCCAAACACGTTTCCCATATCGACACTAAAAGGCAGGGCGTTTCCAGTGACGGAAAGAATTACCTTCTGATCTCTGTTAAGGACAATGGCATTGGCCTGAAGCGGGAAGATATTGAAAGAATTTTTAAGCCCTTTGAGCAGGTGGAAAACTCAGCTAGCCGTCGATTCCCGGGAACCGGGCTTGGATTGTCATTAACCCAAAATCTTGTTCAGCTTCACGGTGGGAAAATATGGGCTGAAAGTGAGGGGGAAGGCAAAGGAACTGCCATCTTTTTTTGTATTCCCGTTGTTGTGAAGGAAATTGGCCATAAACTGGCTTAAATCTGGCCATGTCTACGACTAGTATTCGGTCAGCCTGACCGGCAGATAGCCAAAATCCGTTCACCTGAAAATTCAGTTGGCTCCAGTGCATGTGACAATACCTTATCTGAAATTTGACCAAAGTTTTGATTAATTGAGAGAGGACGATTATTTACAGGGCGGTAAAATTACCGATGACACAATTCGGAGTTGCCAGGTCAAATAAATATTGTCCTGAGGGGTCATCAATTGACCTTCGTCTTTGACACGAACAGAGCAAAAAGCGGGGCCTTAGACATTCCCTGGTGTTGACACATCAGTTACGAAATCAGCAAAAAATGAGTATTTAAGTTCAACACCGGCTTCGTCATTTTCTGACTCTGCTTTAGGCCACCTTGATCCAAGTGGTTCTTGAGGATCCCTCTTTACAAATAATACGAAAAACGGGAAAATAGCTAAATTGCTTTGGGGCACAACGAATGATGACTATGGGGGGGTTGAAATTATAGATAGTGCCCATCCATAAATGGTTATTTTCCCCGATTTCTGCGTTGCGCGAAAAATTTTATCCTCGGAATATCAACTATATGCACCCCAGGGGCAATTCTTTCAGGGCGCCTGCGGTAAAATTTTTCGCACGCCTTGATCTCGACCAAAATCCCTCATTTCTGGACGGACACTATATAATATTGCCCGAGTCACAACGAAAGATGGCAATGGCCGCTAATAAATACTGTCAATATCCGGTGATTTTCCTCGATCATTTGTCAATTTCCGAAGTTGGGTTGTAACTTATCAGAATAAAATAGATTGTTAATGCACATTGATTTTTATTCTCATGATGTCGCGCGGTATTTTCGACGCCATCTATGAATCATATACGAAACGAACCTTTCAAGACTTGATTCTTTTGTACCCATGTGTATTTTTATAAAATACACATGGAGGAGGTGCTACATGAAAGCAACAACCGTTCGTCTTGACGAAGGTATGATAGGGCGTGTTGATCATTTGGCGGGTGAGTTGAGCCGTTCAAGGTCCTGGGTAATTAAACAAGCCATAGAAAGGTTTCTAGAATACGAAGAGTGGTTTGTTCATGAAGTCAAGGATGGGTTGAAAGAAGTGGAACGGGGTGAGATCGCAACAGATGATGAAGTGGCTAACCGATTTCAAAAATGGGGTGTAGATGCGCGTTAAATGGACCCGCAGAGCGCTTGATAATTTGGACACCGCCGTGGATTATATTGCCGCCGACAAACCCACGGCAGCAGCTGATGCGGCTCTGAAAATTTTGAACACCGTAAAAATGTTAGCCGATCAACCAGGAATGGGACGTCCTGGAAGAGTTGCGGGTACAAGGGAGTTCGTCGTGCCAAGCCTACCTTATATTTTACCCTACGTGGAAAAGGCTGGGGCAGTGGTCATCTTGAGGGTGATGCACACGTCAATGAAATGGCCCAAAAGGTTTTAGGAATATTGCCACCTTTCATTGTGGGATTGACACGATACGAGAGAACCCATGTGGGCTCCAACGAATGGTGACAATGGGGGGCCTGAAATCATAGACAATATTAGCCGGGTCACAACGAAAAATGGCAATGGCCGCTAATAAATTCTGTCAATCTCCGGTGATTTTCCACGATCATTTGTCAATATCCCAAATAGGTGTTTAACGTTCCGTATTTATAGGTAATGTTATTTCATAAATTTTGGCGTATTTTATGATAGCCCTTATACTATGTGCCATCATGCGACGTCACAAACACGGAATCAAGGGATTAAATATCAGTTCTAACGAGGCGTTACAAAAGGAGACAAAAAGGGGACAAGTTTAGAGGTTTTCATAGATCCGGAGTGTAAATTTCATTAGGAGTTCTCCACCTAAGAAAATATTCAAGGGCATCGGTGCTTCCGATCAAATCCTGGGCCTTTTGAAGCCGCTCCGATATTTTAAGTTTGTTGTCCTCACCCAGATCATTGGCACGCTGTTCCGCGTCCTTGAAAAATTTATCGATTCGGTTTGCCTCGGCCCAGGTATCGATAATTTGGAACAGTTGTTCCCTGCTTTGCTTTAGCGCTTCGGCAGTCAGTTTTTCTTCCCTTTCTATGCGCCACTTTTCTTGTTGGGCTTCCCATTTTTTTAGTTCTATCTCCGCTTGACGCTCACCCTCTTCTACGAGACGGGCGACCTTGGGAGTTGCCCGTTCCAGGCTTTTAACGATCGCCCTGATTTGCTTTTTCAAAGGGTGCTTTCTCAATTTAGGTGCAGATGGTTTTGTGTTCCGCTTGTGTCTTTTGGATGGTGGGCGGGGCAAGGCTCTATCCTTTTTCGAATAGTGTTCGCCGCCCTTTGTCCATACGGATTCATCACCGGGTCGAGCTTCAGGAAGAGGAGGTTTCGGCGGCGCTTTTCCCACAGCCAGTTTCGCCCAATATCCCCGCTCCGGCCTCGGAACGTTCAGAAGGGTGCACACCCGGGCCATACAGCTGGATGAAACGTCGTATCGGTCCGCCACCTTCAGCATTGGTTCCGACCAGACAAGTTCATATAGCTGTTCACGTGTTAAGGATGAAGATGACACGGTTGTTTTCTTTCCATATTATTTCAGAAGGTTAAAGATAGAGTGAATAGAAACAACAAAATAAGTAACGTGGTTGACAAATTATTAAATAATGGATAATGTGTCAACCAAAAGCCAACCGAAAACGTTTTAATGTGTAGGAAAGGGGGGGTGACGTAATGGATGGTTTTGGGGTAAGGCTGAAAGCCGCACGGAAAATGGCTGGAATGTCCCAGCAGAAGCTTGCCGATGCCACTGATAATCTGATCACCAAACAGGCGGTCAGCAAGTATGAGAAAGGCAAAATGATGCCCGCTTCGGATATCCTGATCGCCATTTCAAAAGCCTTGGGGGTAAAAAGTGGGTATTTCTACCGCCAATCCCAAGTCAAATTGACCGGACTTGAGTTCAGAAAAAAATCCAGACTCTCGAAAAGCGATGAAAACCGCGTTAAGTACCAAACTCTGGATTTCCTGGAGAGGTATAAAGAAATTGAAAGCATAATGGGGCAGGATGCCATATTCGTCAATCCATTGAAAAATACCACCGTCGAAAATCAGGATGATGTCGAAAATGCCGCTTTGCGCCTACGTAAAGCATGGGATCTCGGCAGTGCGCCCGTTTCTAATCTTATGGAACTATTGGAGGACAAAGGCGTCAGAATTTATGAAGTCGATCTGCCTGACACTTTCGACGGACTTTCCGCATGGGCAGACAACATTCCCGTCATCACCATTAACAAAAACAGTGACCTTGTCAGGAAAAGGTTGACCATCGTCCATGAGCTTGCGCACCTGATCATCCGTTTCGGCGAATGCAACGACCGGGATTTGGAGAAACTCTGCCACAGCTTTGCCGGTGCCTTTTTGTTGCCCAAAGAAAAGATGATTGAAGAAATAGGTCCGAATCGTTCCAAGATCAGCTTTCTTGAACTGAAAAAACTAAAGGGTATTTACGGTATTTCATTGATGGCGCTGATTGTACGGGCAAAGAATTTAGGGATCATTAACGATCATTTTTTTAAGAATTTCTTTATCCATGCGAGTAAAAGCGGATGGAGGTCCGGGAAAACCAAAGAGCCTGGACAATATGTTGGCAGGGAATACGCCAATCGTTTTCGACAAATAGTATCATGGGCGGTTGCTGAGGATATCATTACCATGTCAAAGGGAGCGGAACTCATGTATGTCAGTTTGCCTGAATTTCGAAAAGGATTTCAAATCGCAGCATGATCATTGTTATAACAGATGCGTGCTTTTTGATCGACCTGATAGACATCGATCTGTTCGGTGAATTCCTTGGACTGGGATATCAGGTTCAGATTACGTCGTCGGTGTTCGCGGAACTCGAAGGCGATGAATACCTCAAACCGGATTTTGAAATTTGGTGTTTGGACAATAGCAGAAAAAAGGCAGAGCCCCGTTAGAGGCTCTGCCTTTTTTACCGCATGTTAAGCGAACTAAATACTAATGCCTAATATATCGAAGCTCTGCCGTTAATTA
>Ga0316198_10002579_pt1 | contig 10949 bp, 14 predicted proteins | sample OudBieAanoxic_MG_FD_204935 | JGI IMG/M metagenome (GOLD analysis project Ga0316198, IMG submission 204935) | Coastal sediment microbial communities from Oude Bieten Haven, Netherlands - site A anoxic | ecosystem: Environmental > Aquatic > Marine > Coastal > Sediment | place: Netherlands... | reverse complement strand
CCGAAGAGATGACTTCCGCCGCTGATTTGGTGCACATCCGCGCCGGACTTCCCAGGTATGGTTGGGTCTGTGGCCCCCGACTTTGTTGCTCTCCCAAAGGCTCTGCTGCACGACCATCTCGACGGTGGCTTGCGGGTAACAACGGTGCTCGAACTGGCCGAGGCGGCCGGGTACACCGGCCTGCCGTCGAATGACCCCGACGCCCTGGCATCCTCGTTTCACCAGGGCGACTCAGGGTCGCTCGAGAGCTACCTCGAGGCCTTTGACCACACCGTTGCCGTCATGCAGACCCCCGAGGCCGTCGAACGAGTCGCCTACGAGGCCGGCGTTGACCTCGCGGCCGACGGCGTCGTCTACGCAGAGCTCCGGTTTGGACCCTCCTTGCTGACTCAGCGGGGTATGGCCCATGAGGATTCAATCGAAGCCGCACTTGCGGGTCTGTCCCGCGCGGAACGTGAGACCGGCATCGTGGCGCCGCTGATCGTTACGGCCATGCGCCAGATGTCCTATTCGGAGAAGGTGGCGCAGGCTGCGATCCGATTCCTCGGCAAGGGTGTCGTCGGCTTCGACCTCGCCGGACCCGAGGCCGGGTTTCCCGCCGATGACCATCTTCCGGCGACCCGGGCGGCCCGTCGCGCCGGCTTGGGTTTGAGCATCCACGCCGGCGAGGGCGATGGGCCCAACAGCATCTGGCGGGCCCTCGACCGGTGCTGTGCGCAGCGCCTTGGCCACGGCGTCCGGATCATCGACGACACAGTGAGAGCCGATGGCGAGATCATCTCCCTTGGTTTGATCGCCACCCAAGTTCGCGACCAGCGGATCCCCCTCGAGGTCAGCATCACCTCAAACCTGCATACCGGCATCGCCGAAACGGCCTTGACCCACCCCGTCGGTCCGCTGTATCGAGCCGGCTTCAGGATCACGCTCAACACGGACAATCGCCTGATGAGTGGCATCGACTTGAGTGACGAATACGCGTTGGCTCACGATTCGCTCGGTTTCACGGTCGCGGAACTCGGGTTGATCACCGAGGCTGCCATCGAAGCCGGCTTCGGGGACTACGGCCGGCGGCGTCGACTGGTGCGCGAGGTGGTGCGCCCCGCCTACGCGGCGGCGACCCGTTCCTAAGCCAATTGGTTGTCCAGCCAGGCGGCGGTGAAGCCGAGGACCTCTTCCTGCTCCGGTTCGTTGTGGATCTCATGGCGCAACCCGGGAAACAGCTTGCGCTCCACCGACGGCACGGCCGCCAGCGGTGCCGAAGCCGACGGGGGTACCAACTCGTCGTTGGCGCCGTGGATGACCAGCACCGGTGTCCGGATCTGGTCGACTTCTTCCCTCGCACGATCCATTGCGGCAAGGAAGGCGTCTCCGAAGCGGGTCGTTGCCTTTTCGTGCACGAGCGGGTCGGCGAAGTAGGCCTCGGCGACCGATGGATCACGCGATAGATGCTCGCCCTTGATGGAGTTCTTCATCGAGAAGCTCGGGGTCACTTTGGACAACACTGTGGCGGCCAAACGCAGGATCGCCGGGACCGACGCTGAGAGGGAAGGAGCGGAGAGCACATACAGATCGGGCTGGAGGCGATCACTCTCCGCATACAACGTAGCGATCAAGCCCCCCATTGAATGGCCGTAGATGACCACAGGAGCTTCCAATCGGGAGAGTTGCTCCTCGACATCGTCGAGGAACAACTCGAAGGATTCGATGTCGACCGGCCCCTCAGAGGTCCGGCCGTGACCGCGCTGGTCGTAGCCATGTACATCGAACCCGGCGGCAGCGAAATACGACCCGACATGTTCCCACCGGCCGCTGTGCTCCCCGATGCCGTGGATCATCAGCATCCGGGCGCGGGGCTCTGTGCAGTCCCAGTGTCGGGTGAACAAATCGGTACCGTCCTGCGCGGAGAATGTCCCGGTCACGCTGGTCATGGATCCTCCGTTCAGTCCAACTCTTCGTAGGCAGCCAAAGCAGCCCCGACGATACCGGCGTTGTTGCGCAGCTTGGCCGGCACCAGTTTGGCCCGCGTATCGAGATGTTTCTTGAAGTCCTTGAACCGCTTGCTGATCCCTCCGCCGAAGATGATCAGGTCGGGAGAGAACAGCACTTCGACATACTGGAGGTATTCGTTGACCCGCCCGGCCCACCAGTCGAGCTTCATCTCCTCGCGCTCAACGAGCTGTGCCGCAGCGTAGTGCTCGGCTTCCATCCCCCGGAACTGCAGATGCCCGAGTTCGGTGTTGGGGACCAGTTTCCCCCGGTAGAACAGCGCACTCCCGATCCCGGTCCCGAAGGTGAGCACCAGCACCACTCCTCGTTCTTTCTTGCCGGCTCCAAAACGCATCTCTGCGAGTCCGGCTGCATCGGCGTCGTTGAGGAGGTGAACCGGCATCTCGAGCCGTTCGGCCAGCAGCGCCTCTCCATCCGTGTCAATCCATGTGGCGTCGATGTTGGCTGCGGAGTAGACGATCCCGTGTTGGACAACGCTCGGCAGGGCACACCCGACTGCACCATCCCATTTGAACTTGCGGACCACCTTGGCGGCAACACCCATGACGGCGTCGGGTGTTGCCGGCTGTGGCGTCTTGATCCGATAGCGATCGGCAGCGAGGTCGCCGGCGTCAACGTCCACCGGAGCTCCCTTTATCCCGGATCCCCCGATGTCGATGCCGAACACCTTCATGGCTCCAACCTCTCTACGCTGCGAACGATTCTGTCTGCTGTATCGACCCAGCGGCGAAGACTCTCCTCCGTTGCCGCTGCGTCGACCCGGATCCGCACTCCTCCGGGTAGGTCCGGGAATCGCGCTCCCACCGGCTCGGCGGAGATGTCCTTCGTCCCGCCAAGCGCCGAGGTTACCCCGTCGGGATCGAGTGGGAACATCGCCACGAACACGGACGAGCGGGGCTTGCCATGGGCCAACCGGAAACCCGGCACCTGGCCGGCCAGCAGGGCGAGACGACGTGCCTTGGTGGTGGCCTCTGTGCGGGCCCTGTCGCGATCCACGTCGGGAACGCTCGGTTCTGAGATGAACGTAGCGTCCCGCCCACGCGTGTCGTGTCGAACGAAGTGAATGTCCGAGGTGCCGACGGGAAACGGGTTCGCACCATCGAGGACCAGGACTACGACCCGGCCGGGAGGCATCCGCTCGAGCCGGCCGAACCAATTGGGATGCTCAGCAACCACCACCGAGTCTTCCACCGTCCCCCACACCGTGGACCCTCGAAACGTTGGGCGAGCGACGACGTCGTCCCGTGGCAGGGAGGAGAGCAGAGTCACGAGGCTGGGACTGATGGCACGCGAGACAACGATGGGACCGCGAACGTCAACCAGAAGCGATCGCAACCGGCCGACGTCCTCGCTCATTTCCCGATGAAGGGTGGCTCCACCCGTTCTAGCGGTTCCCAAGCGCCTCGAATCTCGACCTCGATGGGTGCGGAGGCATCCGGGGGCGGCGCCAGGTAGCCCATCCCGATTCCGCAGCCGAGCACGGGGCTGAAATTGCCGCTGGCAACCAGACCACGCGACGCCCCCGCCCGCAGCGGGTAACCGTGGCGTGGAATCCGCCGACCGGCGCTGCGGAACGCGACGAGTTGTTGCTCGATGCCATCGGCTCGCTGCTCCTCGAGCGACGCCTTGCCGACGAAGTCGTGATTCCAGTCGACGACCCAGCCGAGACCGGCTTCGAGGGGTGTTGTCTCTTCGGTCAGGTCCTGACCCCACAGGGGGAAGCCCATTTCGAGACGGAGCGTGTCGCGAGCTCCCAAGCCGCAGGGCACAGCCCCGGCGGCCACAAGGCCGCGCCACAGCGATCCGGCCGCTTCCTCCGGCACCAGAATCTCGGCGCCTGGTTCGCCGGTGTAACCGGTACCCGCTGCGATGATCGGAACGCCGTCGAAGGTTGCGGTGATCAGGCGAAACCGGCGCGGCATCTCACCGATGACCGCGATCACGACGCCGGCCGCCGTAGGACCTTGGACGGCGAGCAATGCGGTACCGCTGCGCCGCGGCTCAACCCGGGTGCCTTCGGGAACGGCGCGACGGAAGCGTTCGAGGATGCCGTCGAAGTTGACACCGTTGGGCAGTACCCACAGCGTCTCAGGCTCCACCCACCAGACGATGATGTCGTCGACCACGCCGCCGTATTCGTTGAGGGCCATCGTGTACTGCGCCCGGCCGGGCTCGATCTTGGCGATGTCGTTGCACAACACTGCCTGCAGGGTCGCAACGGCACCGGGCCCCATCACGGTGAAACGTCCAAGATGGCTGACGTCGAACACCCCCGCCTTGGTACGCACCGCCTCGTGCTCGGCGATCACCCCTTCGTACTGGACCGGCATCTCCCAGCCACCAAAATCCGTGAAGCGCGCTCCGAGCGCTTCATGCTCGGCCCGCAATGGCGTCTCTGGCATCTGGTGCGTCCCTCCGTCGTCGGCAGACCCGCCGAGACTAACGCCAACCCGGACCGACGCTATGCAGCAGTGCGTTGCGGATCGTCAGCCCGCAGCGGCGTCGTCGTCTTTGCGCAGTTCGGCGACGACCCCGTTGACACCGTCGAGTTCGACAACGCTGACCACCTGTGGGGGGCCGGGGATCCGGGTCGGAGCGGCCGGCATTTCCTGCTCGTCTGGTTCCTCGAGGCCGTATTTGACCAGCAGATTCAGGTAGTCCCGCTGGTAGAAGATCTTGCAGTGCACTTCGGGGTACAGCTCACGCAACTGCCGCACCTTACGATTCTTCTTCGTGACCAGCTTCTGGTTCATCGTGGTGATCTCGATGAACACGTCCTCCTCGGGGAGGTAGAAGTCGGGCCGGAAGAACTTGATCGGCTGCTGCGCCTCATCCCACTCGATGGCGAACTCGCGCGGCTCGTACTCCCACGCCACGTCGTAGAAATCGAGGAGTCGAGCGAATTGCCGCTCGCTGACGTGAGCAAAATCAACGAGGTCGGCCGGCGCAGGCCCGAAGTCGAGGTCGTCGGCGCTCAGTTGGCTCGCGCCTCCGTGCCGGCCAGATCGGCCGCTTCGTCGTCGGGAGGTCGTAGGGCGTGAATCTCCCCCTGGAGCTCTGCCTGGACGGGTCCGACGGCAATGCCGAAGACGCCCTGCCCACGCTGGAACACGTCCACCACCTCATCCGGGCTGTGTGCGGCGTAGATGGTGGTCCCGTCGCTCAGCAGGGTCACATCGGTGAGAGGCTGCTGACTCTGGAGCTGCTCGCGCAAGATGTCCATTGCAGATCGGATCTTCTTGAGGCTCATCCCGGCATCGAGCAGGCGCTTGACCACCTTGAGCTGCACGATATCACCAAAGGAATAAAGGCGCTGGGTACCGGAGCCGTGGGCTGCAGAAATCGACGGAACGATCAACCCGGTGCGTGCCCAGTAGTCGAGCTGGCGGTAGGTGATCCCCACCAGATTGCATACCTGCGGGGCCCGATAACCATCATCTGCGAGTTGCGCGTCGCGCGCCTGGTCCGTCACGGCGAGTCTCCTTTGTCATCCTGTAGCTTACACCGACGTAATTCCGCCCGCCGAACTACGCCGATGAAACTACCCACGCGTGGCGGGACTTGTCAACAACCTGTGGATAACGCCCGCAATGTAGGCTCAGGAGTGAGCTTGGGCGGTGGTAGCGAGGTGTTTGAGCGCGTCGAGCTGCTCCTGTGATCCGACTGCGACCACCACCTGGCCAGTATGGAAGATCGTCGAAGGATCCGGGTTCACGTCGAGTTGGTTCTTTTCCTTGCCGATGGCGATGACCATCGCTCCGCCCTTGGCCCGCAAGTTGAGATCGCGCAGCGACTGACCCACAAACGGACTCGTCGCTGAGATGCGGAACTCGGCAACTCGGAACTCGACGAACCGCCCGGCAATCATGAGATCGATGAACTCGGCCGTGTCGGTATTGAGCACCAGCGCGGCCAAGCGTTCCGCCCCCACCTGCTGAGGAGCAACAACGCGGTCGGCCCCGGCCATGAACAGCTTCCGCTCGGCCTCGGCATCGATTGCCCTGGCGACCACCAAGATGTTTGAGCGCCGCGCCTTGGCTGAGAGCGTGATCACGAGATTGTCGGAGTCGCTCCGAACCGCTGCGACGAGTGCACCGGCTCGCTCCAAGCCGGCCTGTTCGAGCACCCCATCGTGGGTGGCATCGCCGACGATCGCCAGTGCTCCGTGCTCGAGTGCGCCGGCAATCAGCTCCGGGTTGCTGTCGACCACAACGACGTCGACCCCTTCGCCATGAAGCCGCCGCCACGCCGTGGCCCCCACCTGGCCGTAGCCGCACAGAATGGTGTGACCCTGTAGCGAGTCGATGGTCTTTTGCATGCGCTTCTTTCGCCGATCATCACCCAGCAGCCGGTCGACTGCCAGTTCCAGCCCGACGACGGCAGTGTAGAGAACACCGCCGAGCCCGAGCACAAGCAGGATGATGGCGAACGCTCTGCCCCCCGTCCCGAGGAACACGCCGGGGCCGAAGCCGAGGGTCGAGATCGTGATGACCGTGAGGTACAAGCCGTCAAACGCCGACATGCCCTCGATCAGCATGAACCCAACCGTCCCAATCGCGACGACGGTGAGCAGAATTGCAAGTCCGGCTTGCAGGCTCCGCGCCCGGCTCATGAAGGACCTTGACCGGCCTCGAAGTCATCCGGCGTTATGTCCTCCAGGAATTCGCGGAAGCGCTCTATCTCTTCCTCCTGGCCCTCATCGCGGATTTCGACTCCGCCTTCATCGAGTACCGCCCGTGCCGCGTACACGGGCGACGAGGTTCTCGTCGCCAAGGCTATGGCATCCGACGGTCGCGACGAGATGGTGATCTCGTCGTCGCCGTTGCGCTTGATGATCAGATCCGCAAAGAAGGTTCCCGCCCGCAGATCGGTGACAACCACCCGATCAACGGTTGCGCCCAGCGAGTCGGTGATGAGCTTGAGGAGATCGTGTGTCATCGGACGTTGCGGCTCCACACCTTCGAGAGCCAGCGCGATCGCGGTTGCCTCATTGGTCCCGATCCAGATCGGCAAGAACCGGCCTCCGTCGCGTTCGCGCAACAGGAGAATTGGGGTATTGGTCGGCAGTTCGATCCGCACGCCGACAACGTCCATCGGAATCGTGTCGTTCTCCGTCTCTTCCATGCGGTCAGCCTATCACCGCAGCAAGGATGTCAGCCGGTCCGTAGGGCTCGGCTGGCGGTCGCAAACGAGCGGTGGTCGCGGGTCAATTCGCTGAGATCCATCACTGCCCACAGCGACGGCACGTTGCGATACCACCCATTCCAGTCGAGCCCGTAGCCGAGCAGGAACTCATCGCCCACCTCAAACCCGCGGTACTCGACAGGAACGTCGACAATGCGGCGCGGCGCCTTGTCGAGGAGCGCCACGGTGCGGATCGAAGCGGGATCACGGGTCTCGAGCACCCTACGTAGCGTCGTCAAGGTGAGACCGGTGTCCACGATGTCCTCAACAATGACGACATCGCGGCCCTGCAACGGCGTGGCGATGTCCATCGCAATCCCAACCCTGCCGTCGTTGCCGAATCGGGTCAGCGACAGAAAGTCGACTTCCAGGTCACCCGGATACGCTCTGACCAGATCGGCCATGAACGGGACGCATCCCTTGAGCACGCCCACGAAGACGGGAACAGTGTCCTGGTAGGTAGCCCCGAGTTCTGCACCAAGCTGCTCCGCCCGCACTCCGAGCGCCGCCTCGGAAACGACCTCCACGAAGGGATCGGTCATCCGGTTCCTCCCAAGGTCACCGGAGCGACGCTCCTCATCCAGTCCCGGATGCGATAGCCGAGGTCGGTCGTCTCCAACGTGTTCACCGCCCAGGTGCCGTCGGGGACGTTGGTGACGACCTCGAGCTGCGCCAGCTCCTCCTCGGTCAGTGTGATCCCCGAAGGCAGGGCACCGCCGCCACCCTCTTGGGGGACGAGTTCGGCCAGTAGCCGGTCGTGGATCGTGAGGGTGCGCGCCCCATAGTCCAGCAACTCGCGGGTGTCGTCGAAGTGGCCTTCGGAACCCATGACAACCGCGATCAGAGTGCGGTCTCCCTGCTCGAGCACCGAGACGAGCACCAGACCGGCCCTCCCGGTGTACCCGGTCTTGAGCCCGACGACGCCCGGATAGACCCCAAGCAGACGGTTGGTTGTTTGGGCGCGTCGGGCAACGCCGTTCGGACTCGGAGTGAAGCTCACCAAGCGGGTACGGGCCAGACGCGACAGATAGGGTCGTTCCAGCGCAGCTTCCGCCATCGTGACCAGGTCGGCGGCCGAGGTGTAATGCTCGGGGTCGTCGAGACCATGTGGGTTGACGAAGTGACTGTGTTCGAGGCCGAGTTCCTCCGCCTTGGCGTTCATCATGTCGGCGAACCCCTCCTCAGAGCCTCCGACATGCTCGGCCAATGCCATGGCGGCATCGTTTCCTGAGCGGATCAGGAGCCCGGCCAACAAGTCCTTGACGATCCATCGTTCCCCGGCGTAGAGGCCGATCTCGGATTCACCGACGTTCGCTGCCTTCTCCGAGATCCGCACCTTCTCGTCCAGTTCGGCATTGTCGGCAACGACCAGTGCCGTCATGATCTTCGTGACCGACGCCATCGGGCGCTCCTCGGTGGCGTTCTCGGAGGCCAGTACGACATCGGCGTCGGCGTCGTAGAGAATCCATGCTTCGGCGGTGAGCTCAGGGGGTTCGTCGGGCTCGGGAGCAGGCAGCACCGGGGCGGTATATGCCGACACAGAGAATGCGGCGGCGGCAGCGATGAGGGAGAAGGACCGCATCAGCCCTCCAGCAACTTTCGGAGCCGGCCCCGCACGATGGCTTCTTGAAGCTGACTGCTCGCTTGCCCACAGTCGGCGAGGATCTCGGCGGCCCGGTGCCGGTTATCCGGGTTGCGATGGCGCAGTAGCGGACTCACCAGTTGGTTGAGCAGGTCGGTCTCGCGATCGGCGGCGAGCCGTAGTGCCCGGAGGTGGCGTATCTCGAGCCCCTGGCTGAGAAGACGATGAGCGGCACGGGCCACCATGACGTCGTCGTCACGAAACACCACGTCCCCGCGCGGCAACGTGAGCGGTTCGAGCACTCCGAGTTCGACCAATTCGTCGATCTGTCGGTTGCTGAGACCGGAAGAGCGCACCAGCTCATCTGCGTCCATGGAAAGACCTGTGCTCGCGAAATACGCCTCCGGGGGAGGGCCGGACTCGGGGCGCGCCGGAGCGTCTTCTCCGCGTTCCCATGCGGTGAGCTTGGATTTGATGACGCGCAGGGGGAGGTAGTGGTCCCGCTGCTCTCGGAGGATGTACTCGATACGGCGCACGTCCTCGTCGCTGAACATGCGGTAACCGGCGGCGCTCCGCCGCGGCTCGATCAGGCCTTGTCCCTCGAGAAACCGGACCTTTGAGACCGTAACGTCTGGGAACTCCAGGCGGAGCAGGTTGATGACCTCGCCGATGCTGCGGGTGGGTGGCTCGCCAACATCGGCGCGGAGCTGCTCATTCACTGCCGACCACCACCGCCAGGTGGAACTTGCCGATCATGACCTCGTCGCCGGGAGCAAGCGCCGCCCGATCGTCGCGACGCTCGAGGTTCACGTAGGTGCCGTTGGTGGACCTCAGATCCTCGACCGACAGCCCGGACTCATCGACGTAGAACCGGGCGTGGTGGCGTGACACAGTTACATCCCCAAGGAAGATCGCCACGTCGTCGGAACGACCGGCCAACGTTTCTCCGTCGCCGAGCACGTAGGTCAGGCCGGCCCGCGGTCCCCGCTCCACAACCAGCGCATACCGGAACGCACCAGCCACCTTCTGGCTGGAATCGCCGGTTGCCGGTTCCGCGCCCGCAGGCCGGTACACGATCGTCGGATCGTGCTCGACTGCAACGTGATCAGGCAGGTCGGCAGAGCCTGGGTCCTGGTGGGGGTCCGTCATGGCCGCCATGGTAGTCCACATCCCTCAACAAGTGATTGAGGGCGAGTAGCGTCGTTCCCTCCGTCGCCGAGTGGCGTCGGCTGGTCTCAGCTCTCGGTGAACGCTGCGTAGGCGGTGGCATCCATCAAGTGATCGAGCACCGCTGTGTCGACCGGCACGATGACGACGAACCAGCCTTGCCCGAAGGGATCGCTGTTCACCAGTTCCGGGGCATCGAGCAGGATCTCGTTGACCGCCGCGATCGTTCCCGTGATCGGAGCGTATACCTCCGCAACCGACTTGGTCGACTCGATCTCGGCAAACGAGGCGCCGGCGATCACGCTGCCGCCGACCTCGGGTAGGTCGACGTACACGATGTCACCCAAGGCGTCTTGGGCGTAGTCGGTGATTCCAACCCGAACGCCGCCATCGGGCTCGCGGCGTACCCATTCGTGGTTCTCGGCGTACCGAAGGTCCTCTGGAATCTGCACCGTTTCTCCCGTGTGATCGGTCGCGAACGAGCTTACTGCGCCGGCTCCGCATCACCTGTCGACTGGTTGCGCAGCAGTCGCAGTGCGTCGCCGAGGTACTGCGCGCCGACGACGTAGTAGATGATCAGCCCAGGTATTCCAGTCACACGAGCTGCCCAAATCAGCCATTCCACCTCGTACCCGACTCCCAGGTACCACCAGGCAATTGCCGCATAGAGCATCAACGTCGCCAGCTTACCCAGCCAGCGTACCTCGAGCTTGGTGCCCACCTTGAGGCCAACGACGAGTGCCCCGATCCCGATGAGGACTTCGCGAACGATCAGCGCACCGGCGAACCAGACGGGTAGTACGCCGTAGATCAGACCTCCAACAACCGCTGCCAGGACGGCAAGGCGGTCGGCCAGGGGATCGAGGAACTTGCCCACCTCGCTGACCTGGTTGAACCGCCGAGCGACATAGCCGTCCACCCAGTCGGTGGCGCCGATGAACGCCAGCAACCAGCCCGCAGCCGCAATCTCGTCGATGTGCAGCAGCCACAAGAAAACCGGCACCAGCAG
>Ga0316198_10002578_pt1 | contig 10949 bp, 5 predicted proteins | sample OudBieAanoxic_MG_FD_204935 | JGI IMG/M metagenome (GOLD analysis project Ga0316198, IMG submission 204935) | Coastal sediment microbial communities from Oude Bieten Haven, Netherlands - site A anoxic | ecosystem: Environmental > Aquatic > Marine > Coastal > Sediment | place: Netherlands... | reverse complement strand
GTCCGTGACACCCCGAGGATGATCAAGTCCGCCTCGTCGAAGGATTCCAGACCCTGTCCGTCGTCGTGACGACGGGTGAAGTGAATCGCCTCGATGACCTTGAACATGTCCTCCGACTGGCCCCGAAAGGCACCCGGTGTCCGGCTCGGCATGGACTGGAGAGCGTCGGAGAAGATGTTCATCAATGGCCCGAGCAGATCCAGAACCACCAACCCGCGTTGCCGCCCCAGGTCAACAACGGATTCACTCAGCTCGCGGGAAACGAAGGTGAAGACCACGATGGCCTCACCCGGGTCGACGTCGTCGAAGATGGTGCGCAGCTGATCCACCGAGCGCGTGAAGGGAAATCGTCGAACCCGTGCGCTGGCCCGACCGAACTGGACGAGGGTCGACCGGACCACCGCCTCTGCGGTGGCACCGGTGGCGTCGGAGACAACGAGGATCTCGAGTGGCTTGGTCAACTTCAGGATCTCTGATCCACTATAACCCGCATCCGAGTCCGCGTCCGACTCCTTGACCTCTGCCCCTGCCGCTGCCCCTGCCGCTGTCCCTGCCCCTGCCCCTGCCAGCCTCACCTACTCCGGCACATCCCGATGAGAGGACACCGATTCCCATTCTAAAACCCGGATACCTTTCGGACCCGAGGCCACGAACCGCGCTCGCGGGACCGGGCCGGACGGGATCCCTCGCCCGCAGCGGTTCGAGACTGCAGGTGGTCTCCATGGACTCGCCGGACCGACCCAGGCTGCGATAGGGTGATGACGATGTCGGATCACCCGAACCCACTCGGCGACCTGCGCCTCTTCGGTCTGACCGACCGGCGTCGCGATCTGGTGCTCACGGTTCTCTTGATCGCAGTGATCCTCACCGGGAGGTTGTTGGTCTTCCCCGCGTCGATCTGGGAACAGGACGAGGCCGCATTCGCCGCCGCCATCCTCGATTTTGACGCCAGCGACAATCGGCCCCACCCTCCGTGGTTTCCACTCTGGATCGGATTCGGAAAGCTCGTCCACCTCGTCGGTGCCGGACCGGCGGAGTCTCTCCGGATCGTCAGCCTCGTTTTTTCGGTGTGGATGATCTTCCCACTCACCGCCATGTGGTCCCCCCTGGTGGGTCGGGGCCTGGCGATCGGGGCCTCGCTCCTCTTTCTGGTGGCCCCGGGCCCATCGTTCTTCTCCGGACGGGCGTTTTCAGGAACCACCGCCACGGCTCTTCTCGTGGCCGCGTTGGCCTTCTGGCTCCAGGCCCGCGACCGGCCCCGGTGGCTGGCCGCCGGGTCCATCCTGGCGTCGACGGCCATCCTCGTGCGACCGCAGTTTCTGCCGGTCGCGGTCGGCGCCATGTTGGTGGTCGGTATCCGCATTCCGGCCAAACAGCGATTGCGGATGCTCGCGGCTTTCGTCACTCCCCTCTGCGTCGGGGCCCTGATCCTGATAGCTGTGTCGGATGGAGTCGTCCCGCTGTGGTCGGCTCTCACGACCCACGGCGAGTATCATTTCTCACGCCTCGAAGAAGCCCCACACGGACTCGCCGAGTCCGGTCTTTCCCGATCTCTGGGCCACCCCGCAGTCGCCGTAGGCTGGCTGATCCTCTTTCACATCGGGATGATCCGACTGATTCGGGCGGGTCGATGGCGGGCGATTTCGCCCATTCTCATTGGCGCCCTGCTGCCCCTTCTCGTGGTGATTCACGGATTCTCCAACCCCGCCCATGCACGCTACGCCGTGCCGATGCTGGCGTTGACCAGTGGGTTCGTCGCCCTGGGATTGAATGTGATCTTCGGTAGACGGGTTTGGATCGCCATCGCCGCAGCCGCCGTTGCAGCAACTGCGCTGACCGGACCCCAATTGGTGGCCTACCGATCAACGGTCTCCCCAGCGCCCGCAGCCATCGAAGAGGCATTGGTCGAGGCAGAGCACCGCAGAGGCGTGGTGGTTGCAGATCGGACTCTGCGCGCTTTCTTCACCTTGCGTCGGCTCGAACGGCCGCTCGGTGTGCCGGTGCTCTTCGACCACATGATCGAGCTCGGTCATGTTCCGCCGCCACCACCCGAACAGACCGTCTACATCTTTGACGCCGGCCGCGGCACGCTGCTGAACTCATCCGAACGTGAACGGCGATTCGCCTGCACCATCCCCCTGGTCGAGGCCCTGAGCCAGAATCGATTCATCGATCTCCGGGTCGCTTCCGGCGCCTCCCTCAAAGGGAGTGAGCAGGCCAAAGGGCCCCTCGTCTTGATCGACTGACACCGCCGGGAGCGCCCTACATCGCCAGGAGCACGACCGCCGTGATGGCCATGACGATCGAGAGGCCGGTTCCCACCCTGACGAAGTCCTTTGTGGTGTATCCCCCGGAACCCATGATCATCAGGTTGCACTGGTGAGCGAACGGCAGGATAAAGGCGCAGCTGGCGCCATAGGCCACCGCGAGAAACGCTTGGCCGACATCGACGCCGCTGGTCTGCGCCGCGGCATAGGCCACGGGCGCCAGGATGACCGCAGCGGCGGCGTTGTTCGAGGTCGTGCTCAGCAGTGCCGAAATCGCGAACAGCACGCCAAAGACATAGAAGTTCCCGAGGCTGCCCCCCGCCGGGAACAGGGTCGCCGCCAGCTTGCCGGCCACTCCGGTCTGAAAGAGCGCGTCACCGAGTGGGATCGTCCCGATGATGAGGAATAGGATGCGGAAATCGACCGATTTCTGGGCGCCGCGGAGGGAAACGCAACCCGTCCCGACCATGAGCAGCGCGGCGGCAAGCGCGCTGACGGCAAGCGGGAACCAGCCCATCACCGGAGGAACCAGGGCCACGGCCAGGATCAATAGCGCCACCGGAGCCCTCCGCACATCCTCCTCGGATCGCTGCCGATCCAGGAGGACGAGATCTCGGCTGTCCTCCAGCTTCCGCACGCTTCGATTCGGTCCGTAGATCAGCAGTGCGTCTCCGAGCTTGAGCGGGATTTCGGCGATCTCCTTCTCGATGGCCTCGCCCCGTCTCGAGATCGCGAGCGCCGACAATCCGAACCTCCCCCGGAAGCCGATCTCCGCCAGGCTTCGGCCAATGAAATCGGAGTACGGAGAAAGGGTGACCTCCGCCATGGTCAACCCGCGACCCATCAACCGCTCGGTCTCCTCCGGCCCGGCGAAATCGAGCGTGATCGACTGCTCGGCCGCCAGCCGTCGTGCATCGTCACCCGAGCCCTCGACAAACAGCATGTCACCCGGCTTGATGACCAGGTCTGCCTGGACGTCCAGATACAGATCACGCCTGAAGTCCCGGGGCCGCTGGACCTGCACCACTTCCAGGCCATACCCCTTGCCGAGGTTCGCCTTCGCGATGGTGGTGCCGGCAAGCTCGCTCCCGGCGGAGACGGTGATTCGATACAGCCGCTTTTCAAGGCGGTAGCGTTTTTTGACCCGGTCCCGAAAGTCTTCTCCGAGAAGCTCGGTGCCCGACGATCCCCTTCCGAGCAGTCGGGTTCCGACCAGCGCCATGTAGGCAATCCCGACAACGCAGATCGGAATCCCGACAAGGGCGAACTCGAACATCCCGAGCGTTCGCTCCCCCCCACTCAGACGCTCGAGCTCGCTGCCGAGAATGAGGTTCGGGGTGGTCGAGATCAAGGTGAGGGTGCCGCCGAGAATCGCCGAGTATCCGAGGGGCATCATGAGCTTTGACGGTGAGATCTTCGCCCGACGTGCGAGGACAAGGACCGCCGGAAGAAACACGGCCACGGTGGCGGCGTTCGACATGATGGCGGACAGAACGCAGGTGGTGACCATGATCAGCAGGACCAGGCTCCACTCCTTCTTGCCGCCGAACCGCTCGAGCAATCTCCCCATCAGGGTCGCGACACCGCTCTCCTGGAGCCCCGCCGAGAGCACGAAGATCGCCCCGAGGGAGATGACCGCGGTGTTGCCGAAACCTCTGAGCGCAGCCTCCGCCGGGTTGACGGTTCCGGTGACGGCGAGCACCACCGGGATCGAGAGCGCGGTGGCTTCGAGCGGGATCAGCTTGCTGATGAAAAGCACCATGGCCACGACCAGCGTTCCGATTGCGATCCATGCATGAATGTCCATTGTTGTTCTTCCCCTGGCCCTGACTATCTCATATGACCCGGCCCTGGTGGATCGAGAGGGACTGGCTCATCGTTACCGTCTCGTGTCCTTCTTTTCGTAGAACGACATCACCGCGGAGGCCAGGCCGGCACCGGCTTCCGAGTACATGTTCCACGCCGCTTGGGCACCGGCATCGATGAGTTCCGCCACTTCATCATTGTGGCCGGCGCGACTCAACAGGCGCATGAGCACATAGCGCATCGGGATCAACACCACCAGACCCAATGCCCAGACCGACGGCAGCTTACCCGTGGACGCTGCCAGGAACACGACCGCGAATATGTCCTGCATGATCAGAACGCCGATGGCGATCTGGCCGTACTTGGACTGGTACTCGCCCTTGTCCTCCAAGGTCTTGACCGCGAACACGGTGCTGGAGAAACTCAGCGCGAAACCGATCAACATGGCCTTGCCGAGATCGATGCCGGCGAACGCCTGGATCCCAGCCAGACTCATCCAGTAGAGCAGGGTCCCGAACACGGCAACCACGATTGCCGTGTGCAAAGTCGTCCCTGCCCAGATGGCCGGGCGCAGGAGCGAGCGAAGATCGAGCTTGAGGCCGATGGTGAAGAGCAACAGCGTGACGCCGAGATCGCCGATCATGGTCAGCCGCATCGTGATCGTGCACCCCCGAGAGATTCAGCACGAATCCGCACAGTAGGTATCCCACCATGGGCGGCAAGCCGACCCGCGCAGCCGCGATTCCGGCGATCAGTGCCGGGGCTATCCAGAGGAGATCATCCATCATTCCTCCCGAAACGGATATTCAGGCTATCCGCCATGAGTGTCCTCGCGTTTGTCATTCAAGCATCGAGGGGTAGAAATTTCCGTTCTTCGTAAGCGCCGTTGAAGCCTAGCACGTGAGTGTGCGCAGCAATCAGCGGCTTCCGGGTCTAGAACCTCCACGTCGCCGAGAAGGTGCCAGAGAAGGTGCCAGGCACCGAACTGCTGACTTATGCTACTGCTGATTCTCTGGCAGCCCATCCCACCCATCGCATGAGCGATTAGCGAGGCGTGAACCGACAACAATTCCGCAGTTCGGTGCCTGGCACGTTTACGTTTTCGTTCGTTTACGGCCAGGCTTTCGAGCGTTTCCCGCTCGAGCTCGCCGAGCTCGCCGACACGGTCTCGGTCTCCTTCATTTCGAGGTTCTGAAAACCGGCGCCGAGACCGGAGGGATGACGACCGGAGTCTCGGCCGTCACCGATCCCTCACCAAAACCTCATCCCACCGTCATGCGCGGGGAGCCCACAGGACCCATATTCGTGGTGTACACAGATACATTCACGGGGAGGAAAACCATGCGTCACACCCTGCGCCAGTTCAAGAGAGCCGCGACCCTCGTCGCGGTCATCGTGGCCGTCCCGCTTTTGGCAGCCTCGACGGCACCCGCGTCCGAGCCCCTCCCCAGGGACACGCCAGCACGTCACCAGGTCGACTCCGCCACCCTCGACGCCGCCCTAGACACTGCCGAGCAGCAGGGCTTCATCCGATCGATGGTCGTGGTTCGGGACGGCGCCGTCATCGGCGAGGGCCACTGGCACGGCGCCCCCGGAACCCCACAGCAGTCCCGGTCGGTGACCAAGAGCGTGATGTCGATGCTCATCGGCATCGCCACCGACCAGGGGTACTTCCCGCACGGCATCTCCTCCAGGATGGTCGACTACCTGCCCCCGGACCTGGTGCCGACCGATCCGCTGAAACAAAACATCCTGCTGGCGCACCTCCTGACAATGACCGCGGGTTTCGATTGGAACGAGGATCTCGACGTCGGACCCTGGTTGACCGGCCCCGATCCGGTGGGCGCGATCCTCGCACGACCCATGGCATCGGTCCCCGGCTCCTCGTGGAACTACAACACCGCAGTGGCCCACCTGCTGTCCGTGATGCTCACCGAGGCGACCGGAATGTCGACCCTCGACTTCGCCGACACCTACCTGTTCGGACCGCTCGGCATCACCGACCGCAGCTGGATGATGACCGGCGGCTACGCCAACGGCGGGCACGGGCTGTTTCTCGGCACCGAGGACCTCGCCAAGCTCGGTCTCGTCTTCGTCAACGGCGGCAGCCGGAACGACGAGCAGCTCGTGTCGCGGTTCTGGGTCAACGCCTCGACCTCGAAGGTGGTCCTCAACCTCGGCGCCTTCGGTCCGCTGACCGAGCTGCACGCCGGCTTCCTGTGGTGGCTAGATCGCTCGACGCCGTACCGGATCTACACCGCCTGGGGTTGGGGCGGCCAGTTCATCTTCTGCGTCCCGGGTCTGGAGCTGGTAATCGCGGTCCACTCCAACTCCGACGTGCCAGGATCCGTGGCCGACGCGCAGGAAGCCGCCGTCCTCGACCTCATCGTCAACTCGATCCTGCCGGCCGTCACCGACCGGCGGGAGATGAGGATCACCGGCCAGCAGGTCCCCGAGCTCGCCGCCGTCGATGACCTGGTTGGTTCCCTGCTTCGCGAAAACGACATCCGCGACGCGACCACGGCGATCGTCAAGGACGGCCGACTGGTCTACGCGAGGGGTTTCAGCTGGGGCGAACCTGACGACGACCCGGCACAGCCAACCGCGCTGTTCCGCTCCGGCAGCATCGCCAAGGCGATCACCTCCGTGGCCATCCATCAGCTGATCGAGCGCGGTCTCATCGCCTACACAACGCCGGCGATGTCGGTCGTCCCGCTCGAGCCGCTGCCCGGCGGCGCCACGGACCCGCGCCTCGACGAGGTCACGATCGACCACCTGCTCACGCACACCGGCGGTTTGTACTCCGAGGACAACGTCTACGTGGTCTCTGACCTGGTGGTAAACGCGGTCGGCGGCGAATCACCACCGACGACGGAGGAAATGCTGTCGTACATCGTCAGCCACCACTTCGTCTTCGATCCCGGCACGAGCTGGGACTACAACAACTACGGCTACATGTGGCTCGGTGAGATCATCCGCGAGCTCACCGGTCATAGCTTCGTCGACTATGTCAACGACAACGTCTTCCGACCGATCGGCGTCGGTCGTCCGCGCGCCGGCCACATGCTCGCCACCGAGCTCGCACCCACCGAGGTGGACTACGACCCCATCGAGGGAGACGGCTACCGTGTGCCGCTCGAGAACGTCCTGTCGGCGGGCGGTTGGGCGATCTCGGCGCCCGACCTGGCACGCCTGTTCTCGGCGCTCTTCGACTTCGACGACGCGAGCGGCCTGATGTCGGCGGCGACCAGGGCGCGGATGGCCGAGCTGCCGTTCCCCGCGTGCGAAACCGTGGGTTACGGCCGCGGGTGGGTCGACGAGCGCATGTACATCAACGAAGGCCACGGTCTCGGCTGGCTAGTCGACCTCAACGACGGGCTGGACGTCCGTTCCCACGGCGGCGGCGGCACGGGCGTGCACACGCTCGCGTTGTGGCGCGAAGACGGGATCACCTTCGTCATGATGACCAACAAGGACCCGGTCGCCGAGAGCATCGACTTCCCCCGGATCGACTCGTGGCCGAGCCACGATCTGTGGGAATCGGTGGGCGTGGCGACCGAGCCGGTGGGCTCCGCTCCCACCGAGGTCTGGCTCCCGGTCGTGTCGCACGCGTCGGGCGTCGGGTCGAGCGAGTGGCGGTCGGATGTGGGGCTGCTCAACCGATCGTCCCTGGCCAACCACGTGCGTCTCCGCCTTCCCGACGGCAACGGGTTTGTCGACGAGGAGCTGGAGCTCTCGCCCGGCCAGCACCGCGTCCTCGACGACGTGCTGTCGGGATTCGAGGTCGAAGGTTCCTTCCCGCTGCGGGTCTTCTCCTCCGAACCGATGACGGTCACGTCCCGCACCTACAACCTCGCCTCCGACGGTACCTACGGCCAGTTCATCGACAGCTTGGAGCCCACCAGGGGACTCCAGACCGGCGACGAGGCGGTGTTGATGCAGCTCGTCGAGAATGACATGTTCCGAAGCAACATCGGTCTCCACAACGGATGGAAACGGCCGGCCCGGGTCGCCATCACGCTGCTCGACGGCAGCAGCCTTCCGGTCGCGTCGTTCACCAGGACCATCCCACCGGAGTCCACCGTTCAGGTCAACCGGCCGTTCTGGCTCAGAGGCGGTCGGGCGGACATCGACTCGGGATACGCGGTGGTGTCGGTCCTGTTCGGCCAGCACGTGGTGGCGTACGGTTCGGTCGTGGACAACCAGACCGACGACCCGACCGCCATCGCGATGAAGGAGGGTCTCGGGCATATCGACCAGTGGCTGGGTGCGGCGGCGAACACGAACGGCGCGCACGGCAGCGCGTGGCGGACCGATCTGTGTCTGCTCAACCGTTCGGGAGGGGTCGCCACGGCAGAGGTCCGCTACCGGTCCGATGACGGCGTCTCGGCCACCGAGACAGTCGTGCTCCAGACCGGCGAGCAGAAGACCCTTCCGGACCTCGTCGGCGAGCTCGGCCAGAGCGGCGGCGGCAGCGTCGAGGTGTTCTCGGACCGGCTGGTGTTCGCCAGCTCGCGGACCTACAACGTCAGCGACGCCGGCACCTACGGCCAGTTCATCGACGCGGCGCCGGTCGGGTCCTCGGCGACGGCCGGCCGGACCGTGTGGCTCCCCCAGCTCGAGCAGAACGGATCGTTCCGCACCAACATCGTGATCCTCAACTCCGGCCACATCACGGCCCCGGTCTGGATCCAGTTGTTCGACGGTGACGGTCACGAGCTGGCCGCACGGCGCCGCACCCTCGCGCCGATGGAACGCATCCAGCTCCAGGAACCGTTCTCTCGGATCGCCGGACGCAACGACATCGACCGCGGGTACGCCTCGGTGACGGTGGCTGCCGGCGGCGGAATCGTCGCCTTCGCCTCGGTGGTGGACAACGCGACCAACGACCCGACGACCGTGCCGATGAGGTTCTGAATGGTGAATATATGATCGGTGTCGAAGGGTATGTGGCCTTTCGTGAACTCGAGTACGATGGTGGCGATGCACGCAATAGCAGTTCCAGACGTCGCGCCACCGGGTTCAGTCATTGGCACGGCATTGCCCGGGAACCGCATCGGCGAGGTCGTCGCCGAAGTGCTGCGAGATTTCGCCGCGGTCTGGAGTTTTCAGCTGACCGCAATCGACGGTCGCACCCTGACCGTCGGCAAGGTCGTGATCGCGCTGCTGGTGGTGGCGGTCGGGGCGCCAATCGCGAAAGCCGTCATGCGCCGGGCTGCTCTCGGAGGAGCGGACCCAGCTGCTGCTGTCGTGGCGACACACCGGCTTCCCGATACACCTTCGACAGCAAACACTCGGTCACCCGCAACCCGAAAATCATTTCCGCGTCCTCGGTGATTTCGAGGGTGAGCAGATCTTCAAATCTGGGCGGTCTGAAAGCGGCGACAAAGCTCTGGAAACTGGCGACGGGAGAGCTAGCGGCCTGTTGTTTCCCGGTCCGGCAGGAGGAGACCTGCTGCCCGCTGTGGAGTGGTCAAAATGGAGGAGGAGACGGGCCCGTCGTGATGTCCCGTCTTCGGATCCCCGGGCCGAGCCTGGAAATGGGCTTCCGGGGGTCCCGGGGTTCAAATTTCCGCGTTAGGCCGCCGCTGTTGCGCGGACCCCGGGCCTCCCAGGTCCCGCGTCGGTGCCCTCCGATGCGACGCGCTTTTCAGGTCGCAGAGGTAACTCCCTCATTGCTCATGGTGCCAAAGTGGGGAGCACGTCAATTGCGCTGATCGAAGCACATCGCAACGAAATCGCAAAAACTCGATCGTCAACCTCTCGCTGGTACGGTATTAGGCGTGGGTCATATCGGTTCAGCCTCCTACTATCCCTGACCCGACTATCAGGAAGCTCTTTTCAATGTCACCCGAGTTGTCCAAAATCAGATGAATCTTCCCCCAAAGGGTTCACAGCGCGACCGCCGCTCGTCACAGCTCCCTGCGCTCCGTTCCCTGCGCCCACATTGTCAGTCCCCCACATCGACATCGAACATGTTGTTACCATGGCGTCTACGATGAGTCGTCTTGCACAGCTTGCACTTGGTGCGACGGGCTTCGGCCTCGCAGCGACAACCTGGTTTTTTGTTGTGATTCGACTCACTGGTCGGCCCACCCCGTTCGCCGAAGTAGCTCTGTTCATCATGCCTTTTTGGTTCATTTGGGCAGCCTATTTGCCGGCTGTACTCTGGATGGCGAATCGGTACCCGATTCAACGCGGCCAATTACTAGGGTCGTTTGCCAGGCATACCACCTTTGCATCAATCCTTGCGTTAAGCCATACCGCTATAAGAATCACCCTGCAGCCTCAATTTCGCGAAAATCTGGAAACAAATCCCGATGGGGGAACGTCCTTAGGCCACTTTTTGGGATTCGCAGTCTACGAAGCCCCAGTTCATCTGTTCATATACGTTGCGATTATGGGTGTCACCCACATTGTCGGGCACACCCGACGGCTTCACGAAAGGGAGGTCGCCGCGGCAGAATTGGCCTCACAGCTGGCGCAAGCACAAATTCAAGCGCTTCGAATGCAGCTCAATCCCCATTTTCTGTTCAACGCCTTGAACGGCGTCGCGACCCTGGTGCGCGAGAGGAAGCACGATCAAGCTGTGCAGATGCTGTCCGGGCTCAGTAACTTGCTCCGCTGTGTGCTCGATGAGTCTGAAGACCAAGAGGTGCCACTTTGGAGAGAAATGGATTTTGTAGCGAAATACCTCGAAATCGAGCAGGTGCGGTTTCCTGATCGACTCACTGTGGAATTCAACATCGCCCCGGAAGCTGGTGATGCGCTCGTGCCAAACCTGCTCTTGCAGCCGATCGTCGAAAACGCCATCCATCATGGTCTCGAAAAAACAGAGGAACCCACCGGGATAGCAATCTCGGCCAAGAGGGATGG